>Ga0190272_10000563_pt1 | contig 19247 bp, 19 predicted proteins | sample Popmic504T_FD_133746 | JGI IMG/M metagenome (GOLD analysis project Ga0190272, IMG submission 133746) | Populus adjacent soil microbial communities from riparian zone of Shoshone River, Wyoming, USA - 504 T | ecosystem: Environmental > Terrestrial > Soil > Riparian zone | place: USA: Wyoming... | reverse complement strand
CGGACGACCGCGCACATCCGCTCCTGCGACTCGCTGGAGAGGATCTCGGCCGGCGTCATCCCGGTGGCGCGCAGGGGAACCAGGTCGAGGTCGACGTGCATGCCGCCGTCGCCGGCGCTCGCCAGCTCGCTCGTCGCACAGGACAGCCCGGCCCCGCCGAGGTCCTGGATGCCGACGACGAGCCGCGCGGCGAACAGCTCCAGGCAGCACTCGATGAGCACCTTCTCGGCGAAGGGGTCGCCGACCTGCACGCTGGGGAGCTTCCTGCGGCCCTTCCCGTGCCGGCCACTCCCCTCGCCACTGTCGTCGCTGAAGGTGTCGGACGCCAGGACGGACACGCCGCCGATACCGTCCAGCCCGGTGCGCGCGCCGAACAGGATGACCTTGTTGCCGACGCCGGACGCGTGCGCCAGGTGCAGGTCCTCGACCTTCATCGACCCGATGCACAGCGCGTTGACCAGCGGGTTCCCCGCGTAGGACGCGTCGAAGACGACCTCGCCGCCGATGTTGGGCAGGCCGAGGCAGTTGCCGTAGCCGCCGACCCCGGCGACGACGCCGGGCAGCACCCTGCGGGTGTCCGGGGCGTCCGCCGGGCCGAACCGCAGCGGGTCGGCGACCGCGATCGGCCGAGCCCCCATCGCCAGGATGTCGCGGACGATGCCGCCGACCCCGGTGGCCGCGCCCTGGTACGGCTCCACGTAGGAGGGGTGGTTGTGCGACTCCACCTTGAAGGTGACCGCCCACCCGGCCCCGATGTCCACCACGCCGGCGTTCTCCCCGATGCCGGCGAGCATCGTCTCGCGCATCGCGGGGGTCGTGGTCTCGCCGAAGTAGGCGAGGTGCACCTTGGACGACTTGTAGGAGCAGTGCTCGCTCCACATCACCGAGTACATCGCCAGCTCGGCCTCGGTGGGGCGGCGGCCGAGGATCTCGCGGATCCTGGCGTACTCGTCGTCCTTCAGGCCCAGCTCGCGGTACGGCTGGGGGGTATCGGGGGTGTTCGCGGCATGTGCCACTGAGTCGGTCGGAACGGCGGTCGCGGTCACCTCGGGAGCCTATCCGGCCGCGCCGGTGTCGTTTCCGGGCCGCATCGGAAGCGGCGCCGCAACGTTGGTCCAACCGTGATCACCCGTACGGGACGAGTCGACACTGGGAGTAACGCGCGAGCGGTAATCTGTGACGTGATGTCCGACCCAGAAGCCCCGGCCGACCGCTCCGGCGTGGCGCTGCCGTGGCCGGCCGGATGGGCCAGGAGAACCCGAGGTCCCCAGTACCGCCCCGCGGTCGTCGGGGGCGTCGTCTGCGTCCTGTTCGCCGGCACCCTCGCGCTGAACAACCTGGCCGACGGGCTGCTCCTGATCGTGTTCGCCATGGGCATGTTCATCTACGGTCTGCGACCGGCGACGGCCTACCCGATCAGGGTGGCGCTCGGTCAGGTCCCCGGCCCGTCCGCCTACCGCGGCGCGCAGTTCCCCCTGCGGATCAGCAACCCGCTGGCCGTGCTGCGACGTCGCCCCACCGTCACCCTCACCCCCACCGCCGTCGTCGCCGACCACGGCAGCGCCGTCGTCATCCCGTGGTCGCAGATCACCGAGGTGCGGGCCACCGAGGCCGTCACCGGCATCCCCCACTCGCTGCTGCCGCCGCCGAAGCAGAACTGGCTGACCATCGCCGTCGCCGACCCGTCCGCGGTGGCCGCGCCGCCGTCCCGGCAGCTGCGCCGCTTCGGCACCAACACCGTCACCGGGTTCCCCACCACCAGCCTGATGACCGACCCGGTGGTGCTGTTCCACACGCTCCACTACTACCTGGACAACCCGCAGGCCCGCCCCGAACTGGCCGACGTCGACGCCATCGACCGCATCCGCTCGGCCCGCGTCAACCCCACCGACTCGTGAGCAGAAACTGGTGCTCCGGCACCAGTTTCTGCTCACGAGTTGTCCACAACGTCCAGGATCTCGGCCGCCACGAAGACCCTGGTCCTCCGGGCGCTGCTGACCTCGACGAGGATTCCCGCCGTCACCAGCTTCTCGATGTTCAGCATCGCCCCGCGATGCGTGACACCCAGGATCTCCTGGGCCAACCCGACGGTCATGGCGGGTGAGCCGAAGAGATGGTCGGACAGAACCGGCAGCAGGCTCGACGCCCTGGCCGTCGCCAACCGACGCCGGTAGTCCTCTCGAAGGCGTTGGAGCGCAAGCGCACGACGCATCGCGTTGGCCGCCTGCTCGGCGACCGCGGTGAGGAAGAAACGCAGCCAACCGACCCAGTCACCGCTGGTCGAGACGCCCATCAGGCCCGCGTAGTACTCGTTCCGATGTGCCTCGAAGTACGCCGAGATGTCCAGCAGCGGCGCAGGAAGCAGCCCCCACTCGACGAGCAGCAGCACGATCAGCAGCCGACCGACCCGGCCATTGCCGTCGACGAACGGATGTATCGCCTCGAACTGATAGTGCAGGAACGCGATGTTCACCAGGTGCGGCAGATCGTGGTCGGCATGAAGGTACTTCTCGAACGCGTCGAGGCATTCCCACAGTCGCTCGGGCGGCGGCGGCACGTACCCGGCCTCATCGAGCGAGCAGCCCGGCGGGCCGATCCAGTTCTGGGAGCGGCGCACGTCACCCGGAGTCGCGTAGCCGCCTCGGACCCCCGTCAACAGGATCTCGTGCGATTCGCACAGCAGCCGCAGACTGAGCGGCAGCCGACGCTCCGATGCAAGGACGTACTGCAGCGCCAGAACGTAGTTCCGTACCTCCTGGACATCGCCGCCCGGAGGCGCCGCCTGTCCGGCCTCGAACTTCACCAGATCGGACAGCGACGCCTGCGTACCCTCGATTCGGCTCGACAGCACCGCCTCCCGGCGGAGCACCACGCTGGAGATCAGGTGAGGATTGGGCACGACCCTGCTGGCGCCGGCCAACTCGCCCACCGTCCGGTCCGCGTCCGACAGGAACCGCGCCAGGCTCCGATCCGGGCTGAACTCAGGTGGCAGCGGAGGCGGGACGAAGGCCGAGTGGCCGCGCTCGGCACGAACGACGTAGCGGTGCTGCCCGGGGGTGAGCCGATCACGGAAGCTGATACTCAACTAGCACATCCCGAAATAGTGATACCAAAACCGCCTGAAGGTATCACTACGGCGGGGTTTGCTAGTTAGGTAGCACTCGCGACGAGGGTGGCGATGGCCGAGGTGAACATCGGCAGGCCGTCGGCGGTGGGGCCGGTGAGCGGGTCGATGGCGTGCTCGGGGTGGGGCATGAGGCCGACGACGCGGCGGTCGGGTGAGCAGATGCCCGCGATGCCGCCGACCGCGCCGTTCGGGTTGTCGCCGACGTAGCTGAACACGATCCGTCCGTCGGCGCGCAGCTCGGCCAGGGTGTCGGCGGACGCGACGTAGCGGCCCTCGCCGGACTTGAGGGGCACCACGATCTCGGCGCCCGGCGCGTACCCCGAGGTCCACGCGGTGTCGGACGCCTCGACCCGCAGCCGCTGGTCGCGGCACACGAAGTGCAGGCCGGCGTTGCGCACCAGCGCCCCCGGCAACAACCCGGCCTCGCACAGGATCTGGAAGCCGTTGCAGATGCCGAGCACCGGCATGCCCCGCCCGGCGGCATCGACGACGGCCGACATGACCGGCGCGAACGAGGCGATGGCGCCGCACCGCAGGTAGTCGCCGTAGGAGAACCCACCGGGCACGACCACCGCGTGCACGCCGCGCAGGTCGGCGTCGGCGTGCCAGAGCGGCACCGCGTCGGCGCCGGCGAGACGGACGGCCCGCAGCGCGTCCCCGTCGTCGAGCGACCCGGGGAACGTGATGACCCCGATCCTAGTCACGTGCGCCGCACCGTCCAGTCCTCGATCACCGGGTTCGCCAGTACGGTCTCGGCGATCTTGTGCAGGGTCTCGTCGTCGACCGAGTCGTCGACGTCGAGCTCGAAGTGCTTGCCCTGGCGCACGGACCCGACCCCGGCGAAGCCGAGCCGGCCGAGCGCGCCGGCGATCGCCTGCCCCTGCGGGTCGAGGATCTCCGGCTTCGGCATGACGTCAACCACCACTCGTGCCACGCGCCAGAGGTTACCGGCCGTGTTCGCTGATCGCGGACGGCCACCCCGACACGGTCGGGGATGCGACAAGGTGGCGTCATGCGACTTCTCGTACTCGGTGGCACGGTGTTCCTGTCCAGGGCGGTGGCCGAGGTGGGTGTCCGACGGGGGCACGACGTGGTGTGCGCCGCGCGCGGCACGTCGGGTCCGGTGCCGGACGGCGCCACCCTCGTCGCGGTCGACCGCGACGGTGGCGAGGCCGCGCTGGAACCGCTGGCCGGTGAGGAGTTCGACGCCGTCGTCGACGTCGCGACGATGGACCCGGAGTGGGTGCGGGCCGCGCTGGCCGCGGTGGGCGGCCGGGCGGGCCACTGGACGTTCGTGTCGTCGATGAGCGTGTACGCCGACCACGGCACCCCCGGCCAGAACGCCGCGACGGCGAGGCTGCTGCCACCCGTGCACCGGCGGCCGCCCGAGCTCACCCCGGACGCGTACGGCGGCGCCAAGGTGGCGAGCGAGCAGGCGGTGACCGAGCTGTTCGACGGTCCGGCGTTCCTGGTGCGGCCGGGCCTCATCGTCGGCGCGGGTGACACGTCGGACCGGTACGGGTACTGGCCGGCGCGGCTGTCCCGCGGCGGGCGGGTGCTGGTGCCGACGCCGCTGAGCGCGCCGACCCAGTTCGTCGACGTGCTCGACCTCGCCGAGTGGATCGTGGACGCCGGGGAGCGGCGCCTGGCCGGCACGTTCGACGCGGTGTGCGAGCCGCTGCCGCTGGGCGAGGTGCTGGCCGCGACCGCCGACGGGGGGCGGGCGCCGGAGCACGAGCTGGTGCCGGCGTCGCCGGAGTTCCTGGAGAAGCACGAGGTGAAGCCGTGGTCGGGCACGCGGTCGCTGCCGCTGTGGACGCCCGGCCCGGAGTACGAGGGGTTCATGGCCCACGACGTGTCGGCCTCGTACGCCGCCGGGATGCGGACCCGGCCGATCGCGGAGTCGGCCGCGTCGACGCTGGAGCACGAGCGCGCGCTGGGCCTCGACCGGGAGCGCAGGGCCGGGCTCTCCGCCGACGAGGAGGCCGAGCTGCTGGCCGAGCTGGACGCCTGAGCCCGGCGTCGGTCTGGGGTACGTCCGGCGTCGGGCCGATGTCGGCCTGGGGTGGCGCCTGTGTCGGCCCGGTTCGGCCCGGTTCGGCGGCTAGGCTCGGCGGGCATGCGGCTCACCCATTTCGGCCACGCGTGTCTGCTGGTGCAGACCGCGTCCGCACGCCTGCTGATCGACCCCGGCACGTTCTCGTCCGGCTTCGAGGACGAGCGTGAGCTGACCGCGGTGCTGATCACCCACCAGCACGCCGATCACGTCGACACCACGCGGCTGGCCGCGCTGCTCGACGCGAACCCGGGGGTGGAGCTGGTCGCCGACACCGCGACGGCCGAGCAGCTCGCCGGGCACGGCATCACCGCGCGGGCCGCGTCGGCCGGTGAGCGGTTCGACTTCGGCGGCACCACGGTCGACACCGTCGGCGGGAAGCACGCGGTGATCCACGAGGACATCCCGGTGGTGCCCAACATCGGGTACCTGGTGGACGACGTGCTGCTGCACCCCGGCGACTCGTTCCACGTGCCGGACCGCAAGGTGGACGTGCTGGCGCTGCCGACCGGCGCGCCCTGGCTCAAGGCCAGTGAGGCGATCGACTACCTGCGGGCCGTCGCCCCCCGCCTGGCGGTGCCGATCCACGAGGCGGTGCTGGCCAGACCGGAGATGATGTACGGGATGTTCGAGCGGCTCGGACCGTCATCGTCGACGGTGCGGGTGCTGACGCCCGGCGAGCCGGCCGAGGTGTGACGGCCGTGGCGTTCACCGTCGACGACGCCGTCGCCATCGCGACCCGCGCGCACGAGGGGCAGCTGGACAAGTCGGGCCGGCCGTACATCGGGCACCCGATGCGGGTCATGGCCGGCGTCGCGCAGTCCGGCGGCGGTGACCACGAGCGGATGGCCGCCGTGCTGCACGACGTCATCGAGGACACCGAGGTGACCGCCGACGACCTGCTCGCCGCCGGGGCGCCACCCGCCGTGGTGACCGCCGTGATCGCGCTCAGCAAGACTCCCGGTGAGCCGCAGGCCGACTACCTGGCGAGGGTCGCGGCCGACCCCATCGCCGTCGTGGTGAAGCACGCCGACATGGCCGACAACTCCGCGCCGCACCGGCTGGCCCGGCTCGACCGGCCGACGCAGGACCGCCTGCGCACCAAGTACGCCGACGCGCGACGCCTACTGGCCGAACTGGCCGCCGCACCCCCTCGATAACGCGGCCGCCGCCGTCGGGCGAAACCCGCGATACGCAGGCTTATCGCGGGAATCGGCCCGCGAAAACCCGCGATACGCGGGCTTGTCGCGGTGGGGCGGTGGACGGCGGGGCCGGTCGCTGTCGAGTCCGTCATGCGGCCATCGGGCGGCTCCGCCTGACGCCGGTCAGCTCCAGGTAGGTGGACGCCGTCGCGCCGTGGTGCAGCGCGATGTCCACCGCGTCGAGCACGGCCTGGTGCGGGCCGCTGCGCCGCAGGTCGGTCGCGTCGACGGCGAGCCGCAGCAGCCCGCCCCTGCGGGCCAGTCCGGCCGCGCCGAGCACCATCGCCCGGCACCACCACGGCTCCGCGATCCCGCTCTGCCCGAAGCCGAACACCCGGCCGCGGTGGACGAACCCGGTGCCGAGATCGCGGACCGCGCCGACCGTCGCGCACAGGGCGAACCGGCGGCGCTGCAACGCCGCGATCGTGCCCGGTGAGGCGAGCCAGCGTGGCGGCGCGAACAGGTCGGTGCGCAGCCCGTGTCGCTCGAGGACGGCGGTGGCCGCGGTGAGCCGCAGTCCCGCTTCGTGCGCGGGAAGGACGGCGAACTCGGCGCGGCGGCCGAGCCTGGCCGGGCCGACCGGGGCGGTGTGGTCGTACCCGTGCAGCAGCAGGGCGGCCCCCGCGCCGCGCTGCGCCGCGACCCACGCGACGGCGTCACCCATGGGTATTCCGGACGGCGGCCGCGGCGCCACCAGCAGCGACAGCGGCACCCCGCGCCCGGCCAGCTCGTCGGCGAACCGGGCGCAGTCGGCGACGGTGTGGTCGTTGATGCCGGACACGGACAGCAGCAGCCGAGCGCTCATGCCGTCATGGAGCCGCATGGAGATGTCCATGGGACGACATCGTGATGGCCGGGGGTCGCGGATCGGTCAAATCTCTCGGTGACCGGCCGGGTTCGGACCAGTCGGCACGGGCTACAGGATGGGTCCGGCGGTGTACTTCGCCGCGGCCGGATGCCGGGCGACGACGGCGTCGACGCGCCGCACCACCTCGGCCACCTGGGCGGATGCCGCGCCGGTGAACGACAGCGGCTCGGCGAGCAGGCCGTCGAGCGCGGCCGCGTCGAGCGGCAGCCGGTCGTCGGCCGCCAGGCGGGCGAGCAGGTCGTTGCGGTCGAGCCCGGTGTCCCGCATGGCGAGGGCCACCGCGACGGCGTGCTCCTTGATCGCCTCGTGCGCCGTCTCGCGCCCCACCCCGGCACGCACCGCGGCCATGAGCACCTTCGTGGTGGCCAGGAACGGCAGGTACCGGTCCAGCTCGCGGGCGATCACCGCCGGGTACGCGCCGAAGTCGGCCAGCACGGTGAGGAACGTCTCGATCAGCCCGTCGATGGCGAAGAACGCATCCGGCAGGGCGACGCGGCGCACGACCGAGCACGACACGTCGCCCTCGTTCCACTGGTCGCCGGCGAGCTCCGCGGTCATCGACGCGTACCCGCGCAGCACCACCATGAGCCCGTTGACGCGCTCGCACGACCGCGTGTTCATCTTGTGCGGCATGGCGCTGGAGCCCACCTGACCGGCGGCGAAGCCCTCGGTGGCCAGCTCGTGCCCGGCCATCAGCCGGATCGTCCTGGCCAACGAGCTGGGCGCGGCGGCAACCTGGACCAGCGTCGACACCACCTCGTGGTCGAGCGACCGCGGATACACCTGCCCGACGCTGGTGAGCACCTGCTCGAACCCGAGGTGCGACGCCACCCGACGCTCCAGTTCGGCGAGCCGGCCGACGTCATCGTCGAGGAGGTCGAGCATGTCCTGCGCCGTGCCGACCGGTCCCTTGACGCCGCGCAGCGGGTACCTGGCGAGCAGCTCCTCCAGGTGCGCGAACGCCACCAGCAGCTCGTCGGCGGTCGTGGCGAACCGTTTGCCGAGGGTCGTCGCCTGCGCGGCCACGTTGTGCGAGCGGCCCGCGATCACCAGCTCGGCGTGCTCGGCCGCGCGGCGGGCCAGCGCGGCCAGTACCGCGACCACGCGGTCCCTGACCAGCTCCAGCGACCGTCGGATCTGCAGCTGCTCCACGTTCTCCGTGAGGTCGCGCGAGGTGAGGCCCTTGTGCACGTGCTCGTGCCCGGCCAGTGCGTTGAACTCCTCGATGCGGGCCTTCACGTCGTGCTTCGTCGTCCGCTCCCGCGCCGCGATGCTCGCGAGGTCGACCGTGTGGAGCACCCGCTCGTAGTCCGCGACCGCGTGGCCGGGCACGTCGACGCTGCCGCCGCCGAGGTCACGCTGGGCCCGCAACACCGCCAGCCACAGCTCGCGCTCCAACACGATCTTGCGCTCCGGCGCCCACAACGCCGCCAGCTCGGCCGACGCGTACCTACCGGCCAGCACGTTCGGGATCACGCGCGGCAGCCTACGGCTGTGGACAACTCGTGAGCAGAAACTGGTGCTGGAGCACTCACAACCGCTCACAGGCCGGGTGGCTGTGGACAAGTCGTGAGTGGCAATTGGTGTTGGAGCACCACACGCCACTCACAAGCGCGACAGCGCCTCCCGGACCTGGGTGCGGCCCGCGTCGCGGTGGGTGATGAAACGGACCTTGCCGGCCATGGGCCCGGCGAGGACCCCGACCTCGGCGAGCCGCGCGATCGTGCCGGGCAGGTCGACCACGGTGGCCAGCACGATGTTGGTCTGCGGCACGTTCACGTCCCAGCCGCGCTCGCGTAGCCCGTCGGCCAGCACGACGGCGGCGACGTGGTCCTCGGCCAGCTCCTCGCGCCTGGCGAGGCCGACAAGCCCGGCCGCGGCGAGGATGCCGCCCTGGCGGACCCCGCCGCCGAGCATCTTGCGCAGCCGGCGGGCCTCGTCGACGAACGCGGCTGTGCCGGCCACGACGGAGCCGACCGGCGCCCCCAGCCCCTTGGACAGGCACACCTGCACGGTGTCCACGCCCGCGGTCAGCGCGGCGGGCTTCACGCCGAGCGCGACGGCGGCGTTCCAGATGCGGGCCCCGTCGAGGTGCACGGCGAGCCCGGCGTCGCGGGCCGCGGCCACCAGGGCGGCGTGCTCGTCCACCGTGGTCACGGTGCCGCCGGCCGCGTTGTGCGTGTTCTCCAGGCACAGCAGGCTGGTCCGCATCATGTAGTACGCACCGCGGGTGCCGGCCGCGGCGATCACGGCCGCCGGGGACATCCGGCCGGGCCCGGCGTCGTCCGGCAGCGACACGGGCATCCCGCCGGCGAGCCACGCCGGTGTGCCCAGCTCGGCCCCCAGCACGTGCGCGCCGGCCGACGCGAGGAACGCGTCACCGCGGGTGAGGTGCGACATGAGCGCGATGAGGTTGCCCATGCACCCGGTGGGCACCCACAGCGCGGCCTCGACGCCGAGCACGTCGGCCACCTGCTCCTGCAGCGCGTCCATGGTGGGGTCGCGCCCGAGCACGTCGTCGTCCACCTCCGCGTTCGCCATGGCCGCGCGCATCTCGGCGTCCGGCCTGGTCACGGTGTCGGAGCGCAGGTCGATCGGCTGGACCGTCATATCGTGAATTGAAGCACCACGGACGGCGCCGGGTTTGCGATGCCGGACCGTTGCGCCTTGCCGGCTGACGGCCGCCGATGGGCGGACGGAATACTGGGGCCGACGCGGCGGGCAGTGGCGTGCAGTGGCGTGCAACCGGATGACCGGCCCATCCCGTCCTCGGTGTGCAGACAAGACGGAGCGGAGTCTGGTGGACCAGCGCGACGAGCAGGAGTTCGCGGAATATTTCACCGCCCGGCGAGAAGCCGTGCGCCGAACCGCGTTCCTGTTGTGTGGCGACTGGCACCGCGCGGACGACCTCGCCCAGACGGCGTTCGTCGCGCTGCACCGGCACTGGCGCAAGGTCAGGGACAAGCAGGCCCTCGACGCTTACGTGCGGCGGACGCTGGTGCGTGCGGTGATCGACGAGTCCAGGCGGCCGTGGCGACGGGAGAAGTTCGTCGACGCGGTTCCGGAGTCCACCGGCGAGCCGGGGCGTGACCTCGGCGACGGGGTGGCGACCAGGGAGGCGTTGTTGGACGGTCTGCGGCGGGTACCACCGCGCCAGCGGGCGGTGCTCGTGCTGCGGTTCCTGGAGGGCATGGACGTCGCGGCGACGGCGGAACTACTGGGCTGCACGGAAGGGACCGTGAAGAGTCAGACCGCTCGCGGCCTGGACGCGCTCCGCGGTGCGCTGGGCGACGCGCTGGACGACCTGAGATCGGCATCATGAGACGTACGGGACCGACGACCGAGCCGGAGACGGAGGTGGGGCACGGTGGACGAGCGGCAGCTGAGTGAGCTGTTCCGTGATGCGGCCGACGGTGGACCGTCAGCCGGTTTCGGACACGCCGAGGTGGTCGCGGCGTCCCACCGGGCGACAACCCGGCGCCGTATGGCGATGGCCACCGGATCGGCCCTCGGCATCGTGGTCCTGGTCGGGGGTATCGTCGTAGGTGGCGGTTATCTTCGAGACACCGGCGGCGGCGCGGAGAACGCGTCAACGGCGGGCGGCGCCCAGGAGCAGTCCACTCCGCAGGTGCTCGAGGATCAGCAAGGCCGGTCGTCACAGCCCGGTGAGCTGGCAATGCCGCCGTCGGCTTCGGCCGACACGGATGTCCCGGGCGAGACCAGGGAGCAGGGCCCTGCATCGTCCGGGAAGGTCGTCCCGTGGCCTGGGCTGCGGGACGACGTTGCCCGTGCAGGGTGCGGGCCGGTCGACCGGGAACTCGCGGACGCACTCGTCGGCGAGTTCCCGGCGACCACCGGCTCCGCGCTCACGATGACAGGCCCCGCGGTCGCGGTTCCCGAACTCTGCCCCCCGCAGGCACGCGCCGCGGCGGTGCCGGTGGACGGCGGCTTCCTCTACGTGGTGCTCGCGCCGGTCATGGGCGACGGCCCGACGGAGATGTACGTCGGCCGCGAGGACGGGGCGATCGGGTACTACGTCTACACCCCGAAGGGCGACGTGCTGCAGGTGCTGGCCGTGCCGGCGACCACTGGCGGCGAGGCCCCGCAGGCCGCGGCGCTCGAGCCGGTGGCCACCGCGGTGGCCGCCCGGTTCTAGCTGACACTATCTGCGGTGTGACGGCTGCCAGCACCCCGAAGGGCGAGCGCCGCAGGCGGGCCCTGGTCGAGGCGGCGGCCGCGTTGCTCGCCGAGGGCGGCTTCGACGCCGTCCGGCACCGCGCGGTCGCCGAGCGCGCCGGCCTGCCCCTGGCCTCCACCACGTACTACTTCCGCTCGCTCGACGAGCTGGTGATGGCCGCCGTCGAGCACGGCGCGCGGTCCGAGCTGGCGGTGCTGCGCACGGCGCTGGACGAGGCCGGCCATGACGCCTTCGTCGACCTGTTCCTCGACGCCCTGCTGGGCCCGCGCGGCGGGGAGCGGGACTTCGACAGCGTGCTCGTCCGCTACGAGCGGTTCGTCGCGGCCGGGCGTCGGCCGTGGCTGGCGCCGCTGATGCGTGAGCTGCGGGCCGAGCTGGACGCCCTTCTCGCCGACATGGCCAGGCGCTTCGGCAGGTCGGCCGACGCGACCGAGCTGGCCAGGCTGGTCGCCGTCGTCGACGGGGCGGTGATCTCCGCGCTGATCGAGAGCGACCCCGACCCGCGGGCCGCGGCCCGGCGCCTGCTCATCCCGGTGTTGTAGGCGACGGCTGCTGCAGCTCGTCGAGGCGGTCGTGCAGCCGCCGGATCTCGGCCAGCAGCACCCCGATGTCCGCCTCCTGCTCGCGTTCGACCTGCTCGACCGCGTCCTCCACCACCCTGATCTTCTCGACGAACAGCGACGCGATCGTCGCGGTCACGGTGCCCAACAGCGCGATCCCGGCCAGCATGAGGGTGCCCGCCACGATGCGGCCCTCCCAGGTGACGGGAAAGCGGTCGCCGTACCCGACGGTCGAGATCGTGGTGATCGTCCACCACACCGCGTCGCCGAACGTGGTGATGGACGCGTCGGGGTGGTCACGTTCGGCGTCGTACACCGCGAGCGCGGCGGAGAAGCCGACCAGCGCGGTGGCGCCGCCGACGTACACCCCGACCTTGCCGCGGAAGTCGTCGCTCACCTGACGGTGCAGGGTGGTGAGGACCGTGATCACCCGCAGGGCCCTGAGCTGGCGGAACATCGGCAGCACGATGATCGCCAGGTCGAGCAGGTGCCGGCGGACGAACCGCCACTTCTTCCTGGCCAGCACGAGCCGCACCACGTAGTCGACGGTGAACAGGCCCCACGTGCCCCACAGGAACACCTCGAGCCACCACGACGCCCGGCCGGACAGCCCGCTGTCGAGCACCGACCACGCGTACGCCACCAGGAACAGAACGGCGAGGACCGTCAGCGGCCAGTCCAGCCGCCGCTCCCACGCCTCCACCTCCGGCTCGTCGGTCCCCGACTCGATCAACGCGCGCTCCGACATGGGCGCAAGTGTGCAGCCTGATCACCCGAACGCGGCCGGCAACACCCCAGGTCGACGCTCCGTGACCGGCCGGGCCGGGGGTGTGGCTGGGGTGCGGCTGGGTGCGGCTGGGTGCGTCTGGGTGCGTGAGCCGCATGAACGTGACGCCAGTCTGGTTGTGACGGCCGGAAACCAGACTGTTGTCACGTTCATGCGGCGCGGTGCTGCGGTATGGCAGCGCGGCGCGGCAGTACGGCGGCGGTACGGCGGCGGCGCGGCAGTACGGCGGCGGTACGGCGGCGGCGCGGCGGCGCGGTGCCGCGTGCGGCGCGGTCCGGCTACCGGACGGCCGGGCAGGATGGGCGGGTGTACAGCGGACTGTCCCACCTCGAGTGTTCCCGGTGCGCCACCCGGCACGACGCGTCGATCCCGCAGAACCTGTGCGGCTGCGGCAGCCCGCTGCTGGCCAGGTACGACCTCGACGCCGTGCGGGACGCCGTCACGCCGGACGTGATCGCCGGGCGTCCGCCGACGATGTGGCGCTACCACGAGCTGCTGCCGGTGGGTGGCGCGGACGCCGTCGTGACGCTGGGCGAGCCGATGACGCCGCTGCTGCCGCTGCCCACGCTGGGCGCGGACCTCGGGGTGCCGGGGCTGCTGCTCAAGGACGAGGCGGCCCTGCCCACCGGCAGCTTCAAGGCGCGGGGCGCTGCGGTCGGGGTGTCCCGGGCGGCGGAGCTGGGTGTCGAGGCGATCGGGATGCCGACCAACGGCAACGCGGGGTCGGCCTGGTCGGCGTACGCGGCACGGGCCGGGCTGCGCTGCCTGGTGGTGATGCCGCTGGGCGCGCCGGAGATCACCAGGGCGGAGTGCCTGCTGGCCGGGGCCGAGCTGTACCTGGTCGACGGGCTGATCTCGGACGCCGGGCGCATCGCCCGGTCGGCGGTCGAGAGCCGCGGCTGGTTCGAGGCGGCGACGCTGCGCGAGCCGTACCGCGTCGAGGGCAAGAAGACGATGGCGTTGGAGATCGTCGAGCAGCTCGGCTGGCGGCTGCCCGACGTGATCGTCTACCCGACCGGCGGTGGCGTGGGGCTCATCGGCATCGCGAAGGCGCTGGCCGAGCTGCGCGCCATCGGGTGGGTCGACGGGCCGGGGCCGCGGCTGGTCGCCGTCCAGTCGACCGGGTGCGCGCCCATCGTGCGCGCGTTCGACGCCGGCGCCGACACCGCGCAGGCGTGGGCCGGCGGGCACACGGTCGCGTTCGGGCTCACCGTGCCGAGCACCCTCGGGGACCGGATGATCCTCGACGACCTGCGCGCGTCCGGCGGCACCGCGCTCGCGGTCGACGACGAGGTCCTGCTGGCCGAGCAGGCGGGGTGCCTGCGCGCCGAGGGGGTGCTGGTGTGCCCTGAGGGCGCCGCCGCGCTGGCCGCGGTCCGTGCCCTGCGCCGCGGCGGGTGGCTGCGCGGCGACGAGGAGGTGGTGGTGCTGAACACCGGGTCGGGCCTCAAGTACCAGAACACCCTGCTGCCCGTCGACGTCCCGGTGCTGCCGATCGGCGGTGCGCCGCCCCCGGCAGGGAACGGCGCACCGCGTCGATCATCGGACCCGCGTTAGGCCCGCTGGCACAGCACGCGAGCGGTGTCGGACGCGCGACCCGTGCTGTCCGCGACAACCGCGGTCACCGAGTAGCCCGTTCCGGGAACGCAGTCCAGCCGGAACGACGTGGCGTTGTCGGCCGATTCGAGGTGTCGCCCATTCACCGACCAGCGAATGGCCACCCGGCTGTCGGCATCGCGCCAGGTAACGGCGCAACCGAGCTGGGCGGAACCGCTCGCGCAGGTCACGGAGACGCCGGCAGGGGTCGCGGCCGCGGTCGGAGCCACCGCGAAAGCGAATGCGCCGACGCCGGCGACGAGCGCGCCGGTAATGGCGATAGACCTACGAAGTTTCACTTTTACGCCCTTTCTTGCAGGGGTAGAGAGGACGTCGAGAATTATGGGGAGAGCCGGCCTTGATTCCACTCCACCAAGCGGACCAATTAACCTGAAGAAATACATGTACTAACAATTATTACGACTATTCGTCCATCAGGCCGCTGCGCCACGCCCAGGCCGCCACCTCGACGCGGTTGCGTGCCGTCAGCTTGGCCTGGGCCGCCGCCAGGTGCGTCTTGACGGTCGACAGCGACAGGTACAGCTCGGTGCCGATCTCGGTGTTGGTGAGGCCGCGGGCCACCGCGCGCACCACGTCGAGCTCGCGCTCGGTGAGCGGCTCGGCCGGGGCCGCGACCATGCTGGACCGCGCGCGGCCGAAGTGCCGGAGCAGGCGGACGGTGATCTGCGGTGACACCAGGGCGTCGCCACGCGCGGCCGCCCGTACCGCCTCGATGAGCAGCGCCGGCCCGGCGTCCTTGAGCAGGAACCCGCTCGCACCGTTGGCCAGGGCCGCGTGCACGTACTCGTCGAGGTCGAACGTGGTGACCACCACGACCTTGAGCGGGTCGGCCACCCCCGGCCCGGCCAGCGCCCTGGTGACCTCGATGCCGTCCAGGTGCGGCATCCGGATGTCCAGCAGGCACACGTCGGGCCGCAGCTCGCGGGCCCTGCGTACCGCCTCGGCGCCGTCCGGCACGTCCGCGACCACCTCGACGTCCTGCTGCGTCTCCAGGATCATCCGGAAGCCCGCGCGCACCATCTCCTGGTCGTCGGCGATCAGCACGCGGATCGTCACGGCCCACCCTTTCCTTCCGACGAGCGCAGCGGACGCAACGGGCGCAGCGGCAGCCGGGCCTCCACCCGCCAGCCGGTCGGCGTGGGGCCCGCGCCGAAGGTGCCACCGAGCAGCTCGACGCGCTCGCGCATCCCGATCAGACCGTACCCACCGACGCCGGCCGCCGGCCGCGCCCGCCGGCCTGCGCCGTCATCGGACACCCGGACGTGCATCTCGGCCGGGTCGCCCGCCGCGGCCGAGCCGAGCCCGCTGTCCACCTCGACGACGACCACGGTGGCGCCGGCCGCGTGCCGGACAACGTTGGTGAGCGACTCCTGCACGAGCCGCAGCACGGACCGGCCCACCTCCTGCGGCACCGCCGACGGCAGGTCCAGCCGCAGGTCCACCCGCGGGCCGTGGTCGAATTCACCGAAGGACGCCGCCACGGCCCGCAGGTCCGCCACGAGGTCCGTTGTGGCATCCTCCACCGGCCCGCCGGCCGGTTCGGTGCCGCGCATGCTGCCCACCAGCAGCCGCATCGCGGTGAGCGCGTCGGTGCCGCTGGTCTCGATCCGCTCCAGGGCGCGGGCCGCGGCGTCCGGATCACGGTCCGCGACCAGCCGCGCCGCCTGCGCCTGGACCACGATGCCGGTGACGTGGTGCGCCACCACGTCGTGCAGCTCGCGGGCCAGCGCCAGCCGCTCGGCCTGCTTGGCCGACGTGACGGTGTAGCCGACCTGACGGTCGCGGTCGGCGTCACGCGACCGGAAGTACAGGCCGGTGCCGATGGACACCACCAACAGGAACACCAGCGCGGCCGGCTCGAAGGCGGGGTCGAAGGCCGGTTGGTCGCCGGGCCGGCGCACCCCCAGCGGCGCGTCCAGCGCGGTGAACACGGCCACCACCAGCGCGGCGGTGGCGCCGATCGCGTGCGTCGCCCGCGCATACCGCGTCACGAACGCCACCAGCGCCATGCCGCCCGCGATCTCGGTGAGCACCATGGTGTCCGGCGTGAGGCCCCCGATCACCAGCTCGGGCAGCACCAGCGCCATCGGCACGCTCGCGATCACGACCGCGGCCACCAGCGTGGCCCGCACCGGGGCCAGCGGCGCCAGGCACGCGCACCCGGCCACCACAACGGCGGCCAGCAGGAGCGGCAGCTGCGCAGCCCGGCTGTCCAGCAGGTCGAGGAACAGCAGCAGGCTCAGCGCCCCGGCGAGCGGCCACTGCCGGCGGGCCAGGTCGCGCAGCCGCGAGTCCGAGAGCTGTTGGCCGGACCGCCGCAGGTACGCGGCCACCGCCAGCGAGCCGGACAGCACCAGGAAGCCGAACGCCATCGAGCGCAGCGACCCCGCGTCCAACGACCGCTGGCGCAGCAGCACCGAGCAGAACCCCGCCACCACCAGCGCCGGGATGCCCACCCACACCGCCGCGCCGCGGCCCCGCCAGGCCACCAGAACGGTCAGCACGGCACCAGCCATGATCTCCGACAGCAGCAGGCCGTCGTCGCCGATGGTCGTCGGCCGCAGCCCGTAGTACCGGATCACCATGGACGCGGCCAGCACGCTCGCCGCGCCGCCGAGCGCGGCCCATCCCGGCCGGTACAGCGCCACCAGCGCCATCACCACAGTCAGCGCGGCCCCGGGCAGCACCAGCACGGTGTCCGGCCCACCCCGACCGGCCAGCGCCGCGTCCATCAGCAGCGCGGCCGCCAGTAGGGCGGCCAGCCACCGGTGCGGCACCGGCACCGCGTCCAGCCGGGCCCGCCAGGCCGTGGCCGCGCCCGGGCCACCGCTGTTCGTCACGCGGCACAACGTAGCCACGACGCGCCCCGCCCCAACTCGGCCGATCGGCCCGCCACGCCAGCCGATCGGTCGGGCGTCGGGGTGGCAGGACCGGCCGAGCGGCGGGCGCGGGTGGCCGGGTGGCCGATCCGCGCGGGGGTGCCGGGGAGCGAACCTGGTCGCAGAACGTACGACGGACGACGAGGGGAACGGACATGCTCACTGTGGCGGCCACCTGGACAGCGGTGGTACTGGGCCTCGGGGTCCTGCTGATGATGGCCGTGGGCCCGGCGGTCGCCGAGCTCGACGGTCGGCTCGCCGAGCGCCGCCACCACGGCCCCGCCCGCGGTCGCTCCCGCTCCGTTGTGGGTGAATGGCGCATTCGGCCGGTTCTATTGGGCAAAAGTGCCATTCACCCGAAGCCGGGCCGCGCGGCGTGATCCAGATCCGGTTTCCCGCGATCGTGATGCGAGTGGCGACCGGCAGGGTGGCCTGAGCTCGAATGGCGCCTTCCTGAGGAAGGGATGGATGTGTCCACGACCCGCAGGCTCTTGCTATCGGCGTTGGGCGTAGCGTTGGTGACGCCGCTCGCGTGCGCATCCAACCCGCAGGAACCTATGCAAGATGCTACGTCGGGCGCTGTGCCGGCTGTCACGTCACAGGACGGCACTCGGATTGCCTACGAGTCAACCGGGAGCGGACCGGCGCTCATTCTGGTGAGCGGGGGGCTTACGGACCGCAGCTCGGACGCCACGCTCGCGAGCACGCTCGCACACAGCTTCACCGTCTACACCTACGACCGGCGTCGTCGAGGTGACAGTGGCGACACCCAGCCGTACGCCGTCGAACGAGAGATCGAAGACCTCGAAGCGGTCATTGCCGCGGCTGGTGGCTCGGCCTACGTCATGGGCCAGTCCTCGGGAGCCGTACTGACGCTGCGGGCCGCCGTACATGGTCTGCCCATCACCAGGCTGGCGCTCTACGAACCGCCGGTGATCGTCGACGCCACCGTGCGCGAAGTCGTTCCGACGGACCTGGTCGAGCAGCTGACGACCCTGGTGGCCGCGAATCGCCTGTTCGATGCGACCGCACTCTTCCTTACCAAAGGAGTGGGCCTACCGGTGGAGGAAGTGACGCCGATCAAGGATTCGCCGATGTGGCCCCGATTGGAGCGGCTTGCTCCGGCCACCATCTACGACGCCGCGATCACGATTGAGAACATGACCGGCAAGCCGCTGCCTGCGGCCTGGGCCGGCATGACCTCACCCACCATCGTCATTGACGGCGACCAGAGTTGGCCGTGGCTCAATATCGCCGCCGACGAAGTCGCCAAGGTCCTGCCGAACGCCGAACGACGCACCCTGGCCGGACAGACGCACTTCCCGGAGGATGCGGCCATCGCTCCCGTGCTGACCGAATTCTTCAGGTGACCGAAGCAGAAGGGGCGTGCAGGGTGATGGTGGTCCAGGCGCCGACGTGCACGCGGTCGCCGTCGGACAGTGACACCGCGACCCTGGGCGCGATCGGGTCGGCGGCACGGTTGATGGTGGTGCCGTTGGTGGAGTCGGTGTCCACGATGGACCAGCCGCCGTCGGGGCGGGCGCGGAACAGGGCGTGCATATGTGACACCCCGGGGTCCTCGGGCGGGCCGGACAGGTCGATCTCCGGGTGGAACCCGCGGGACACGCTGCGCCGGCCGATACGGACCTCGGCCCCGGTGAGGACGAACCGCCGCTCCGGGCAGTAGTCGGGGAAGGCCATCGACGCGGCGTCCGGCCCGTTGGCAGCCATCACCTGTCGATAGTGGTCCTGGTCAGCGGCCACCACGGCCACCCAGCCGGAGGGCGGCCCGGACACCGGTGGGCCGGGCACCGGCAGGGCAGCGGAGCCCACCGGCGGGGCCGCGGAGAGGACCGGCGGCGGGCTGTTGTGGTCGCGGCCGCACTGCTCACAGAACCGGCCGGTCCTGGGGGCGCCGCACTGCGCGCACGGCTCGGTCGGGACGGACGCCGG
>Ga0190272_10000562_pt1 | contig 19266 bp, 25 predicted proteins | sample Popmic504T_FD_133746 | JGI IMG/M metagenome (GOLD analysis project Ga0190272, IMG submission 133746) | Populus adjacent soil microbial communities from riparian zone of Shoshone River, Wyoming, USA - 504 T | ecosystem: Environmental > Terrestrial > Soil > Riparian zone | place: USA: Wyoming... | reverse complement strand
ATCGACGCGATCACCACGGTGGGATCCCAACCACACCGCCGCTGACGCTCAAAGTCTGCGGCTCTGACGACAGATGGGCGGAACTAGTTCTTGACCAGCGTGAACTGGCAGATGTCCGTGTAGCCCTCGCGGAAGAGATCGGCGCAACCGGTGAGGTACTTCATGTAGCGGTCGTAGACCTCTTCGGACTGCACGGCAATGGCCTCGTCCTTACGGGACTCGAGCGCCTCCGCCCAGATGTCCAGCGTCTTGGCGTAATGCAGGCGCAGCCGTTGGGCGCGCGTGAGCCGGAAGCCGGCCTCGTTGGCGTGGCCCTCGAGCTGGGAGGGCTTCGGCAGGTCACCGCCGGGGAAGATCTCGTCCATGATGAACTTCGAGAATCGGACGATCCTCATGGTCAGCTTCAGGCCCTGGGCCACGAACTCCTCGTCGGTGGGCTTGATGATGGTGTGCAGGAGCATCACCCCGTCGGCGGGTAACACGGCGTAGGCCTTCTTGAAGAAGTCGTCGTAGCGGTCGCGGCCGAAGTGCTCGAAGGCACCGATCGAGACGATGCGGTCGACGGGCTCGTCGAACTGCTCCCACCCCTGCAGCAACACCCGTTTGCTGCGTTGGCTGCTGGATTCCGCGAAGACCTTCTCGACGTGGGCCTTCTGGTTCGCGCTCAAGGTGAGGCCGATGACGTTGACGTCGTAGCGCGCCAGCGCGCGGTCCAGGGTGGCGCCCCAGCCGCAGCCGATGTCGAGCAGCGTCATTCCCGGCTCCAGGCCGAGCTTGCCAAGCGACAGGTCGATCTTGGCGATCTGGGCCTCTTCGAGCGTCATATCGTCGCGTTCGAAGTAGGCACAGCTGTAAGTCTGCGTGCGGTCCAGAAAAAGCCGGAAGAACTCGTCGGACAGGTCGTAATGCGACTGCACGTTCTCGAAGTGCGGCTTGAGGTTCTGGGTGTCGCTTGTGGTTTCTGGCAAGGTGAAAGCCTCTGACGTTCAGGTTATTGGTTAGGTCCGAAAGGCTCCTCGCTGTTTCGAGAGCCTTTCTCCGTCGTGGGCAGTTTACGCACAGTTTCCAAGAGAAGCTGTGACCGGTTAATGACGCAATGCGCTTGCTCGCCGCGGCCTGGCAAAACCGCGACACGTCCGACGTTCGCGCAAATTAATAGTTGACATCGTCAAGTAACTGTTTGACGATGTCAACTATGGAAGACGTGGTCGACGATGTCCGCGGATTCAACCGCTTCTACACACGTGTGCTCGGCCTGTTGCGACCGGAGCTCGCAGGCTCACCATTCGGGCTCACCGAGGCGCGGGTGTTGTTCGAGTTGGCCCATGGCGAGGATGTCGCGGTTTCAGAGCTACGTCACGAACTCGATCTCGACGCCGGATACCTCAGCCGCATCCTTTCGGGGTTCACCGAGTCTGGGCTGGTGACGCGGGGGCGCTCGGCCGCCGATGGTCGCCGACAGGTCGTTGCGCTGACGGTGGACGGCAGGGCGGCCTTCGCGGATCTGGACCGGATGCAGGTCACCGCCATCGACGCGTTGCTCGCACCGCTCGACGACGCGCAACGCTCGCAGCTCGTCGCCGCGATGGGCCGGATCCGCGGCGTGCTCGACGGTCCACCGCGACCGGCACCGGTCATCCGTGCGCCCGAGCCGGGTGACCTCGGTTGGGTCATCGAGCGGCATGGCGCCCGCTACGCAGCCGACTACGGCTGGGATGCGACCTTCGAGGCCCTTGTCGCGCGCATCGTCGCCGACTTCGCGGACCGCAACGACACCAACCGCGAGGCGGCGTGGATCGCCGAGATGGACGGCGAGCGGGTCGGTTGTGTGTTCTGCACCGCCTCAGACGCCGCGGGCACCGCGCAGCTACGCCTGCTCCTTGTCGAGCCGTCGGCGCGCGGCTCGGGCGTCGGCACCCAACTGGTTGACGAGTGCGTGCGATTCGCCAAGCGGTCCGGCTATTCGCGGATCACGTTATGGACCAACGATGTGCTCGTCGCCGCCAGGCGCATCTATGAACGTGCCGGCTTTCATTGTGATCGCCGCGAGAAGCACACCAGCTTCGGTCACGATCTCGTCGGCGAGTATTGGTCTATTGACCTGTGAGCGCTATGCCGTCGGCGCCGCCCCGAGCACCCGCTGGATGTCGGGTTTCATCGCCTGCAACTGGCCGCCCCAGTAGCCCCAGCTGTGCGTGCCGTTGGCCGGGAAGTTGAATACGCCGTTACTGCCGCCAGAGGCCTCATAGTCGGCCTGGAAATCCTTGTTGGTGCGGATCGTGAGGCCTTCGAGGAACTGTGCAGGGATCTGCGCGTTGCCAAGCCCGCCGTCCAGGTCTGTTGGGTTGCCGTTGCCGCTGTAGACCCAGATGCGGGTGCCGTTGGCGACCAGCCTGCCAATCTGCAGCGTGGGATCGTTGCGCTGCCAGGCGCCGCCGCCGTAGGCGCCCCACATGTCGAGCGCGTTGAACCCGCCCGCGTCGGCCATCGCGATACCGACCAGCACCGGCCACAGGCCCGCGGAGAGGTTCAGGAACCCCGAAAGGGCGCCTGCGTAGACGAACTGTCCCGGATGGTAGGCCGCGAGAATCAGCGCGGCGCTGCCCGACATCGACAGGCCGACGACAGCGTTGCCACTCGGGCTGACGCCCTTGTTCGCCGATAGCCAGGCCGGCAGCTCCGACGTCAGGAACGTCTCCCATTTGTAGGTCTGGGTCTGGCCGTTGCCGACCGCTGGGCGGTACCAGTCGGTGTAGAAGCTGGACATGCCGCCGACGGGCATGACCACCGAAAGGCCGGAGCCGTCGAACAACCCAAACGCGCCGGTCTCGATGTCCCAGCCGTTGCGGTCGTCGCGCGCGCGAAGGCCGTCGAGCAGGTAGACCGCGTGGGGTCCACCGCCCTGGAATTGGATGGCGATGTCGCGGCCCATCGACGGCGACGGCACGGAAAGAACTTCGACCGCCGCTCGTGCTGTGGGTGTACCTGCTGTGACTCCGATCAAGCCGGGCAGCACCGCCGCCGCGACCATCGCCGCAGAGAGCCGGCGAACCCATTTCCTGCTTGCCTGGTGAATTTTCATGGTCCTCATCCGGTCATCCCGACCCGATAAAGGGTTAATCGTCGGTGACGAACCAGCAGTTACACCTCGACTCTGAACGCAACGAGAGGAGAATCGGGCTCAGGTCGAGAGTTCTCGAAGGGCGTGAGGAGCGGACGATGAAGGCCAAAGTGGGCGACTTCCTCGAGATCAAGGGGACCACCGTCGAACGGCGTGATCAGCGGGGTGTGATCACCGAAGTCCGCTCTGCCGATGGTTCGCCGCCATACGTGGTGCGGTGGCTGGGCAGCGACCACGTCGCCACCGTGTTTCCGGGCCCGGACGCCGTGGTCGTCACCGAGCAAGAGGCGGCGCACGAGAAGGCTCGGCATGACCAAACCTGACGGTCGCCATCTAGGTGATGACGCTCCCGAAGCCGACGTGGCCGAACAGCGTCAGTCGATCGATGTCCGCGACGAGGAGGACACCTGGGGAGACGCGGCTCGCGTCACCGCCGCGCGCGATTCGGAGGCCAACGAGGCCGACCTGATCGAACAGGCCATCGCTGTTCCTGACGACGATTCGGAGTTCGACCGCTGAGACTGCGTCAGCTGAGGTTTCGCTCGGCCGTCACGTCGTACTCGGCCACCGCCGCAGACACGATCGCCGCGCCCTGCTCGCCGCTGGTGCCGTCGCCACGGAAGGCCACGACGGCGCCCTGCGATTCCCAGCGTTCGAAGATGTTGATCCGCCCGGGATCGATGATGTCCGCCGACAGCGAGAAGTCCAGGCAGCCGGGTGCGCGGCGGGCCTGGCGCACCACCTCGACGCATCCGGATAGGTAGTCGTCGCGCTCGGTGGGGTCGACGACGAGGTGACCTGCCACGATGACCACGAGATCCTCCTTTGCGTACGGCGGTGTAGTAAGCAGAGTGTCATGAACCTGCGAGAGGCCCACGACGCCGTCGGCACGGTGGTGCCGGAGGCCGACCCGTCACGCGTGTACGGGGAACCATACGAAACCGCCGACGGCGCAACGGTGATTACCGTCGCCAAGGTGCGCGGTACGAGGGCCAAACCAATCGGCGTCTTCGTGATCAAGGACGGAAACGTCAGGTGGCGCGCCGCCGTCGACGGCGAACGGGTCGCCATGATGGGCATCCTTGTCGGGCTGGTGTCCTCGGCCCTCTCCGGCGTCGCTATGGTTCGTCGCCCGCCGTGGCCCGATCTGAAGGGCGACATTTCGCGGAGGCACTGACCTTCGTCAACCACGCCGCGGCGATGAGCAACACCGCCAGCAGCACCAACCACGGCCATGCCCCGTGCCGATGAACCCAGCCGGCGATCGTGCCCTGCAGGCGGCCGGCGGCGGCGATCACCGAGTCGTCGGGACTGCCATTACCGGTGAACAGCCGAACCTCGTAGAGCCCGTAGTAGGCCACGTAGAGGCCGACCACCAACAGCAGGACTCCGCTGATTCGGTTGACATACGGGATGATTCGGCGCATCCGGTCGGCAACGGCCGCGCTCGACAACGCCGCGGCGACCGCGAGCACACCGACCACCAGAGTGAAACCTGCGGCGTAGGCGAGGTAGACGGACAGCGCCCCGGCAACAGAACCACCGCGCAGGCCCGCGCCGGTGACGGCCAGGAACGGCGCGATGGTGCACGACAGCGACGCGATGGCGTAGCTGATGCCGTAGCCGAACATCGAACCAAGCCGCGCGGTCGGCGCCCACTGCGTTTTGCGGAGTACCCGTTCGGGGGTCAGCGCGGTCAGCTCACGCCCCAGCAGTAGCCAAATACCAAGGGCCACAAGGGCTATGCCGATCACGATGGTGGCGAATGGCAGATAGCGTTGTACCGTCGAGGCGGCCGAGACCGTCAGCAGCCCGAAGGCGCCGAACACCGTGGCGAATCCGGCCGCCATCGCCGCCGTAGCCGCGATCGCCCGACCCAACGCGGCGCTCGCCCCCGTCCCCTCGCCGCGCACCACCAGCGCCAGGTACGCGGGCAGCATCGCGAAGCCGCACGGGTTCAGCGCCGCGATCAAGCCGGCGCCGAACGCCAAGCCCACCGCGTCCTGGTCCATCGGGTGCAGCGGCTAGGTGAGCGCCGCTACGCGATCGGACAACTCCTGCTGCGGCATGGCCGACGTCGGATTGTTCACGAATGACGATGTGCCGTCGGCGCGGTAGAACACGTACGCGGGCTGCCACGGCACGTTGTAGCGGGCCCAGATCGACCCGTCGGCGTCGTTGAGGTTCGTGAAATTGAGGTTGTACTTCGACACGAAGTTCTGCATCGCAGGCACGTCGGAACGGGCCGCGACGCCGACAAACGTCACGCCGGGATTGGCGGCCGCGACCTGGCTGACGCTCGGCGCTTCTGCGTTGCAGAACGGGCACCACGGCGTCCAGAACCACAGCACGGCAGGCTTGCCCACCAGGCTGGACCCGTTGAACGGCGCTCCCGTCAGTGTCGTCCCGCTGAACTGCAGGCGGTCATCGGCGAGCGCCGACGGCGGGCTCACAAGGACCAGAGCGAGGCAGGCGGCAACCATGGCAAGCCCAAAAGACCGAATCGTGCGTAAGAACCGAATACCCATCGCGCATCCCTTCGCTCAAGCCGCACTGGGTGAGTGGCCGCGGCCCCACACTCCTAAACACGATGGCGTGGCGGCCGGAGTTCACGTTCCTGTCGGGCGCCGCGGTCAGTTCTGCCGCGGAACCAGCTCTGCCACAAACCGATCGATGAAGTCATCCATGGGTTGCGGACCGATGGGACGGATGACGAATTTGGTAAGGCCAGCCGCAAGATATGCGTCAAGCTGATCGTGAAGTTGTGGCCAGTCGGCGGCGAACAGATCGGCCGGCTCCAGGTCGGGTCTGCGGTTCTTGATCACCGCGGGCAAATGTGGCGGCAGGGTGCCATCGCCGACGGCGAGGTTGATGCCGAAATGATCGGATTCGATCTCGCGGCCTGCGTCGGCCGCGGCTTGCTGGATCTGCTCGCGGCCGCGGCGGGCTTCATCTGGGGTGACAAAGCTGCCGAGCCATCCGTCGCCGAGTTGTCCGATCCGGCGAAATGCCGCGGGCACCGAACCGCCGAGCCAGATATCGAGCGGCTTCGTCGGGCGCATCGCGGTCACCGCGGCGACGCCCTCGGAACTGAGCGCGAAGTAGTCGCCCTCGTAGTGGACATCATCTTGTGCCAGAACGGATCTCAGCATCGACAGGGATTCGTCGAAAATGGCGGCGCGCTGCCCGTCCGGCACCACGAAGAGCTCACGTTCCGCGGGAATCGCCGGCCGCAGGCCGAACACGGGCAGCACTCGTTTGGGTGCAAGGCCCGCCAACGAGGCCAGCTGCTTGGCGACCAGAACGGGGTGGCGGCCAGGAAGAACCGCGACCGACGTGCCGACCTTCAGATTGGTCGTCCTTGCCAGCGCATGAGCCATGCCGATGAAAGGATCAACCGCCCTTGAGTACACGAGTTCGGAGAGCCACAGCGAATCAACGCCGGTTGCCTCCAGATGATCGACGATGCCCGAAAGCTGTTCTGGCCCGGTATCGGCGCCCAGTCCGACGCCGAACCGAATCTTCATGCGCACCTCAAGGTCACTGGTCAATGCTACGGAAATGCCTGCCTGGCCCTTGTGCGCGGTTTCGGCAGAGGCCACAGTGAAAAAATGACCGAACCGTGGATCCGGGGATGCCTCGTCCAGCGGATCGCGTTTCACGACGGTCTGGTGCTGAGCCTGGACGACAACGAACTCGTCATCTCCGTACCGTTCTTTCTGACGCTGCCTGCCACCGGGAGGGACGTTGAGGAAGCGGTGCTCATCGACCCCAAGGCGGTCAGGGGCGAAGAGCAACCGCTGTTCGACTTCGCGGGATCGACCTGCACCCACGCCGGTTGGGACGAGGACGGCAGCCTGCACCTGCGATTCTCGGACGGCCACGAGATACACGCCCACAGCGACGATCAGCACACCGCATGGCAGCTATATGGCAAGCACCACGGCTATGCGACCTGTTTGGCCAACGGCCGGATCCGCGTCGTGCGGCACGACCTGCCCGAGGACGAGTCGGCCGAGCCCTAAGGGAGGATGTTCACCATGGACGGTTCGGTAACAGTGTCGATGGCGGCCCCTGCGGACGAGATCTGGGAGCTGATCGCCGACGTGCGCAACACCGGCAAGTTCTCTCCTGAGGTGATGGAGGCCGAATGGCTCGGCGGCGCTACCGGGCCCGCCCTCGGCGCGAAGTTCCGCGGGCACGTCAAGCGCAACGAGATCGGGCCGGTCTACTGGACGACGTGCAAGGTCACCGCCTGCGAGCCAGGACGCGAGTTCGGCTTCGCGGTGTTGGTTGGCGAGAAGGCCGTCAACAACTGGCACTACGGGCTGGCGCCGACCGACGGCGGCACCGATGTCACCGAGTCGTTTCGAACCGACGACTCATTGCCGATGCAGCTCTTCGCGGTGCTTGGCGGACAGCTGCGGCGTCGGCGAAACATCCGGGACATGCGCAAGACGCTCGAGCGCATCAAGGCCGTCGTCGAGGAGCAAAGCGCTTAGCGGACGCCGATTCCGAAGACCGGAATCCACAGGCCGAACAGCCAGATGCCCCACTGGCGGAAGCCGTCATCCCACACCGGATTCACGTCGTAGCCCCAATAGTTGAACGGCCGCGGCGGACCGCCTGCCCATTGATACGGCGGCGGCGGACCCCAGCCCCACGGCGGCGGGCCCTTGCGGTCATCCCACCATTCGTGTTTGTTGCTCGCCCACCACGGGCCCCTGTCGGGGCCCCTGTCGAAATCTCCGCGCTTGAAGTCCGGTCCGTGGCCGCCGCGGCCGTTGTCGCACCACGGTTTGCACCAATCGTCGTGCGGCTTGAGCGGCACAGGCGCGATCGGGGTGGCCGAGGCCACCGCCCCACCAGGCGCCACGGCACCAAATCCAAGAGCACCGACAATCATGGCGGCGGACGCAATCTTCGCCAGCCTCATCACTAACTCCCTATCACCCGACACCCCTGTATATCGCCACCGGCGGCGGGGGCCGTTACAGAACGTATACCGTTGGCGGGCAATCGAATAGCGAGCAAAAACTGGCCGATACCGACGTTGTTTTGCGGTGGCTATAGGGAGCGCAGGCGGCGTATCCGATCGGCGATTGCTCTCCGGGAGACGTCGGCTCCGCTGGCCAACCCTTCGAACGCATGCGGACAGCCCGGGTGCAGATGCAGTTCGGTCGGTATCCCCGCATCCGCCAGGCGCCGCGCGTAGGCGATGTCCTCATCGCGGAAGATGTCGAGGTCGCCGATGTCGAGGTAGGTCGGTGGGAGCCGGGTGAGATCGTCCGCCCGTGCGGGCGCCGCGTACTGCGACACCCGGTCAGTCCCTGCGCTGTCGCCGAGCAGCGCGCCCCAGCCGGTGACGTTGTCGTCGTACGTCCAGGTCAGAAACGGAAGCAGTTGCGGATCGGGTGTCGTCGTGCGGTCGTCGAGCATCGGATAGATCAGCACCTGCTGGGTGATCGCCGGGCCGCCGCGGTCGCGTGCCATCAGGCACACGCCTGCCGCCAAGCCGCCTCCCGCACTGTCGCCCATCACCGCTATCCGGGCCGGATCGAAGCCGAGCGCGGACGCGTTCTCGGCGAGCCAGCGAAGTGCGGCGTAGCAGTCCTCCACGGGCGTGGGGTGCGGATGTTCGGGTGCGACTCGGTAGTCGACGACGAGCATCGGCACGCCGGAGTTCGCGACGTAGTCCCGCACCGCAACGTCGTACATCGCGCCGATGTGCTCGAGACCGAAGATCATGCCTCCGCCGTGTAGATAGAGCACCGCGCTGCCAGGCGTCGTCGGCAAGTGGTACCAGGTGGCGTTGAGCAGTGTGCCGTCGGCGGCGGGCACCGTGTGCCGCTCGACCAACACTCCCGGCGCCGGTGTTCGTTGGGCGGCCACGTGGTCGAACATCCGGTGGCCGTTGATCCTGCGCGTCTGGACGTCGCCGATCGGTGGCTGCTCGATTTCGCCGACGGCCGCCAGAAGTGGGGCCAGTTCTGCGAGCACCTGAGGGTCGATCGCGAGTGCCATGACACGACAGTAACGTGGACGCGCGTGACCATCGCCCGACTCGATACCGCGGCAGACAGGCACATCGCGCCGTTCGCTGCAGGTGTGGTCCTGCCGATCGCCGGCGTCGTCGCCCTTTTGCACTGCGCGGCAAGCGTATTCGGTGGGTACTGGTTCGACGAGGTGTACATGCTTGCGATCGGTCGGTATCACCTCGAATGGGGCTCGGCCGATCAGCCGCCGATGGCGCCCGCGCTTGCGGCATTGATGGACGCGATCGCCCCTGGCTCGCTTGTGGCGCTGCGGCTGCCTGCGGTACTTGCGACCGCGGGAGCCGTCGTGGTCGCCGGTCTCATCGCCCGTGAGCTCGGATGCGACCGTCGCGCACAGGGCTTGACCGCGGCGGCGCAGGCCACCGTTCTGTGGACCACGCTCACCGGTCACTGGCTGACCCCGTACACCCTCGAGCCGGTGCAGTGGCTGTTGCTGATCTGGCTGCTTGTCCGGTGGGTGCGGCTGCGCGACGACCGCCTGTTGCTGGCGCTCGGGGTGGTCGCGGGGGTGGCCGCGCTGACGAAGTTCCAGGTTCTGCTTCTGTGCGTGGTGTTGGTCGTGGCGGTGGCCGCAGTCGGTCCGCGCGCGCTGTTGCGGCGTCCGCTGCTGTGGGCGGGGGCCGGTATCGCAGCAGCGCTGGCCGCGCCAACGCTGGTGTGGCAGTACACGCACGATTGGCCGCAACTGCGGATGGCGCCGGTAGTCGCAGGCGAGGCAGAGGCGCTGTACGGCGGGCGTCCCGGCATCGCGGTGCAGATGATCGTGTTCGCGGGTGTCGCGGGTGTCGCGCTCATGATGTACGGCCTGTGGCTCCTGTTTCGCCGCGATGAGCTCCGTGACTACCGGTTCATCGGAGTCGCCTTCGTGGTGTTGTACGTACTGTTCCTGGCTACCGCGGGCCGTCCCTACTATGTGGCCGGGCTGTACGCGCCGCTGGCGGCGGCAGGCTGTTTGGGCATGCAGCGGCGCCGCGAGTCGGACCCGTCGCGGCGGCGGTGGCTGGTGTGGCCGGTCTACATGCTCAGTGCGGCGCTCGCCGTCGGCATATTGATCATGTCGGCGTCGATCGTGCGCTCCGACGTCGGCGAGCAGATCGCGCGGCGAACCGCGGATGCCTATCACGCGTTGCCCGCCGCCGAGCGCGAGCGGACCGTGGTGATGAGCAATTCCTACATCGTCGCGGCCTACATGGACGGGTATTCGAAGCGCTACCACCTGCCAGAGGCGTACAGCACCAACCGCAGCTACGGCTACTTCCCGCCGCCGCCCGCCGACCATGACACCGTGCTGTATGTCGGCCCCGACGCCGATCAGGTGCGGCCGTACTTCACCGACGTGCGCACCGTCGGCGATATCGGCGACGACCTGCACGCGTATTTGCTGACCGGACAACGGCAATCGTGGCAACAGCTGTGGCCGCAGCTGCGGACGTTGACCGTCTCCTGAAACGCCTTCACGCCGCGGCCCAGCCTGGTAGAACAGGTTCTAGTTTTCGCCAGCGAACGAAGGAGTCGCCAATGGGCCAGTTCTCACGCGAGGAGATCGAGGAGACGCTGCAGCGCCACCAGGATCTGGTGGTCGAGATCGGCAAGTCGTGGGACTGGGCCCGGTACGGCGAACTGTTCACCGAGGACGCGACCTACACCGAACACCTCTACGGCAAGATGTCCGGTCGCAAGCAGATCAGTGAGTGGATCGCGTCGACGATGAACGTGTTCCCCGGCAGCGAGATGCCGTTCTACCCCATCACGTGGTACTCGATCGACGTCGACAAGGGCTGGGTGTTCAGCGAGATCATGAACCGCATGAAGGACCCTGGCGACGGCAGCATCCATGAAGCGCCGTGCATCACCATCCTGCGGTACGGCGGCGGCGGGCAGTGGAGCAACGAAGAGGACGCGTACAACCCGATGAACTTCATGCCGATGGTCCAGGAGTACATCCAGCGCTGCCACAAGCTGGGCACGATCTCCGACGACGCAAGGTCCTTCGCCAAGAACATGAAATGGGAACTGGCGTAATGGGACAGTGGTCACGCGAGGAACTCGAAGCGGCGTGGGCTCGCTATCAGGAGCAGGTGGTCGAGGTCGGCAAGACGTGGGACTGGGCCAGCTATGCCAACGTGTTCACCGAGGATGCGACCTACCACGAGCACGCGTTGGGTGACATGACCGGCCGCGACGCGATCCGCGACTGGATCGTTTCGCAGATGAACATGTTTCCCGGCAGCGAGATGCCCGTCTATCCGGTGCCGTGGTACTCGATCGACGTCGAGAAGGGCTGGGTCATCTTCAAGAACGTGAACACCATGAAGGATCCCGGCGACGGCAGCGTCCACGGGGCGGAGGTCATCACGGTTCTGCACTACGCCGGTGACGGCAAGTGGAGCTTCGAAGAGGACGCCTACAACCCGATGAATTTTCTGATGATGATTCAGGCGTACATTCAGCGCTGCCACGAATTGGGCACGATCTCCGACGACGCGCGGGCGTTCGCCAAGAACATGAATTGGGAACTGGTTTAACGGAATACGAAGTCACCGGGGTCGGGTTCGCGGGTCCAAGTCCAGTAGTCGACGAGTCGCCACGGGCTCAGGCCGTACACTTCGCCGAACTTGTTCTTGTAGAACGAATGCTTGATCGAGGGTTGTGACCACACCATCGTGCGCATCTCGGCCTGGCTGCGGTCGATCCAGTCCACGGTTGCGTCCTCGGTGGGCTCCATCGACGTGTGACCGCCCGCGATGAGGAGCTCCAAACACTCGGTGATATAGCGCATTTGGCATTCCGAATGAAAGATCAGGCTGCCGCCGCTCGCGAGGTTGGTGCCAGGACCGTACATGCAGAAGAAGTTGGGGTAGCCGGGGATGGTGATGCCGAGGAAGGCGGTCGGGCGCTCACCCCAACGCTCGCCGAGGACTTCGCCGTGGCGCCCGACGATCGTCATCGGCCACAGGATCTTGGAGGCGTGAAAACCGGTGGCGTACACGATGATATCGGCCGGATACCGGGTGCCGTCGTTGGTGACGACGGCGTCCGGCTCGATGCGATCGATGCCGGTCCGCACCAGCTCGACGTTGTCGCGGGTCAGCGTTTTCAACCAGCTGCCGTTGTCCTGCAGGGTGCGTTTGCCGGTTGCCGGGTAGTCGGGCACGACTTTGGCCAACAGGTCGGCGTCGTCACTGACCTGGCTGCTGATCCACTCGGTGAACATGATCCTGGTGATCTCGTTGATCTCGCTGACGGCCTTCTGCTGGTCCGGGTAGTCGGCGTCGACGCGGGCCGCCGCGAGACCTTTGTCGCAGCCGGGCCAGAACAGCAGGAACCGGTACCACCTGCCGTAGAACGGCAGGTGCCGCAGCGCCCACTGCACGCCGGGGCCGACTTCGGCGTGGTAGTTGGGATTCGGGAACATCCATTGCGCGGTGCGCTGGAAGACGGTCAATCGGTCGACGTCGTCGGCGATGGCTGGCGCGATCTGGAAGCCGCTGGCGCCTGCGCCGATCATCGCCACCCGCTTGCCGCGCAGGTCCACTGAGTGGTCCCACTCGGCGGAGTGAAACGCCGGCCCGGTGAAAGCGTCCTGCCCGTCGATGACGGGCAGGTGTGGGCGGTTGAGTTGGCCGACGGCGCTGATCACCGCCCTGGCCGTCAGCGTCATCATTGCCCCGTCGGGGCCACGGGCCGCGACGGTCCAGGTGCCGGTGGCGTCGTCCCAAGCGGCCTCGGTGACCTCGGTTTGGAAGCGCACGTGCTCGCCGACGCCATGGCGGTCCATCACGCCCTGGAAGTAGGACTGCAGCTCGGGCTGCTCGGCGAAATAGTGCGTCCACTGATCGGTCGGCTCGAAGCTGTAGCAATAGAAGTGATTGCCCACGTCGACTCGGGCACCGGGATAGGTGTTCTGCCACCACGTTCCGCCAACGCCAGCGTTCTTCTCGAGGATCGTGAACGGAATGCCCGCCTCCTTGAGCCGGATGCCTGCCAGCAGTCCGGATTCGCCGCAGCCGATGACGACCACAGGAAAGTCGGCAGGGGTGCCGCGGACCGCCCTTGCATCTCTGCCGTCGAGTTCCATCTCCTCGAGCAGCATCGGCACGTACTCCCCTGGCACCGGCTCGCAGACCAGCCACTGCATCATCGCCTGCAAGAGCTCGCCGCCGATCGGCTCCGGTTCCGGGCACCCGCGGTCGCGGTAGTCGGCAATCACCTCCAACGCGATTTTGCGCACCGCGGCCTTGTCCTCCTCGGACATGTAGCCCTGCACCTCGTTGAGGAACAGCCCGGCGGGCTTGAGTTCACCGCGGATCAGCTCGGCATCCCCCGACATGTGCACCAGCGACAACATCAGCGTGGGGATGCTGACGTCGAGCAGCGCCTCGGCGATGTCGTGATCCGGCGTCGTAAAGGGTTGTCCTGCATGTGGGTTCCGCACCCCTAGGTGCTACCACCTTTCCGCCGCGAGCAGACGCAGAAGGCCACGAAACACGTCCGATTTGTGGCCTTTTGCGTCTGCTCGGCGGGAGAACGGCCTACCCTCGGCGGGTGGGTATTGCGACTCGGGTGAACGGGGCCACTCCCCCTGATGTGCCGCTGTCAGAGATCAACCTCGGTTCGTGGGACTTCTGGGGTCTCGACGACGACATCCGCGACGGCACGTTCGCGACGCTGCGCAGGGAGGCGCCGATCTCGTTTCACCCATCGTTCGTCGCCGAGGGCTTCAAGGCGGCCGCCGGCCATTGGGCGCTCACCCGCTACGACGACGTGTTCTACGCCAGCCGTCATCCGGAGATCTTCAGTTCGGCGCTCGGCATCACGATCGGCGACCAGAATCCCGAACTCGCCGAGTACTTCGGCTCGATGATCTCGATGGACGACCCTCGTCACACCCGGTTGCGCAACATCGTGCGCAGCGCATTCACCCCGCGTGTGCTCGCCCTCATCGAGGATTCGGTGCGTGACCGGGCCCGGCGGCTGGTGGCGGCGATGATCGCCGACCACCCGGACGGCGCAGGCGATTTGGTCACCGAGTTCTCCGGTCCATTTCCCCTGCAGATCATCTGCGACATGATGGGCATCCCCGACGAGGACCATCTGCGAATCTTCCACTGGACCAACGTGATCCTCGGTTTCGGGGACCCCGACATCGCGACGGACTTCGACGAGTTCTTTAAGGTGGCGTTGGACATCGGCGCCTATGCGAGCGCCATGGCAGAGGACCGCCGCGCCCATCCCGGCGACGATCTGACGACCGCCCTGGTGCAGGCCGAGGTCGACGGCGAACGGTTGACCTCCGGCGAGGTCGCGTCGTTCTTCATCCTTCTGGTGGTCGCAGGCAACGAGACCACTCGCAACGCGATCAGCCAGGGCGTGCTGGCGCTGAGCCGCTACCCCGAGCAGCGCAATATCTGGTGGGACAACTACGCAGAGATTGCGCCGACGGCGGTCGAGGAGATCGTGCGCTGGGCGTCGCCGGTGGTGTACATGCGCCGCACCGCGACCTGCGATACGGAGTTGAGCGGCGTGCAGATCGCCGCCGGCGACAAGCTCACCCTGTGGTACGGCTCTGCCAACCGCGACGAGTCCAAATTCGAGGACCCGTGGACGTTCGATGTGCGTAGGAACCCCAATCCGCACGTCGGTTTCGGCGGTGGCGGCGCGCATTTCTGCCTCGGCGCGAACCTGGCCCGCAGGGAGATCACCGTCGCATTCGAGGAGCTACACCGTCAGATACCGGACATCTCGGCGACCGAGGAGCCGGATCGACTGCAGTCGGCGTTCATTCACGGCATCAAGCGGCTGCCGGTGTCCTGGACACCACCGCGCTGAGCTCGTCGCGGGTCGGGCCTGCGGGAAACGAGGGCCGCCAGCCCTTGGCGAACAATGCCCTAGCGCGGGGCTCGGCAGGCGCGAGGCTTGCAGGCAATGCGTCCATCGAGGCGTAGGGGCCGACGATGTCCCGCAGGGACGGGTCCACCTCGGCGGCCGCGACGATGAGGTCCGAGGGCAGCCGACGGTGCAGGTCGACATCCCCTCCCGCCCATCGGCGCATGCGATCGGCATCGACGTCCCGATGGTCGTCGAACCATGGCCGGATGTGATCTTCGCACCAACGGTCGAATTCGATTGTCGCGCAGCCGATATCGGCCCGATTCTGGTCGAGCGTCCGAACCAGTTCGCGCGCCTGCATCAACGCAAGCCCCACCCCCCGCCCGGCCAGCGGAGTCGTGGTGCACACCGCGTCACCGACCGCGACAAAACCGGGCAGAACAGGCCTGCCCGCCTCGTCGAGCTGGCCTCGGTAGGTGTTGTACAGGCGGCCGCCCGGCAGAGCGGCCGAGATCGGTTGTGCCCGTGCCGGTTCGATCCACTCGGCCAAGCGTGGGATTGCGCGGACAGCGTTGTCGAACACCTCGTCGTGGCGCAGCCGTCGCAGCTGGATGTCGCTGCCATCGTGGGTGAACGTGATCGAGAAGTGGCCGCCGTCGTGGACGAACGCGATAGCGAGATAGCCCGAGAACCCGAATGACAGGCCGATCGGTGAATTCACCGGCCCTGGCGCTGCACCACCGCGCAGCCGGTACTGGCGAGTGACGTACACCGCGCCGCAGTCGCCGCCCTGTGCGGCTGGACGTACGTCGCCGGTGAACCGACTGGCCCGGCCGGACGCGTCGATGATCACGTCACCGTCCACGGTGCGGCCGTCCACGGTGACGCCCGCCGCGCGGCCACGCTCCTGCACCAGGGTGTCGACGTGACCGGTGACGAGGGCGACGCCCTGCTGGGCCTCGGCCGCACGACGGAGCACCTGCTCGAAAAGAATCCGCCTGCACAACAGCGCAACCGGCCGGTTGTCTGGCAGCGTCGCGACCGTCGCCCCTGCCGCGGTCAGATCATCGAGAACGTCGGGCATTTCGGCCTGGAGGGCGTCGACGACCTGCCTGCGGAAAGTATGGGCATGGTGGAACTGCATGACTCCCCTGCGCCGCCAGGGTGCATCGGCGGCCGGAGGGCCTGCATCGCGGTCGACCACGCACACGTGGTGTCCGCGTCTGGCCAACGCGATCGCGGTGAACAGGCCGGTCGGACCCGCCCCGACGATGACGGTTCGCACACGCCCCCCAATTTAAGGTAGTCTTGAGTGTAATGAATACACTAAGAGTTACCTAGAATGACTGGCGCTGTCAAGCGAGGCTACCGTTCCGGGCTGCGTGCGGCCCACGCACAGGAGACGCGGCGGGCCATCGTGGCGGCGGCGTCCCGGCTCTTCGTCGAGGATGGCTATGGAGCCACGACGATCGATGCGGTTGCCGACGCCGCCGGTGTCAGCCGCAAGACGGTATTCACCGCCGTTGGCGGCAAGCTCGAGCTACTCAAGGTGGCACTGGACTGGGCTGTCGCCGGCGACGACCGGCCGGTCGCGGTGGCCGACCGCGACGAGATGCGGCAGGCGCTGGCAACGGAAGATGGGACCGCGTTGCTCAGCGGTTGTGCACGCGCGATCGTGGCGATCACCAGTCGCTCCGTGGGTCTGGCCCAGGCGCTCGAGGTCGCCGCAGGCGTCGACCCCGCGGCGCACGAGCTTGTCGAGCAGGGACAGCGGCACCGGCTCGACGACGCCCGCAGGATCGTCAACCGCGTTCGCGACCTTGGCGCACTGACCAGCGGCGTCACCTACGGCGAGGCGGTCGATCTGGTCTGGTTGGCCACCGACCCAGCGCTTTTCGACCGGCTGGTCCGGGTGCGCGGCTGGTCACGCAAGCGTTTCGAGAAGTGGCTATCGGGATACCTGGTTACGCAACTGATCGGTACATAGCGCAGCGATCGGCGTGCTGTCGAGGTGCTCGCACAGATCGAGAGCATTTTCGAAAACTGCCTTAGCACCGGCGTTTTCGAGCTCGCCGCGAGAGACTCCTCCGCTGAGCAGTCCGATCGACGGAACGCCAGCCCGCTCGCACGCCTCCACGTCCCACACCGCATCGCCGACGAAGACGGCTTGCGATGCGTCCACGCCCGCGCGGTCGAGCGCGACGTGGATGATGTCCGGTCGCGGCTTGGCGGTGTCGACATCGGCGGACGACGTCACGGCAGACACGAGGTCGTCGCTCGCCAGCACGTCGCGAAGGATGGCCAACTCATCGTCTGGCGCGGAGGTTGCCAGAACGATTTGCAGGCCAAGCGCTTCGACACGTTCCAACAATTCGCGTACGCCGGGCAGTCGGCGCAGCAGTGAGGTCGTTTCCTTGTAGTAGCGCGAATGGCGATCCTTCAGGCGGGCTCGGGTGTCCTCGTCGGCGCTCTCGGCGAGTATCGCGACCAGCATCGAGCCGTCCATGCCGATGGACCGGTGGATGCGCCACGTCTCGACGCGCAAGCCTTCGTCGGCGAACGCCCGCTGCCAGGCGTGGACATGAAGATAGTTCGAGTCGACCAGGGTGCCGTCGACGTCGAACAGCACCGCAGGCGCTGTCACTAACTCTGCTTGCCAGGGGACGGTGCGTCTGGCTGCAACTCCTCGTCCCTGCTGGCCTTGGGGTCGATCGCGTCGGCGTGCTCGCGCCGGGCATCGAGATCCTCACGTGAGGTGGTGACAGCGTCGCGATGGGTGTCAGCATTCTGTTGAAGCCTGGCCGCCTCGGCGGCCTTCGCCTCGGCTTCGGCTTGCGCGGCGCGCGCCTTGGCCGCGGTTTCCTCGGCGAGCGCTTCGCGCTTCTCGACCCGGTGCGATTCGTGGTCGATCTCTTCGCGAAGATGCTCGGCCTGTACGTGGCGCCGCTGGTTCCGCGCATTGCGTGCCAGAAGCGCAACGACGCCGATGACGACAATCGCCCCTACGGCGATGATGATCCAGATCATGGTGTTGTCCATGTCGGCTCCTTACATGTCTGCGGTTGGTCACAATGATTTGACGAACCCGCTAATTGAGCGGGATGCCCTTCGGCGGCGACGTTTAAACCGAAATGGTTGGTAACCGAGGTTGTCAGGTATAGCCTGACATCATGAACGTCAAGGAACGCCTGACATTGCGGTGCACGTTCTGCGGCAAGCAGCACACCGAGGTCGCCAAGCTCATCGCCGGGCCCGGCGTCTACATCTGCAACGGATGTGTTGGCCTGTGCCAGGAGATCCTCGACCGTGAACGCGAAAACCCCACCAAGCCGCCATCGCTTCCCGAATGGGCGTCGCTAACGGATGACGAACTGCTGCAACGGATCCCGCACATCGCGGCGTCGGCGGCCGACATTGAATCCGGGTTGCGCGATCGCGTTCACGAACTGCGCGACCGCGGCGTCTCCTGGGCCCGAATCGGTGCGGCGTTGAGCATGACCCGCCAGTCTGCGTGGGAGCGGTTCTCCGCTACGTGACGATCAGCGTGCCCTTCATCGAAGGGTGATAGACGCAGTAGAACGCGTACTCGCCGGGTTCGGTCGGCGCGGTCAACGTTCCTTGCTCATTGCCGTCGACATGGACGTCAAACTGACCGGCGGTCTGCGACGTCACAGAGTGCTCGGCCGAATCGTCGTTCTTGATCGTGATCTGCGCCCCGGCGGGCACCGTGACCGGTTCGCCGAAATTCATGCCGACGATGGTGATCGTCGCTGCGCCCGCGGGTTCGGGTGCGCCCGCCGTCGTGGTGGCTGCCTGCGCAGTCGTCGTCGGGCTGCCGGTCGTCGTCGCCGTCCCGGTGTCCTGTTCCTGGCTGGTCGTACTCGATTCGCCGCACGCCGCGACGGTCAACGCCAGGCACAGCGTCGCTGCGAACAGAAAGAACTTCTTCATCGTGTTCCCCTAACATTTGGGCCTCGCAGAGCACACGATTGTCGAACCGAAATGGTTCAAACAGGACGACTTTCGCCGTATGGGCGGCTCAGAAGTAGCCGTTGGCGGGTGGCCATGCGCCGTTGACCGCATAGTTGCCCGCCGCATACGCCTTGTAGGCCAACGGACTATGGCTGGCCAGGGTGCGGGTATTGCGCCAATGCCGGTCCAGATTCAGTTTGCGGGCAGTGGCCGAAGCTCCCCCGGTGTCAAACAACTGCTCGGCCGCCGACGGCCTTAGCCTCGATCCACCGATGAGCGTGCAGTCTT
>Ga0190272_10000561_pt1 | contig 19277 bp, 17 predicted proteins | sample Popmic504T_FD_133746 | JGI IMG/M metagenome (GOLD analysis project Ga0190272, IMG submission 133746) | Populus adjacent soil microbial communities from riparian zone of Shoshone River, Wyoming, USA - 504 T | ecosystem: Environmental > Terrestrial > Soil > Riparian zone | place: USA: Wyoming... | reverse complement strand
CTTTACGGGGAGATCCGCGCCCACCGCGCCGACGCCAACGTCGCCGAGCGCGATGACATCCTGTCGCTGCTGCTCTCAGCCCGCGACGAGGACGGCGCCGGGCTGACCGACTCCGAGCTGCACGACGAGCTGCTGACCCTGCTGCTCGCCGGCCACGAGACGACCGCGACCGCGCTCTCCTGGACGCTCGAGCGCCTGACCCGCCACCCCGACGCGCTCGCCCGCCTGACCGACGAGGCCCGCGCCGACGACGGCGGAGATGAGTACCTCGACGCCGTGATCAAGGAGACGCTGCGACTGCGCCCCGTCGTCCCCGCCGTCGCCCGCTACCTCACCGAGCCAACCGAGCTCGGCGGCCGCGTCCTCCCAGCCGGCGTCCACATCACCCCCTCGATCTACCTAACCCACCGCAACCCCGCGATCTACCCCGAGCCCGAGCGCTTCCGCCCCGAGCGCTTCCTCGAGCGCCCCGCCGGCACCTACGAATGGATCCCCTTCGGCGGTGGCACCCGCCGCTGCCTCGGCGCCACCTTCGCCCTCTTCGAGATGAAGATCGTGCTGGGCGAGGTGCTCCGGCGGTTCGACCTACAGACCACCACCGCCCCCGATGAGCGGATCGCACGACGCGCGATCACCTTCAGCCCGCGACGGGGCGCCCAAATCCAGATCGCCCGCCGTTAGTTACAGAACTTCACAGGACATCACAGGAATCTGTGAACTCCTGTGAGGTCTTGTGAAGTTCACGGGCACGTCCTGCGCAGCGCCCCCTCGAGGGTGGGGGCGCGGCTGGGAAGACCGTCGAGGTCCGACGGGAGGGGCAGGTCTCTGACGGCTCGGGCCTCGAAGAGGTTGCTCATGCGGCGGTCGTAGGTGGCCTTGATTCGGCGGTAGGTGGCCTCGTAGGCGAATGCCGGATCCTCGACCAGAGTCGGGGAGGCGTCGCCGCGCGTGGCGTTCCTCACGGAGCACACGTTGCCCGCGGTCGCCTGCAGGCTTTCCCATGCGTCGAGGATCGCCGTGTTCTGCTCGCGCACGTTGTCGGGGCCTGTGATCCGCGCGGCCTCGCCTCCCCAGCCCGAAATCCACGCGACGAGGCCGAAGCCGGCGCCGAGCACGAGGACGATCCCCAGGACGGTGGCGAACCACCGCCCGGCGGTGCGCCACGGGCGCCGCTCGAAGCCCACCGCCTCCCGATCGGCGCGCTCGCCCCAGCCGCTCACCGACCGCCTCCTCCGACGGCGTCCGACAGGATGCGCTCGGCCGCGGCGCCATCGCCCCGGGACAGCGCCTGCTCCGCGCGTCTGTCCGCCAGCCGAGCGACGTCGTCGTAGTCGACGGCGACGCGCGTCTCCTCGCGCTGGAACTCGGTCAGCGCGGTTGTGCAGAACGTCGCCATGTTGAAGAAGTCGACGTACTGGCCGCCGGGGGTGAAGCCGTAGCGGTAACCGGGCGGGCTCGGGTGGAAGAGCCCATCCACCGAGCGACTGGAAACAACCACACCCGACCCATCCGAGCCCTTGTTGACGACCTCCTCTGGCCGGAAGAACGTGGTGCTGGAAGACGTGAGCTTCCCTTTGATCGGCACCGTCACGATCGGCGCGCTCGCGTTGCCTCACGTGGTCGAGCACCAGATGATCGTGCTCGGGCTGTCATATAGCCGCTGCGCCTCGTTGTAGTTGTCTAGCTCGACCGTGTTCCTGGGCAGGTACGCCTCGTAGCCCTCGGCGCGCTTGTCGACATCGCGCTTCTGATTGTGGTCGTTGGAGTCCTTGGCGCAGGCAGGGAGCAGAAACGCGGCTGCCGCCACCGCAAGAACCACACGCCCATGGCGGAGTGCAATCTGCATATGATCTACCATAGCACATCTGCTGTGGCGTTCGGTTTCGTGCAGGAGGACCACCTTCTCGTTTCGAGAAGGTAAACTTCACACATGGACTTCGAAGGACAACAAGCCCTCGAGGACGCCCTTGGCACCCTGGGCGCCGTCTTGGAAGCACGCGGCCTCGAGTATTCGATGGTGGCCGTGGGCGGCGGCAGCCTCCTTCTGCTCGGACTCCTGCAACGACCGACGAAGGATCTCGACATCGTTGCCGTCGCAGGTCGGACGGGGTACGAGAAGGCCTCGCCTCTACCTGAGCCGTTTGTCCTAGCCGTTCGAGACACGGCGCGAGTCATGGGCCTGGCCGAGGACTGGATCAATCCCGGCCCCGCCTCGCTGCTCGACTTCGGCCTGCCGCCCGGATTCGAGACCAGGCTCGAAGAACGTCGGTTCGGGAGCCTCGATCTGCGACTACTGGGCCGGGCGGACCAGATCGCACTCAAGCTCTACGCGGCGGTCGACCAGGGTCCCTCGAGCAAGCACACGGCGGACCTTCGCCGCCTCGCGCCAACCGAGTCCGAGCTTCTGGCGGGCGCGCGCTGGGCTCTCGGCCACGATCCGTCGCCGGGATTCCGGCAGACCCTCGTGCAGGCTCTGGCGGCGTTCGGGGTGGAGGCGCACGATGCCGACCTCTAGCGAACGGCTCGAGGACGCCTTGCTCGAGCTCGCCTGGAGCCAATGGACCGAGCTCGGGGTGCGCGGGGTGGTAGACCGCCACCCCGCGTCGTCGATCGATCCGGAGGCCCTTCTCGTGCTCACCGCTGGTCTCGCCGAGCGCGATCCCCGCCTCCGCGACGAGTCGCTGGACTGGTGCGTCAAGCACCACCGTTACCTCTCGCGAAGCCGCCTACGCAACGTGCTGCGGCGCCTACCCGCGAGTCACAGGACAGCATATGACCGCTACGCAGCCACGCTGTCCGCCGCCGGGGCCCGCGGATGGCCCGCCACGGCCGAGCCCTGGCCGTTCGAAGCGACATCCAAATCCAAGCTGGCTGACCTCAGCCGACCCGCGCTGGCGCGGATCCGTTTGCGAGCGATCTTCGGCGTGAGCGCACGCGCGGAGATTCTCCACGTCCTGGCTTGGCAGTCGAGCGCTTGGACCTCGTCCGCCGAGCTCGCGGAACTCGCCGGCTACACGAAACGGAACGTGGACGAGGAGCTCGACAGCTTGGTGCGCGGCGGTCTGGTCGAGGTCGGCCTGGTAGGCAACCGGCGCATGGTCCGACTCGCCGATCGCGCGAGCTTCGAGGCGCTCGTCGGGCGCCCCCCCGGCGCCACCCCCGACTGGGCGACGATCGTGGTGGTCATGGCCGACCTGGGCGCCATCTTCCAGGCGAGCGACGTCGCCGACCCGCGCGTGCAGGGCGTGGAGGCCAGCCGACTGATCGCTGCGCTGAGCAAACGAACCGGGATGACTGCCCTCCCGCCTCTGCCCGCCGGCGGACCTTCCGCATGGGAGCGCCTTCTGCAGTGGGCCCTACGCCTTGCCGCGGACCTCACAAGCACCAATAGCTAAGGAGTGGGGCGGGCGGTATGGAAGCGCTATTCAAGGATAGGGCGCTAAGCTTGAATAGATGCGGATCTTGTTCAAGGCTTGCAGGAGCTCATGATGGCCGCCGACGGATGGCGCGGGCGGTTCGTGCGGCGGTCGATACCGCCGCGGTTCGGTGTCGGGCGGGCGGGGCGCGCGCTGTCGTATCAGGCGTTCGTCCCTGACCCGATCGCCGACATCGAGCTGAGCCTGTCGGGCGAAACGGCGGGGCTGGTGGCGGCCGCGGGCGTCGAGGTCCGTGATCTCAACGAGAGCCCGCCGGACCTGGTCGTGCTCGAAGCGCTCGCCACCCAGTTGCTGCGAACCGAGGCGCTGGCCTCGTCGGCGATCGAGGGGCTGCAGCTGTCGCACCGTCGCCTCGTCCGCGCGGCCGCGCTCCCTGGCTACGACGCGATGGCCCAGGAGGTGCTGGGGAACGTCCGCGCGATGGAGCGGGCGATCGACTTGGGTCGCCAGCCCACACGCTTCGCCGTCGCCGACCTGCAGGCGATCCACAGCGAGCTCGCACAGGGAACACGGCTCGCACGCTGGGCCGGCCAGATCAGAGACGAGCCCGGCTGGATCGGCGGCGCCACGCCCGCCGACGCGCGCTACGTGCCGCCTCCCGAAGACCACCTCGACGAGCTACTCGAAGACCTCGTGACCTTCGTCAACGAGCGCGTCGACCTGCCGCCGGTCCTCCAAGCCGCGATCGCTCACGCGCAGTTCGAGACGATTCACCCCTTCCCCGACGGCAACGGACGCGTGGGGCGCTGCCTGATCCACGTGATCCTGATGCGCAGCGGCCTGGCGCCGCGCTACGTGCCGCCGGTCAGCCTCGTCCTCGCCGCCCATCGCGAGCGCTACATCGACGGCCTGACCACTTTCCAGCGCGGCAACCTCGACGCCTGGGGCGCCTTCTTCGCCGAGGCGACGCGGCTGTCCGCCCTGCGAGCCGAGGCGTTCGCGGAATCCGTCGCCAGCCTTCAGCAACACTGGCGCGAGCAGATCAAGGCCCGCTCCGATGCCGCGGTGTGGACGCTGATCGACCATCTCCCGGCCCACCCGATCCTCGACGCGCAAACCGCCAAGCAGCTCTCCGGCAAGAGCTTCCAGACGGCCTCGACGGCGCTCGGAGCGCTCGAGCGTGCCGACATCCTGGTCCGCCGCGACAACCGCAAGCGGGGCCGCTCGTGGGAGGCGCCCCAGCTGATCGACCTCGTCCGCGAGCTCGAGATCGATCTGGTGGCGTCCTCAACCGGATCCGTGCCTCAAGTGCCCCGTCTTCGTTCGAACGACTAGAACTCCGCTCCCCCCGCGCCCGCCTAGCGCGCATCGGGGCCGCCCACAGTGGGCGGCCCCGATAGGCAATGCTGTCTAGGCGGGCGAGCCGACTAGGGCAGGGAGAGGAACGGGGATGTCGTGTCTTTGATGAACTCGCTGGCCGTTACCGTGAGCGGGAACGTCCCATAGGGGAGCGTGATATTCAGGCCAGTCCCGTTGGTGAATGCTAGGGAACGGTTCAAGTTGCTCCACACTCCACCGGCCAGCGTTCCGGCCACCTTCGCGGTGCTAGTACCTACCCCGCAACTCCCTGAGAACGCGAGTTCGATGTTGACCGAGTTGATCTTGACGTTAGTGGTGCTGGTGCCATCGACGGTCCACACCGGTAGCGGGATCGTGGTCAAGGCGACATTACATCCGCTGAGAACAACGCCCGTGCCGCTGCATGAGACGGTCGACATGCTTACCATTTCCAGGAGCGATGACGCCGGGGTCCGCACTAGCGCGGGAAAGGCCGGCCCGCTGCTGCAGGTGAACCCCGCGGAATAGGGGCCGATGCCGCCTGGAACGTTAAAGGTAAGACTGGAGGGGGAGCTGAGGGCATGGTAGGTGTTCAGGGGGCTCCACGTGGCGGCCGAAGCCATCGACGGGACCGCGACCGCGCTCAGGGCCGCGACGGCGGCTGCGAGCACGAGGCTCTTTTTCATTGTCTTGATCATCGGGTTTCACAATCCTTGTTTTTGTTTTGTGTGTATTGAGGTCTCGGCCACAAACGGGTCGAGATAGGGGAAGGTCAAGACCGCCCTGGGCCACACACAAAAGGGCCCAGGACGGTCGCATGCCGTTTGTGCCGGCTTGGTCTAGCGGCGGTTGGCTGCGCGCCTACCGGCGCGCTTGGCCGCTTTGGTTTGGCGCTTCGAGCACGGCGTTTTCATGGCGACGTCTAGGTCGCTGCGGCGGCTGTTCTGGCCGTCGATGTCGGCCTCGGCGATGTGGCGGCCGGCGCAGAGGTTGATCTTGCCCTTGCGGGTCCTGGTGACTGCGAGGATGCCGGTGTTGCCGCCGTTGATGTTGAGGTTGAAGCTCGACACCGGCGCGTCTGGGACGTTGGCGAAGGTGTTGACGAGCTTGCCGCTGTTGGTCGTGCTGCTCACGCCTCTGAGGTTGATCGCGATCTCGCCGCGGAGGGCGACGATGATCATCGGCAGGGTGCGAATGGCGTTGCCTGTCTTCTTGTCGATGCGGACGTTCTTGACGAAGTAGACGTTGCCGGCCAGCGGACCCTTGAGCAGCGGCGATGTTGCCTTTGCTCGTCCGACGATGCTGCCCTTCGGGCAGCGGTTCTCGAGGTCGTCCTTGGTGCCGTCTGCAAACTCGCAGAGGGCTTGGGCGTTGCTCGGGTCAAGCGCGAGTGACTTCGGTAGGCGGACCTCGGCCTTTTGGATGCCAGCCTCGCCGGGCTGCTGGGTCACCAGCGCCTTGAGGCCGGGGTGCTTGCCGGTCTTTGTTTGCTTCTTGCCGGTCAACGACAGCGCGAACTTCGGCTTGAAACCGAGCTTCGAACAGCCCGTCGCCTGCAGCGGCGTCGACAGGTTCGCCGTCTGACCGCCGGCGGAGGAGACTGTGGTACCGATCGCCTTGGGCTTGCAAGACGTCGGCGCCCACACGAAACCAGCGCGGTCGGTCACGACGTGAACACGCCGGACGCGGAACGGGACACCGTCGCGGATCGTCGGCAACGGATCGGACTTGACCGTCACACGCGCTGTATTCGGATCGACGTGCAACGCCTGGCGGACCACAACGGTGCCAAGGTCGAACGGGCCGGCTGCCGCGTGGACGGCGACCGCGAGGCCGTACGGAGCGCCCTTGTACGGGCCGGTCAACGACACCGGCTGATCGCGCAGATAGAACGGCTGATCGCCCGGACCGGCGGCGACAGTCGCCGAACCAACCCGCGACCCAGCCGGACACGAACCGGCATCTGCGGCGGCGTCGGAGCACAGCGGAACGTTTCGGACCGCGCCCAACAGACCGCCCGGCAACGCGACATCGAGGCCGTTGATCACGTCTTGGCGATCGCCACGCGTGAGGTCGAACGCAAACGGGCTCGAGCCGCCGGCCTGCGCGTCGACAAGACCCGCGTCCACAGCCGGTGCAAACGGCAGCGTCGCCGGACATGCACCGCCATTGCCGTCCCAGCTGACGTCAAAGGAAGAGCTGGACGTCGCGTCGGGGGTACCAGCCACCTGCACACCATCATCCCGCGTCCCGCCACGCGACCACGGCGTGAACACACCGCTGGTCGTCGCGGTCGTACACGTCGCGGGGTTCGCCAACGGCGCGCGCGGCCCCGGGTCGAACACCAGCCGCAGCGACTTCGCGGGCAGCTGCGGGTTGTCCTCGAACCGAGCCGTCAAACGACCCGTGTCCTTGTTCGCAGTCGCGACACCCGGGATCTTGACGTTGACGCCAAGATCGCGGGAGTCGACCTCGATCAACAATCGGAACTTGCCGTCCCGACCGCCACTCGGGTCCAGATCGCCCGGATGCGGCGCGATCACGAACACATTGCCGCCGACAGGGTCGGCGCCGATGACCTCATCGGTCTGCGGGTCACGCTTCGCCAGAAGCGGCGACGTCGCGACCAGCGAACCGATCTTCGACGCGTCCGGACAGGCCGCCGGGTCGGTCGTGTCGTAGTGGACCTGATCGCCCGGGCCCGTATCGGTGCAGCCGGCCAGGCCGTCAGCGGCCGACGGCGAGACCGCGACCCCCTCGGGCAGCGTGACCGTCGCGTCCTTCAAAGGCGGCGCCGACGGCACCGACGGGTCGGCCGGCGAGCTCGAATCGGTTGGATCGTTGGCGGCTTGGGGGAACTTCAAATCGACGGTGTAGCCAGACGGCGCATCGGCCTGAGTGCTCCCCGTGCCCGGCGTGGGGCGCATGTCGAGGCTCGGCTCGAACTGCGCGACCAACCCCGGTGCGTCGCAACCCGTCGCCGGGGGAGCGACATCGCTGGCCGACTTCCACAGCGGATCGCTGAGATCCGGGAAGCCGAAGTCCGCCGCACCAGCAGGCAGCGTTCGGCCGGGGTGCTCCCAGGAGTCAGCAAAGATGGTCGTCGCCGGCTCAGCCACCAGACAGTCACCCGGATTCGACAAGAACGGCAGCGGCGCACCGCCCGCAGGCGGGCCACCATCCAACGGGGGGTGCTGCGACGGCACCCCATACAACACCGCTTTGACGCCGCGGATGCCGATCTGGGTAATGCCCGGGCTGGCTACCGTTATCCCATATCCGCCCGCCCGCGACCGCAACCGCGGATACAACACGACCGACTTTCCCGCGTAGTTGAAGGCAATTTGGGCTGGATACCCCCGCTCGGGGACCATGTTGTACAGCTGCAGCACCGGGAACCCGCCAAGGACGTTGAGCTCAATCGTTCCCACCAAGCTCCTGGCAGGACAGGCAGGTGGCTGCGCCAGCAACTGCGCCGTCCTGCAACGCACGACGAAGGCCGCAGGATTACCGACAAACCCAGGCGGCGAATCGACAAACGTCGACTTCAACAACTCCTGGCGACCCAAATCCAACTGCTCGCCAGGACCGAAGGGGATCGAGAACGAGACCTCCACATCGTGCGGATGGCCGCCGGCGACCGCGTAATCGTCACCCACCGAATCCAACGACCGCGCGGAGAAGTCGAGAATCTCAAGCGGCGGCGCCACCGCAACAGCCGCCGACGGCGACACCGACGACGCGACGGCAACCAACACCAGCGCGGCGACTGACAGGCGACCTAACCAGCGACTCAGGCTCATAGCTCTCGTTCCTCGATTCGAAATGTCGGCAGGGCCAAAGAGACCGCGCGTCATGACCGACCCCCAACAGACGACCTACTCGCTCTAGCCCGGGTCAACTTCAACGTCACCGACCGGTCCTTAGCCGCCTCGGAGTGACTGACGACAACCCTGACCGTCAACCTGCCCCGCGCCGCCAACTGCGCCCGAGCATTGCGCGACAACCTCAACGCCACCGCCACCGACCCCGGGCGCGTCATCGTCCGCCGCCCCGACCCGACGGTGACCGACCTGCCGCCGATCTTCGCCCTCGCAGTCGCGCGCACGGTCCCGACCACGTTGGCCTTCACCGTCACCGCCAGCTTCCCCGTAGCCGCCAGCCGCCGACGCTGCGCCGCGCTCACCGCCCGCAACGAAAACACCGCAGCCACATCATCGCCAGGGTCGCTGCCGCCCGACAACCCAGACCGCGCCCCGGCGAGACCCGGCGGCTGACTGCGCTGACCCCGACATCCATCTCCGGCGCACGGCGTTGTCTGCGCCGGGGCGAAGCCGCCGCCGACCCGCGCCGTGTAGATGTCATTGCTGACATCGCGGTCAGCAGCGAGGACCTGTACATCGGTATAAAAGAAGATGTCGCGCCCCGACGGGGTGATCCCCACCGACCGACCGCCACCCGCAGAAATCAACGACACGCCCCCATCATCGTGCCAGGCATAGACATCGGTCGCACCATTCGTATCGGCCGCAGACAGGCCCTCAGCGGTATCGAAGATCACCGTCGACCCGTCAGCCATCATCGAGGGCGCCCTATTGTAAAGCGAGACGTCAAAACCCAGGTCATTGCCGCCGCTACCCGAGACCGATGTCGACACCCGCACCATCGCCTTGGTAACAACGTCATACCGATACACATCTACCTCCTCGTCGGTGTCGGCACCCGGGCCGTCGATCACGAGCTTGCTGGCAGTCGCAAACAGCAAATGCCGGCCGTCAGGCGTCAGCTGAGGCCAAGACATGTCGTCGGCGTCGAGCTTGGCGACGAACCTGATCTCCCCCGCCGGGTGAGCCGCGTCCTTGATCCAGAGATACAGGTTGGACTGGCCTGCGACCGGTGCGGCACCGTTGACACCGAGGTTGTCCGCCAACGCAGCACCCGAAGCCACGAAATACGCCCGCGACCCATCCTCAGAGACAACCGGGACGCTTGCGACCTGCGCCCCGCTGGCGGCCCCTGAAACCTGAGTCAACGTCTCACAGGGGTTGCCCGCCCCCACCGGGGCCGGCACACCAGCCGGAATGTCACACGCATACAGATCGTTGGTCTGGTCGATATCGCCGTTGACCAGCTGCTGGTTGGTGGTAAAGAACACCCGCGACCCATCAACCGCCCCACCCGCATACGTCGCCTCAGAAAACCCATTACACAATCCACCAAGATCGTCGGCGGTACGCGTACACTCAGACGCCGACACCTCAACCGACACCGACCCACCAATCCGCGCCCACACCTGCGGCTCACCTAGCGGTATATTGAGACCGCACTCCGTTGAATACACGATCACCCGACCATCAGGCGAAATGCTGCGAAAACAGTTCGCACCATGCACCTGGCCATCATTGTCAACACTCACCGTACGCGGAAACCCATTCCCGGTGCCCACATGCTCATACAGAGGCGTCGGGCCTGCCGTGTACACAACATGCGACAGGTCGGGCGTGAACCCGGCGACGCCGAGCCCCGGATCGCCGACGTACAGCCCGGTGTCGCCGACGTACGTTATGGCCCCGTCGGGACCACGAAGGTAGTAACCGGGCACGTCCCCCGGCACACCACGGCGCGCCGTTACACGCCACAGCGACAGACGCAGATCCGCCGACTCGCCCGACGTGGCGCCCGTCTCTTTTAGGTCGTAGGTCTCACCGGGGATCGCCACCGAGGTCGTCACCCAGCCCGCCGCCGACCGTGTGGCGTGATACCGGTTGAGAAGGACCGATAGCGGGTTACCGGCAAAGGTGCCCAACGATCCGTAGGAGAGGACCCCATCGTCGGTAAAGCGCAAGTCGATATCCTCAACCATAAAGCCTTGCTTGTACGGTGAGCTGACCATCTCATAGCCACGACAGTCAGGCAACCCCGTCGAGCTGGTCTGGGCACGCACGGCCGCGTTGGCACAGTTGTCCGCCGCGAGAGCAGACGGTGCCGATAGGCCGAGGGCGATCAGGCCCGTGGTGGCCGCGACGGCCAGCGCGCCAACCGCCCTGTGTGCGAGGCGGTGGCATGAGTCGTTGTCTGTGGTCGGCGGCATGGGGGCTGCTCCTTCGGGGCTGGTAGCGACGTGGTCTGCGTGGTGCTTGCGCATCTCTAACGCCCGGCCTTCTTGAACGTGAGGCTGATCGTCTTGGTGGCCGGCTTACCGCCCGCTGGCGTGAACCGCACCCGCGCGGTGACTTTCAGCCGGCCGCTCTTTGACTTTCTCAACGCCCGGATGCCGGCGCGGTTGAGCCTTACAACGAGCTTGGCGCCACGCGCTTTCTTGATCGTCACCTTGCCTGGCTTGGCCTTGGCAGCCGAGCTGGTGAGCGTGCCCGGGCCCGGAACCTTGACCGACAGAGTCGCCTTCGACCCGTCCACCGAGGTGTTGGCGATCGAGAACCGGCTGCTCGGCCGCTTGAAGATCGTGATCGCGACAGTGTTCGATCGCTGACCGCAGTTGACCGTCAACGCTAGGGTGCCGGTCGCGTCCTCTGGGATCTTGAACTTGAACCCGCCGGTCGACCAGTCCGCCGGAACCAGGGATCGATCGCCGAGCACCACGGTGCCGCTAGCGCCGAGATCGCGGCCGCTGACCGTGACCGTGTCGCCCGGCTTGGGCTTTGAGTCGTAGCTGTCTAGGCGCGGCGCGGCGCAACCATAGGAGCTCGGACCGTCCCCCGACGGTGGGGGTGGGAACACCTGCGGTACTGAAGCGGTCTTGAAGGTGACCAGATCGCTGAACCGGGTCGTGTCATTGCTGGTCACGCTCATCTGGACCACGAACGTCTCACCAGCCGGCAGCCCATCGACCGGGACGCTGACCTGCTCAGCCGAAGCATGGCCTGACACGGGCCGCTCAGCGGTCGAGGACGAGTACGAGCTATCCAGCGAGCTGACGTCGAACCGATAGGTGCCCGGCAGGCCGTAGGTGTTCGCCTCGCCGACCAACGTCGCCGACCCGGTCGAGACGCCGATCGGGCTGATCGCAACCGCATCGGGAGCGGGTGCTGTGCGGAATAGGCCGTCGGCGCCGTAGCGGATGACCCCGTCGTCGCTGGTCGCGACGACCTGGACGTGGTAGGTCGTGTCCGGCAACAGGCCCGACACCTGATGCGACACCTGCTGGTCGCCGTCGCCGTCACCAGCGTCTACCTCCGGGGTGATCGCACCATAGCTGGAGGTCAGGCCGTAGTTGAAGCGATAAGTCGTCTCCTGCCCATGCGGATTGATCGTGCCGGTCAGCGTCGCCCGCTTGGTCGTCACATCGCTGGCGCCACCACCGGCAGCCGGCGCGGTGATGAATGTCTGATCGACGCCTTGCTGCGTGCCGCCCACACCGTCGAGGTAGGCCACGACGCGGAAGTGATACAGCGTCCCGGGCTCGAGATTCGACAGCTGCGCGACCACCGGCCTATCAGCCCCACCGCACAGTGCTCCGAAACAAAATCCAAGGTCGCCCTCCGGCGTCGCCGTCGAGCCATACGCCGTAGTGGTCCCATACTCAAAGCGCCAACCCACGAACCCGTTGCTGTTCGGGTTGATCGTCCCGTTAATACGAGCGCTACGCGGCGTGATCGCCGACGCAAACGGCGGCGAGCCGTCCAACGTCGCAGGCGCGGTCGCGGTCGTAAACGACAGGTCAGGACCCTTGATCGACCCCGAAGCGTTAGTGCCGACGATCCGGTAGTGATAAGTCGTGTTCGGCTTTAGGCCCGACACCAAAGCCGACGCGGCGATCGGATCGCTGCCACTCCCCGCGGGGACGTTCCCGACCGTCCGCGACCCGTAGGTCTGGTCAAGGCCGTACTCGAAGTGATAGGTCGAGTCGACGCCCTCGGGGTCGATCGTGCCGTTGAGCGTCGCGTCCCTGGCGTTGATCGGATCCGCCGGATCGGTCGTGACCGTCGGACCATCAAAACGCGTGAAGCGCTGCACAAACGGCTCCGTAGCCTCAGACGTATACACCGTCCCCACACCACTGACCGCCATAGCCCGGACACCATCCACATTGGACGCGTCGAAGGTATAGACCGGAGCCGCCCCGCCAGCGCTGAAGTGCGTGACCTGCAAACCCACCGGGCCCGCCTCAGACACATACACCTCATCCGAAACCGGATCCGCCGCCACCGCCGACGGCGCCCCACGACTCCCATCATCGACCGTCGCACCCCACACACCAGCCGGGCTGTACTGATCGACCCGACCGGTGCCGTTCTTACAAGGATCGAGCACATACACCCGATGCGAACCATCAACCACCAAACTCAACGGCGGACAGGAAAACCCACTGTCCGAGCCGGTTGACCCATCGAAGAAGTCGATGAACGCACCCGTCGTACCGTCAAACCGGTCGATGACCTGACGGCCATCCTCATGGGTCGCGGTCACATACACCGTCCCATCAACCGGATCCACTGCCAACGCCACCGCACCGTTGGTGGGGTTGTTGATCGTCGTCTGCGAGCCCGACGCATCCAACTCATAGGCAAACACCCCAGCCGCGCTGTACTTCAGCACCGCAGAAGCGCCATCACTGATTCTGAACATCGTCATATAGACAGCCCCAAAACCGCTGGGATCAAGAGCCGTCGCCCCTGGATAGGCGTAAGCAGGATCGAGCGCAAACGCCGACTGGAAAACGCCATCTGCGCTAAAGCGCTGCACCCGAGGCGTCGCAGCGGCGTCGGTTATCCCCGCGTCGACCGTGAAGACCTCACCCGTCGACGCCAACACCCCAACACCAGCCGGACCAGCGCCAACGTCACCAGCACCAGGCAGCCTGTCGCTGAACTGCCCGTCGCCGGTGCCCAACCCTCCGAACTGACCAGCGAACGTATGGCCCGTCGTCGCCCAAGCAGAACCGGGCACGACAAACGCAGCGGCGCCGACCAGCGCCAACGACAAGACCACCAACCTCCGCCCCAAAGCGGACGCACCACTCCCCCTAACCGAAGGCGCAACAGCAGCCCCGCCCGAAACCCCACGGCCCCGAACGACAGACGACAGCCGGGACCCCGACTGCAGAACACTGCTGCAAACACGCCTCATCTGTGCGATTCCTCTCCTCGTTGCGCTTCCGGTCTGCGGTGGGGGCCGCAGACGCCTCGTGCAGAAACGCCCTAATCCCCGACTACTGCTGAAGGAGAAGATAAAACACCGCGTTTACGACTGTCAAGCGACAACCGTCGCTCTAGAAGATCGAAAATGGAGTGCTTGGGCTCAGAGTCTGGCGCAACATGCGACATACATAGAACAGGAAGTCTCACTGCGAGCGAGTTTGCGGCCCCATTCCAATCAGCACTTGAAAGCTATAGACCAATGCGTCCATCACCGGTTGGCGGACGACCGAGCGCCATCCAGTCGCTCGCCCTAGTTAGTAGCGTTTATATACGCTACTAACGTCTATAACACCATTAACAGCTGAGATATCCACTACCATTAGGCGGGATGGCGATCTCGCCCTACACCACGGATTCGGCTGCGCTCGACGAGTTGGGGGGCCGCCTGCGGCGGAACCGGATTCGCCGTGACCTGACCCAGGCGGATCTCGCGCGCGAGGCGGGGGTGAGCGTCGACACCGTCAAGCGGGTGGAGTCGGGGCGGGCGATCGGCACCGACAACCTGCTGCGCGTCCTGCGTGCGCTCGGCCTGCTGGAGGCGCTCGGACGGGCGATCCCGGATCCTCCCCCGAGCCCGCTCGAGCGCCTGGCGCAACAGGGTGCCGAGCGTCAGCGCGTCCGTCACCCGCGGGCGCCGCGCGCTGGTCGCGACGCCTGGAGCTGGGACGACGAGGACGGCTCGCCCCGCCCGGCTGGCGGGTAGGCGGCTCGCGTGGCGACGACCGCGGAGGTGGTGCTGTGGGGGCGGCGGATCGGCGCCGTCTCGCTGGAGGACGGCGACCGCTTCGCGCTGTTCGAGTACGAGCCGGCCTTCGCGGCAAGCGGTGTCGAGCCGGCCCCCTTGACGATGCCCGTCCGCGACGGCGTACACAGCTTCCCCGAGCTCGCGCCCGAGACCTTCGACGGGCTGCCCGGACTACTCGCCGACTCGCTGCCGGACCGCTACGGGAACGCGCTGATCGCCGCCTGGCTCGCCTCGCAGGGCAGGACGCCCGACAGCTTCAACGCCATAGAGCGGCTCTGCTACGTGGGAACGCGCGGTATGGGCGCGCTGGAGTTCAGGCCGGCCAGCGGTCCCGTGGCCGACACCGGCCGGGACCTCGACATCGGCCGCCTGGTCGCGCTGGCGACCGAGGTGCTGTCCAAGCACGACGGACTGGCCGTCTCGCTCGCGACCGACGAGCGCGAGCGGGCGATGCAGGAGATCCTCAGCGTCGGCGCCTCCGCCGGCGGCGCGCGACCCAAGGCGCTCGTGGCGTGGAACCGCGAGACCGACTCGATTCGCTCGGGGCACGTCGAGCCAGAGCCCGGCTTCGAGCACTGGCTGCTGAGGTTCGACGGCGTCGAGGAGCGCGACGAGGGCCTGGGCGCGCCGCAGGGCTACGGCGCCGTCGAGCTCGCCTACTCGGAGATGGCCCGCGCCGCCGGGATCGACATGCCGGAGACGCGCCTGCTGGAGGAGAACGGCCGCCGGCATTTCATGGCGAGGCGCTTCGACAGGACACCGACCGGCGCGAAGCTGCACATGCAGTCGCTCGGCGCGCTCGCCCACCTCGACTTCAACCAGACCCGCGCCCACTCCTACGAGCAGGCCTTCCTGGCGATCCGCCAGCTCGAGCTGGGCATGGACGCGATCGAGGAGCAGTTCCGGCGCATGACGTTCAACGTCCTGGCCCGTAACCAGGACGACCACGTCAAGAACATCGCCTTCCTGATGGACCGCGACGGACGCTGGTCGCTCTCGCCCGCCTTCGACGTCACCTATGCCTACAAGCCCGGCTCCCCGATGACCGGCCAGCACCAGATGTCGATCAACGGCAAGCGCGACGACCTGACCAGGGCCGACCTGCGCGAGTGCGCCCGCACCGCCGCCATGGCACGCGGCCGATCGGACGAGATCCTGGAGCAGGTCTCCGCCGCGGTGACCTGCTGGCCAGAGCTCGCCGCCAAGGCCGAGGTAACGGAGGACCGCACAACCGCTATCGCCGCCAACCACCGGCGGCTGGCCTAGCCACCGCTGGCAGCACGTTTGGCCGCGGCTCGTTTCGCTTGGCGCTTGGCCGCCTTCGTCTGTCTCATTTCAAGCGGGTTTGCGGCCCCAATCCAATCAGCACTTGAAAGCTATAGACCAAAGCGTCTATCATCGGTACGTCATGTGGCCCGAAGCCGATCGCAAGCTCGTCAGCGGCCCGCACGGGATGCCGGCGGCAGAGGTGCTCGCCGTTCAGCGCCAGCGGCTGCTGAAAGCGATGACCGAGGTGGTCACGCGCAAGGGCTATGCGGGAACGACGATCCGCGACCTGCTCGACCAGTCGGGCCTGTCGCGGCGGACCTTCTACGACCTCTACGTCGACAAGGAGGACTGCTACCTGGCGGCGTTCCGCGCGGTCGCGGACCAGCTCGACGACCGGCTCGTGGCGGCGTTCGAGAGCGGCGGAGCGGCCGGCGAGCGGCTGACGCTGACGATCGAGGCGCTGGCCGGCTTCTGCGTCGACGAGCCCGACGCGGCCTGCGCGATTCTCGTCGAGAGCCTCGCCGCCGGCCAGAGCGGCCGCGACGTGCGCAACGGGTTGATCGAGCGGATCGCCGAGCTGCTGCAGCCGGCGCTCGACGAGCTGCGGCCGATCGGGCCGAGCTCCGCGCTCGTAGCGCGGGCTACCGTCGGCGGCATCTTCGAGCTCCTATACGGGCCGCTCGCCCGCCACGACGCCGACCGCCTGCGCGACCTCGCCGAGCAGATCGGCGAGCTCCCGCTCGTCCCCACCGCCGCGCGCTAGACCGCCTGCTGCCGGTACTGAGCGTCGCTCGCTTTGCGCTTGGCGCTTGGTTCTACTGAACGCAATCGTTATAGCGATAGTTCGCTTTGCGGCCTCGGTACATCATATAACACCGTGTCTACTGTTGTAAACCGTGGCTTGACGTGGCATCCTAGGGGCGCGATGTGGGACCAGGCCGCCACCAAGCTTCCAGCCGGCCCGCACGGGCTCGATCCCGCTCTCGTAACGCGTGTCCAGCGCGAGCGCGTGCTCGAGGCGATGGCCGCTGTGGTCGCCGAGATCGGCTATCAGGAGGCGACGATCCGCAAGATCCTCGACCGCGCGCGGATCTCGAAGATCACCTTCTACGAGCTGTTCGACAACAAGGAGCGGTGCTTCCTCGCCGCCTACGACGACGCGCTGCGCCAGGTCTTCGCGCGCGTCGAGCGGGCTTGCGAGGCCGAGGCGCTCGCGCCACCCGCGCAGCGCCTCGACGCGGCGCTCGACGCCCTGCTCGGCTTCCTCGCCGAGGAGCCGGACATCGCCCGCCTCTGCGTCGTCGAGGTGCTCGCCGCCGGCCCCGCCGGCCGTGAGCGGCGCGCCGCCACGATGGACCGCTTCGCCGCCATGATGGAGTCCTTCCTGACCGAGGCCCGTCCGGACCGCGATCTCGGCCCGATCGCCGCCCGCGCCCTCGTCGGCGGCGCCGAGGAGGTCATCTTCGGCGCCATCGAGCGCAACGAGACCAACCTCCCCGCCCTCGCCTCCGAGATCGCCGACACCCAGCTCAAGCTGATTGCCTGATCGGCTTTCTAAGGAAATATCTGGCTATATCTGCGAATCGGCTTAGATAGCCAGATATTTCCCTAGATTTGCTCGCCGTCAATGTGTTTCAGCATCTGCCGGTAGCGTCCGAGCAAGCCGGGCAGTAGCTCCAGCGTGCGGAGCACGGCGTCATGAATCTCCTCGGGAGCAACCTCGGGATAGTCGTGCTGCAGGCGGTTTCGAAGCTGCACGAGAGCCATCAGCCGGTCCCTATCGGATGCGCGCAATATCTTGGCCTCGACGAGACCGTCGATCGGTCGCACTTCGCTCTTCACGATGCGCCCGAGCCGAAGCAACTCGTGGTAGCCGAAATCCGCAATCTGCTTCAGCCAGTTCACGACGTGCCCGAAACTGCCCTCAACGGCGGTGGCCGCATTGATCGTCACGGGATCGTCGGACTCGTAGGCGGCAACGAACACGTCGAGGTCGAAGTCATCGCCAAAGAAAGACATCGACTGCCGAAGGGCACTTTGGTGGCGAGGAATGCTGTCAAGCCGATGGTCGATCCCGTGGCGCCACTTCGAGCGTCGAGGATCTCGGCGGGACGGAGGTTGAACCATCAGGTCAGTCCGCTGCTAAGCGCTTCGAGCGCAGCAGCAGCCCGCTCACGCAGTGCCGCGTCAGCCACAACGGCAGCTCGTGACACGGCTGGATAATCACGCACCAACTGAGCCCAGCCTTCGTTGCGATCGATTAGGACCCGCCCATCCTCTATGGCGTCCGCGAGCAGCACCGGCGCTCGGCGGGCGACACGCACGGTTACAACCTGAACCGGGAGGCCCAGCGCCGCCTCCAAACGGTCGACGAGCTCCATACGCCTGGAGACCGTGTCCTCTTCCAATTCGACCAGGAGATCGACGTCCGAGTCCGGGCGCTCGTCGCCACGTGCGCGCGATCCGAAGAGCACCGCAAGGCGGATGTTGCGCTCGGTGCGCAAGAGCGCCCTCAAACGGCCGAGCAGCGGCCACGCATGCAAGACATAGCTCTCCTCGGCAGGGGAAAGCTTTAGCCGCCGCGGGCTGATGCGCGTGCCGCGAATCGCCCCGTCATCGACCGCTCGACGCAGTGTACGCCCGTGGACACCCAATTCGGCAGCGAGCAGGTCAAGCGACGCCATGTGTCCATTATAGCGACGCGGTGTGTCCAATCAGACGGAACTCCAAGATTTGGCGATCTCTTGGAGTTAGCTTGGAGTTCGCCGCAGGCGCGGCTCAGCCCGTGGCGTCAGCCAGCTCGACGCGCTCGATGACGACCGGCTCGTCGGGCTGATCGCCCGCGCCGGTGGGGACGCCCTCGATGGCGTCGACGAACTCCATGCCGGTGACGACCTCGCCGAAGACGGTGTGCTTGCCGTCGAGCCAGGCGGCGGCCTCGGTGGTGACGATGAAGAACTGGCTGCCGTTGGTGTTCGGGCCGGCGTTGGCCATCGCGAGGGCGCCGCGGACGACCTTGTGGTCGTTGAACTCGTCCTCGAAGGTATAGCCGGGGCCGCCGGTGCCGGTGCCCTCGGGGCAGCCGCCCTGGATCATGAAGTCCTTGATCACGCGGTGGAAGGAGAGACCGTCGTAGAAGCCGTCTGACGACAGCTTGCGGAAGTTCTCGACCGTCTTCGGCGCGTCGTCGTCGAAGAACTCGATCTCGATCGGACCGTGGGTCGTGTGCAGGGTCGCCTTGCTCATCGCTTCGCCACCTCCAGCCGGAGCGCCACGCCCCGGACCTCGTTGCCGTTGACCTTCTCGACCACCTCGCTCGCGCGATCGGCGGGAACCTCGACGAAGCTGAAGCGCTCGAGCACGCGCACGTTGCGCACGTCCTCGCCGTCG
>Ga0190272_10000560_pt1 | contig 19286 bp, 19 predicted proteins | sample Popmic504T_FD_133746 | JGI IMG/M metagenome (GOLD analysis project Ga0190272, IMG submission 133746) | Populus adjacent soil microbial communities from riparian zone of Shoshone River, Wyoming, USA - 504 T | ecosystem: Environmental > Terrestrial > Soil > Riparian zone | place: USA: Wyoming... | reverse complement strand
TCGGCCCGGACCGTCGAGGGGCCCCAGGCGACCTCGGGCCGGTCGGCGACCTCCTTCGAGGGCACCGGCTTGGCCGACGCCAGGTAGGCGTCGACGACCAGTCGCAGGATCAACTCTTGTCGTCCGGAGAGCATCGTCCCCGAATTCTAAGAGCGCCTACAGCTGGACTTCGGCTTCGGCGTTGCGAATCGTCTGGTTCTCGCCCTGCGCCGCGACGGTCTCGATCGTCGCCGTGCCGCCCTCCACCGCCTTGACCGTGCCGCTGACGACGATCTCGGTCTCCGGCGCGCCCATGCCGCGGAACTGGACCGAGAGGCGCTTCAGCGCTTTCGGGTCGCCGTCGGCGACGTCGGTGGCCGCGCGCGCAACCAGGCCCATCATGTAGAGGCCGTGCAGAATCGTGTTCGGCAGTCCAACCGCTTTCGCGAACTCGGGATCGATGTGGATCGGGTTGAAGTCGCCCGAGGCGCCCGCGTAGCGGTGCGGCAGGTACTTGTCGGGGGTGATCCGCAACTCGGCGATCGCGTCGCCCGCGTTCAGCTCAGTCATCTCAGACTCCCCTCACGATGTTGGTCCAGGTGCCGCGCACGACTTGGTCGCCGTTCTGGTTGACGGAGTTGGTCTCGAAGACGTAGAAGCCCTTGCCGTCCTTCTCGTAGATCTCGAGGCACTTGGACGTGGTCGTGATCTCGTCGCCCGAGCAGGCGGGCTCGCCCCACTCGAACTCTTGGCCGCCGTGGACCATGGCGGCGAAGTTCATCGCCACCTCGGGGTCGAACATCGCCGGCCCCAGCGCCGGGGCGCTGTAGACGACGCAGAACATCGGCGGCGCGACGACGTCGCGGTAACCGGCCGCCTTGGCCGCCTCGCGATCGGTGTGTACGGGGTTATCGAGGCCGACCACCCGCGCGTACTCACCGATCTTCTCCTTGCCCACCTCGTACGTCGTGGCGGGCCATTCCTTGCCTATTGCGTCTGTCTTGATCGCCATGGGCGGGGAATCTATCTACTCGTCGATCTCCAGCACCGCCAGGAAAGCCTCCTGCGGCACTTCCACCCGCCCTACCGACTTCATCCGCTTCTTGCCTGCCTTCTGCTTCTTGAGCAGCTTCTGCTTGCGGGTGACGTCGCCGCCGTAGAGCTTCGCGGTGACGTCCTTGCGCAGCGCCTTGACCGTCTCGCGGGCGAGGATGTTCGAGCCGATCGCCGCCTGCACCGGCACGTCGAAGAGCTGGCGGGGGATCGTCTTTTTCAGCCGCCCGACCAGCTTCTTGCCCTGCTCGTAGGCGAATTCGCGGTGGACGATGATCGAGAGCGCGTCGACCTTGTCGCCGGCGAGCAGGATGTCGACCTTGACCAGGTCCGAGGCGCGATTGCCGATCGGCTCGTAGTCGAGCGAGGCGTAGCCGCGGGTCGAGGACTTGAGCAGGTCGAAGAAGTCGAGGACGATCTCGGCGAGCGGCATGTCGTAGCGGATCTGCACCCGGGCCGAGCTGAGGTAGTGCATGTCGACGTGGGTGCCGCGGCGCGACTGGCAGAGCTCCATCACGGCACCGACCTGTTCGGCGGGGCAGATGATCGTCGCCCGGATGAAGGGCTCTTCGATCGTCTCGATCGTGCCGGGATCGGGCAGCTCGGTCGGGCTGCGCACCTCGACCTCCTCGCCGTTGGTCAGGTGCACGACGTAGCGCACGTTCGGCGTCGTCGCCAACAGGTCGAGGCCGTACTCGCGTTCGAGCCGCTCGCGCACGATCTCCATGTGGAGCAGGCCGAGGAAGCCGCAGCGGAAGCCGAAGCCAAGCGCCTCCGAGGTCTCCGGCTCCCAGGAGAGCGCGGCGTCGTTGAGGGCGAGCTTCTCGAGCGCGTCGCGCAGGTCTTCGAAGCGGTCGGTGTCGATCGGGAAGAGGCCGCAGAAGACCATCGGCCGCACCTCGCGATAGCCCTCCAGCGCCTCGCTCGCGGGTCGCTCCAGCGAGGTGACCGTGTCGCCGACGCGCAGCTTGGCGACGTCCTTGATCCCGGTGATCAGGTAGCCGACGTCGCCGGCCTCCATCCCCTGCACCCCGGTCATCGCCGGGCGGAAGAAGCCGATGTCGTCGATGTCGGCTTCGGTCCCGTTCTGCATCGCCAGGATCTGCCCGTGCTTGCGGAAGGCGCCGTCGACCATCCGCACGTAGGCGATCACGCCGCGGTACTGGTCGAACTCGGAGTCGAAGATCAGCGCCCGCGGCGGAGCGGCGGGGTCGCCCTCGGGCGGCGGCACGCGGGCGACGATCGCCTCCAGCACGTCGACCACCCCCTCCCCCGTCTTGGCCGAGATCGGCATCGCGTCGCTCGGGTCGCTGCCGAGCAGGTCGGCGATTTCAGCCGCCACCCGCTCCGGCTCGGCGCCCGGCAGATCGACCTTGTTGATGACCGGGATCAGCTCCAGGCCGTTCTCGACCGCCAGGTAGGTGTTGGCGACGGTCTGCGCCTCGACGCCCTGGGCGGCGTCGACGACGAGCAGGGCGCCCTCGCAGGCGGCGAGGCTGCGCGAGACCTCGTAGGAGAAGTCGACGTGACCCGGGGTGTCGATCAGGTGCAGGTGGTAGGTCTCGCCGTCGGAGGCCGTGTACTCGACCCGCACCGCCTGCGCCTTGATCGTGATCCCGCGCTCACGCTCGAGGTCCATCGAGTCAAGCACCTGGGCGCGCATTTTCTTCGGATCGACGGCGCCGGTGATCTCGAGGATGCGGTCGGCGAGCGTCGACTTGCCGTGGTCGATGTGGGCGATGATCGAGAAGTTGCGGATGCGGTCCATGGCGGATGCGGAGTATGGCGTCCCCGGCGCGCGGGTCCTGTCGCGGGGTGAGGGGGCACTGCGGGCGAGGTTTACGTCCTCGACCCCCTCACCCCGCGCCACCCGCGCGAGGGGCGGAAGCCCGGCACGTCGATGGATCCAGGGGTCTCCTGAGCTGGTAGACGACGGTCGGCGGGGTTCTCAAGATTGCGGTGGCCCAGGGGCCAGCCGTCCAGCGAGCGGTTGGCGGGTATAGGGCCTTGCCGGGCTCTATGCGGTCGCGGGTGGTGATGACGTAGTCGTAGTCGCCCTCGTTGAGGAGGCGGCGCCATTGGGGGCAGGTGGTCGGGGTGGTGAAGCCGCCGTGGGGCTGCTCTTCGCCGACGAACTCGACTCGGCTGGAGAGGTCGGTGCCGAAGAGGGGGTACTGGCGGGTGCTGGTCGTGGCGATGCGGGCGCCGTCGATTCCCCGCGCCCACTTGAAGGCGGCGTTGAGGCCGGGGGTAGTGAAGGACGGGTTCTCGTAGCGGTTCTCCAGGTAGTGGCGCTGGACCGGATAGCCAATTGCGATCGCGACGATGATCGCCAGGGCAGCCAGGTGGGCCGGGGATACCCCTCGCCCGGACAAGCGCCGAGCCAGTTGGCTCGACGCTTTGAGTATCCGCCCGTTCGAGGGGTATCCCCGGCCCACCTCTCGAAGACGGTCAGACAGGACGACTGGGATCAGAGCGAGACCCAGTACAAGAGCTGGTGCTAGATAGCGCAGGCCGGACTCGAAGCCGCGGGGCATGCCCTCGGGCCCGGAGGCAGACGTGGGAGCGATCAGCCAAGCCGCGGCCGCAGCCAAACCGACGAGACCCACCAGCGCCACCACTCCCGCCGACGGGCCGATTTGTCCACCTGACAGGGTCTTTTTGGCCCTTCGATCATCGGGATTCGACTTTTCGGCCCGTCGCCATTGAGCGAGCGGGGTCAAGGAGAGAACGAGACCGACGAGGGCGGCGCCCAGCAGTAGGGGCCAGGCGATCCAGAGGCCATCGCGCATGCCGGGTAGGAACCAGTCCGACCAGACAGCGCCGTCGGCCAGGTAGCTGAGCACGCTGTGGTCTTCGCGACCGCCGAGCGCCTGGTCCGGAGCCGGCAGCGAGATTGGCCCAATCGAGTCGATCCACGGCAGCGGGTTGCCGGCATGGACCAGGTTGCGCAGATACCAGTAGCCGCCGCCGGCCAGGGCGGCGAGGCTCGTCGTAGCGAAAGCACGCCAACGAGCTCCGGCTGGCGCGACGAAAGCGAGTCCAATCACGAGAACAGCAGCAGGTAGGAGGAAGTTGAGCTTGGTGCCTGCAGCGAGCCCAGCGGCAAGTCCCACCACCATCAGCGCGTTCCGCCCTTCTCGAGCGTTGAGCGCAATCGCCACAGCAGCAAGCAGGAAGAAGATCCCGACGATGTCGTTCCGCGCCTCCCCGGCCTGATCCAGGAGGGCCGGGACGCTGAGCGCGATCGCGCCGAGCGCCAGCGACCAAGGTGCGACCCCATACGGCCGCCCGATGCACCAGCACGCCACCAGACAGCCAATGAACCAGCCGAGATTCAGCAGCGGCGAGAGCACATCCCGGTCGAAAGCCAGCATGCCCATGGCATGAACCAACTCGGAATTAGCCGGGTAGAACCAAGCTAGGAACTGCGGGGCTATGAAGTGCAAGTCCCAGGTGTCTCCTGACTGGAAGAACCCCGCCCCGAACGGCCCGTGGTACCAGGTCGAGTCGAACCCGGTCATGCCTGTCCCCAGCTTCACCTTCGCCTCCACGGCGAACTTGATCACGGCAACCGCGGCAATTGCCAGGGCTATGACCATCGCTGGCTTGGGAGGGGCAGGGGGTCCCTCCGGCGCAGCGGCGTCCTGTTTTTCGCCCCGCTCCCCCTCACGGTCAGTCACTGGCTCTTCAGGCGAAAAACCCAGCAAGACGGAGGGACCCCCTGCGCCTCCCCCCACAAGCAACCGAAGAGCCAATCCCACAACGACCACCAGCGCGAGATACGGCAACGGCTCGAAAAAGCCGAACGTGCCGAGCAACTCGGCGATCCAGAGAAGCAGCGCAAGCGCAAGGACGGCCGTGGCGAGATGAGCTGGCGCTCCGGTGAAATCGGGAATAAGCCAGCGACGGACCTGAGCGGCCCCCAGCCAGGCGAAGCCGACGAGCAGGAGGATCTCGGCGACGCCCAGCAGGTAGCGCGAGAGGTCGAGCATCGACCTAGCGCCGGCTCGGCAGGAGGCGCATGATCTGCTCTAGCTCGGCGATGCGCAGCAGCTTCGCGGCGGCCACGTAAACGAGCCCACCGAGGCCGAGGGCGACGCCGAGCGAGACGATCTGACCCAGGAGGTCCCGACCCAGGGCACCGTCGAGCAGGTCCCAGACGCCGAAGGAGACCGCGGCGAGCGCAACCGAGGCGAGGACGATGCGAGTGCCGGCGTCGGCGAGGCGGCGCAGCTCGAGGCCGCCGAGGAGACGGCGCAGGATCACGCACTGGGCGACGACGCTGGCGCCGGTGGCGATCGCCGTCGAGGCGACGATCCCGCCCACGCCGAGGTGGTAGAGGCCGAGCGCCGTCAGCGCCGTCACCGCCAGGTTGGCGGCGGCGATCGTGGTCGGCACCCAGGGACGCTGGAGGCTGAAGAAGGTGCGGGTGAGGAGCAGGAAGAGGCCGTTGGTCGGCAGCGAGAAGGCGAACCAGAAGAGCGCCGTCGCGACCAGGGTCGTCTGCTCGGGAGTGAACTCGCCGCGCTGGTAGACGAGACGGATCATCGGTTCGGAGAGGACGAGGACGGCGGCGGCGGCCGGCACCAGCACGAAAAGGATCTGCCGCATCCCGTTGGCCATCGTCGCCCGCAGGTTCTCGTGCTCCCCGCGCGAGGCGAAGCGGGCCAGGGTCGGGAAGAGGACGGTGGCGATCGCGACCGCAAAGATCCCCTGGGGCAGCTGGTAGATGCGGAAGGCCTTGTCGATCGCGGCCGGAGCCTGGTCGCTGACGAGGCTGCCGAAGAGGCTGTTGATCAGCAGGTTGAAGTTGATCAGCCCGAGGCTGATCGTCACTGGCAGCATCAGCAGCAGGACGCGGCGCAGGTCGCGGTTGCGCCAGTCGAAGCTCAAGGCAAAGCGAAACGGCGTGTTGCGCAGGTCGGCGATGACGATCAGCAGCTGCACCAGCGTGCCGGCCAAGACCCCGATCGCGTAGGCGTAGATCCGGTCCTGTCCCTCGAACATTGGCTCGAGCAGGACGAGGCCGGCGATGATCGTCAGGTTCCAGAACAGCGGCGCGATGGCGAAGGCGCCGAAGCGGTCGTAGCTATTGAGGATGCCGACCACGACCCCACTCGCCCCGAGCAGGATCAGGATCGGGAAGAGCAGCTGGGATAGCGAGACGGTGAGGTCGAGGATCGTCCCCTCGAAGCCGGGCGCGAAGAGCGGCACGAGCAGCGGAGCCGCGAGTACGAAGATCGCCGTGACCGCGGCGAGGACGATGGTGGCAAGCAGCAGCAGGGTCGAGGCAAGCCGGAAGGCCTCCCGGTACTGCTTGCGCTCAAGGTGCTCGGTGAAGACCGGAATGAAGGCGGGCTGCAGGGCGGCGTCGGCGAAAAGACTGCGAACCAGGTTGGGAACCTGGAAGGCGATCGTGAAGGCCGACATCGGGCCGCTCACCCCGTAGTAGCCGGCAGCGACGATCTCGCGACCCAGACCAGCTACCCGCGAAGCGGCGGTGGCGGCAGAGAAGAACGCCGTCGAGCGGGCGATCCGGCCCGCCGGGCGGCTCTCTTCACGCGTCTCGGCGGTCTCCAAGCCCTATCTCACTCGCTATAGTCGGCCGCTCGAAGCATGGCCAACATAGCCTCACAGAAGAAGCGGATCCTACGCAGCGAGCGCGAGCGGCATGAGAACCGCCTGCTCACGAGCACGATCAAGACCTACTTCCGCCGCCTCGAGGCCGCGGTCGAGGGCGGCGACGCCGACGCGATCGCCAGCGAGCAGCGCGCCCTCGTCTCGCGCATCGACAAGGCGGTGCAGAAGGGCGCGCTGCACAAGAACACCGCCGCTCGCAAGAAGTCCCGCGCCGCGCGAATCGCCGGCGCCTAGCGGCGTCCTCGGTCGCTCGCGTGCAGAGCACGCCACGCTCCCTGCGTCCTTGCTATGCACCGGCGCTCGCGCGGCGCAATGCCAGCGTCAGCGCCAACTCGTCGCCGTAGTCGGCGCCTCCCCTGCACCAAACCTCGAGGTCGGCGAGGACCACGGTCGCGTCGCGCAGCTGCTCGAGGCTCGTCCCCTGCAAGCGGGAGACGAGTTGCTTGGCCGCGTAGGGGTGCATCCCCAACGAGGACTCGACCTGCTTCGCCGGGGCCCCCTGCTCCAGCTGGGCGGCCGCGGCGCAGGCCTTGCGCAGGCGCGAGGCGAGGCCGTAGATCAGCCCGGTGACGTTCTCGCCCTGGGCGATCAGGCGCTCGCCGATCCGCAACGCGCCCGCGGCGTCCCGTTCCAACAGGGCGTCGGAGAGCGACCAGACCGCCATCTCGGAGGTGTCAGAGACCATCGCCGCCAGGTCCTCCGCGCTTACCTCTCCCCCCTCGCCCGCCCAGAGCGCGAGGCGCTCGAGCTCGTGACGGAGGCGCAGCGAGCTCGTCCCCATCCGCTCGACCAGGATGCGGGCCGCCGCCGGGTCGAGGCGGAAACCCAGTCGCTGGGCATCGGCGACCAGCGCCCGCGGCATCTCCCTCGCCTTCGGCGCCTCGAACTCGTGGACCTCGCCTTTCTCCGCCTTGACCGCGCGGAGCAGCTTCGCCGGCGCTTTGGCGCGGGCGATCAGGACCACGGTCAGATCCGGGGGCAGCTCGGCTAGCGCGGCGGCCACGGGCTCGAGCTGGCGGTCGCGCCAGCGCTCGACCCCGTCGACGAGCAGGTAGCGGCGCGATTCGGTCAGCGACATCGCTGGGATCGCCGCCAGCACCGCCTCGTGATCGGGCGCCCCCCTCCCCTCTCCCGACTCGAACACCTCGAGCGCGGCGACCCCGCCATCTCCTTCGGCGCGGGCGCGCAGCCGCGACCTCGTCGCGTCGATCTTGGCCTCGTCGGTGCCGGCGATCAGGTAGAGCGGGCGCAGGTCCTCGGCCACGCGCCGAGTCTAGTCCCGCTTGCCCTTTTCCTCGACGGGAAGAGGATCCGCTTCATCCTTGCTCGACACTGGCACAGGCGGCAGCTTGGCCTCGGCGCTCGCCTCCTCGACGGGCGCCGGCGGCGCCTTCGGTCCGGGCGACTTGGACTTCGGGGCGGATGACTTCGGCTTCGACGCCGTCGCCCCCTTCGACGGCGACTGGCCCTTGGCGTTTGCCAGCACCTTGTCCTTGCTCTTCGCCGGCTTCTCGCTCCCCGCGGCGGCGGAGCGCTTGTCGTCATCCTCGCCGCCACCGTCGCCCGCACTGGCGACCGGCGCCCCCGCGGGAGGCGCGGACGTGGCGGGCGGGGTCGAGACCGGCGGCGGTTCGGCGGCGGGCGGCGGCGCCTGCGGCTCCGGAGCCGCTTCGGCGACGGGCGCAGGATCAGCCGGCGCCGAGGAGACCGGGGTCGCGGCGACCACGTCGTGGGCGCGATCGGCCCCGCGCGAGCCGGCGGAGTCAGTCCCGCCGGACCCGGATCGCGGCGGCGCGTCGCCGACCCCGGACTGGGGAGTCGACGCCGCGCCGCCCGCGGAGATTCCGGGGGCCGCCAAGACGGCCTCGTCAGCAGGGGGACCGTTGGAGAAGCCAGGGAGAGGTCCCCCGAACACGCTGGGCCAGCCCTGCTGGAGAACGAGCGCCACGAGGATCAGGCCGATCGCGGTGATCGCGCCGAGCATCGCGAAGGTCACGCTCCGCAGCCGGTCCAGCAGCTTGTCGCCGAGCAGGAACACCAGTGCCGGCATCGACCGACGAGCGCGATTGGCCAAGGTCTCTTGCGGAAAAATCCCAATACTGGGTCGGTAATCCGTCCGCGGGCCGTCAGTCGGAGGTGCTGGCCTCGATCGAGCCAGGTTCCACGTCGAGGATCACGGCCCCATCGCGATCGGTGCGCAGGGTGTGGACGCCGCGCGCTGCCAGGGCGGCCAGCGTGGCGGGGGCTGGGTGGCCGTAGGCGTTGCCGTCGCCGACCGAGATCACGGCCAGAGCAGGAACGACACGCCCGAGCAGGCCGTCCAGGCCGGCGTCCTCGCTGCCGTGGTGGGCGACCTTGAGCACGTCGACCGGGCCTGGATCGAGCGGCGCCACCTCTGCCTCCGCATCGGCCGAAAGCAGCGCCGAGAAGTCGCGCCAGCGAGCGAGAAGGACGAGCGAGCGCTGGTTGGGATCGGGGCTGGGACTCCCGGCGCCAAGCAGCGTGCGAGGCGGCCAGATCGCTTCCAGGCGCAACTGGCCGGTGCGGAGCACACCGCCCGCAGCGAGCCGCAGAGGCGTCGCACCGGCCGCCTCGGCGGCGGCACGCAGCCCCCGACTCGCCGCCGCGTAGACGAACCGCTCCACCGGCACCCGCCCAAGCAGCTCTTCGATGCCACCCACATGATCCGACTGGTCGTGGGTGGCGACGACCGCGCCGAGCCGCTCCACTCCGGCCGCGGCGAGCTTCTCCGCGAGCCTCGCTCCCGGCGGGCCGCCGTCGATGAGAACTGGCGCCGCGCCGGCCGGCTGCAGCAGGATCGCGTCGCCCTGGCCGACGTCGAGGAAGGAGACGCGCAGACCCGACGCCGGAGCCGCCCCCACCCCATCACCGCCCCCAACCCCCGCCGCCGCAGCGAGCACCGCGCAGACCGAGAGCGCCACCACGACCCGTCCACGCAGTCGACGGGCCGAAAAGTCCACCCCCGTCCTCCTTTTCGGCCCGTCGGCGAGGCGATTGGGACGAATAAGCCCGGGGGCGGCGAGTCCAGCGCCGATCAACGCGATGTAGGTGGCGATCAGGCCAGCGCCGCTCAGCCGCACATGCAGGAGCGCCCAGTTCGGCCGGCCGCACCAGCTCGCCACCTGCGCGATGTAGGCGAGCAGTAGGGCGTTCAACTGGTTGAGCGGGCCCAGCGGGAGGCCCGGGACCTGGCCCACGGCAGCAGCGAGCATCCCCAGCCACATCGCCGGCGCGACCGCGGGCAGCGCGAGCAAATTGGCGACCAGCGTCGTGGTCGAGAGCTCGCCGAAGTGAAAGGCGATCAGCGGCGCGGTCGCGACGGTCGCCGCGATCGTCATCGCGGCGCCCTCGACAAGCATGCGGCCGAGCGGACCGCGGGCGCCGCTCCGCGCCATGAACCACCTGCGAAGTGGCTGGGCAACGGCGAGGATTCCAAGCACGGCGGCGAAACTGAGCTGCCAGCCGACGTCGGCCCCGATTCCCGGGTCGATCGCCAGAGTCACCACCACCGCCACCACCAGCGCGTAGAGGCGAGACGAGCGTCGGCCCGCCAGCAGCGCCAGCACCGAGAGCGCCCCCATCACGCCGGCCCGCTGGATCGAGGGTCCGGCGCCGGCCAAGGGTACGTAGAGCGCGATCAGGCCCAGGACCCAGAGCAGGCGGGCGCGGAGGGGCATGCCGAGCGCGGCGAGCAGCGGCATCGCCAGCAGCGCAAGCAGGGCGACGTTCTGACCCGAGACGGCGAGCAGGTGCGCGAGGCCGGCGCGGCGGAAGTCCTCCTCGGTCGCCGGGTCGATCCCCTCGTCTTCGCCGAGCACAAAGCCGCGCGCCAGCTCCGCCTCGCGCGCCGCCATCCCCTCGCCCAGGGCATCGGAGGCGCGCTCTTTGACCTCGTTAGCGTGGGCGAGCGCCAAACCAACCGCGCCCAGCACGCAAAGCAGGACGAGCGCCGGCGTGCCCCGCCTGGACATCACACACTCAGGGCTGCAGGCGGGCGCGCAACGACTCCATCGTCGCCGGCCCGATCCCACTCACCTCATCGAGCTGCTCGACCGAGGCGAGGCCGCCGTGCTGATCGCGGTACTCGACGATCTTGCCGGCGGTGACCGGCCCGATCCCGTCGATCTCTTCCAGCTGCTCGGCGGTGGCGGCGCCGAGGCTGATCGGCCCTTCTTCGCCGACGGCTCCCAGGCCCGCTCCGCCCACCCCACGCTCGGGCACGACCACCTGCTGCCCGTCGGCAAGGCGCGCCGCCCGGTTGATGCCCTCGACCGCCGCGCCGCCGACGGCCCCGCCAGCCCGCTCGATCGCGTCGATCACCCGCGCCCCAGCTGGCAGCCGATAGACCCCCGGCCGCTGCACCGCCCCGGTCACGTCGACGACGACGTCGCCACCGGAGCTGGAGATGCTGAAGCCCCCAGACCCGGCCGCCTCGGCGGAAGACTCGACCGCGAAGGAACGACCGCCCTCCTCGGCCCGGATCGCCCGCGCCCCGACCAGGAGCAGCGCCACGGCAATAGCGCCGTAGACGACGACCTGCGAACGCGACAGCTCGGGCATGCGCCCACGCTGCCAGCCGAGAGCGCGCACGTGGCGCGCAGAATCAAACTATTCGGCTACAGGTCTTCTTCGTCGTAGCCCGAGACCTCAGCCAATTGATCGCTGTAGAGCTCGGACGCGGCGACCGGCGGCGACTGGATCGAGATGCAGGCCAGCGAGGCATCGCCGTCGTTGGCGATCGCGTGATCGGTGGCCGGCGGGACCAGGATCAGGTCCCCCTCCTCAATGCGCTCGGTGTCGCCGGCAACCGACATCGTGCCGGCGCCGCGCACCACTACGTAGACCTGCTCCGCCTCCTCGTGGGAGTGCAGCGTCTGCTCGGCACCCGCCGGAACCTCCAGCCAGGTCACCGACATATTGCGCGCGCCCATTTCGCCCGCGTCCATGAGCACGTGCGGCCGCAGCCTGTGCCACTCGTCGACTGGTGCTTCCGAAAGCCGTCTTACCAGCATCGGCGCGCTTTGTACCAGATAAACGGTGTAAAACCGCGAATGCTCAGCGAACCACCAGGTTGACGAGCTTGCCGGGGACGACGATCTCCTTGACGACCTCCTTGCCGTCAAGGTGCCGGCCGACCTTCTCGCTCTCGCGCGCCAGGCGCAGCAGCTCCTCGCGCGGGGCATCGGCTGCCGCCTCGATCCGGTCGCGCAACTTGCCGTTGACCTGCACGATCAGGGTCACCGTCTCGCTCGTCAGCAGCTCCGGATCGGCCTGCGGCCAGGGCTGCTCCCAGACCCGTCCGCCCTCGATCCGCTCCCAGACCTCGGCGCCGAGGTGGGGCGCGAAGGGGAAGATCAGCGACGCCGCGGTGGAGGCGGCGAAGCGCACCGCCGCGACGCCGGCCGGATCCGCGTAGAGCGCCTCCTTGGTCCGCTGCGCCTCGTTGATCAGCTCCATCACGGCGGAGATCACCGTGTTGAACTGGAACCCACGCTGGAAGTCCCGCGTCACCTTGTCGATCGCCCAGTGGGCCTTGGCGAGCAGGGCGCGCCCCTCCTCGCTCGACGCGGCGGCATCGAGGTCCCCCGCCTCACGCCCTTCGACCTCCTCGCAGAGGCGCCAGAGCCGCGAGAGGAAGCGGTTGACGCCCTCGACGCCCTCGTCGGACCAGTCGCCGCCGCGCTCCGGCGGCCCCATGAAGCAGACGTAGGTGCGGGCGGTGTCGGCGCCGTAGCGCTCGACGTACTCGGCCGGGCTGACCGTGTTGCCGCGCGACTTCGACATCTTCGCCCCGTCGCGGGTGATCATCCCCTGCGCGAAGAGGTTGGCAAAGGGCTCCTGCACGCCGAGCAGCTCCATGTCGGCGAGCGCCTTGGTGATGAAGCGCGCGTACATCAGGTGCAGGATCGCGTGCTCGACCCCGCCGATGTACTGGTCGACCGGCATCCAGTGCTCGGCCGCCTTCGCGCCCCAGGGGGCCTCCTCGTTCTGCGGGTCGAGGTAGCGGAGGAAGTACCACGACGAGTCGACGAAGGTGTCCATCGTGTCGGTCTCGCGGCGAGCCGGGCCGCCGCAGCGCGGGCACTCGGTCGCGACCCAGTCCTCGGCAGCGGCGAGCGGGCTGCGGCCGTGCGGCGCGTAGTCCTCGACCTCGGGCAGCTCGACCGGCAGTTGCTCGTCCGGCACCGGCACGGTCCCGCAGGCGTCGCAGTAGACCACCGGGATCGGCGCCCCCCAGTAGCGCTGCCGCGAGACCAGCCAGTCGCGCAGGCGGTAGTTGACCGCGGCCTCGCCGCGCCCCTCCCCCGCCAGCCACTCGACGATCTCCTCGTAGGCCTCGCGGTTGCCCTTGCCGTCGAAGCGCCCGGAGCCGGTCATCGGCCCGTCGCCGGGATACGGCAGGCCCTCGCCGTCGCGGGCGACCTCGTCGTCGGCGCCCTCAATCACCCGCTTGACCGGGAGCTCGAAGGCGCGGGCGAACTCGTAGTCGCGCGTGTCGTGGGCCGGCACGGCCATGATCGCCCCGGTGCCGTACTCCATCAGCACGTAGTCGGCGACGAACATCGGGATCTCCTCGCCGTTGACCGGGTTGACGACGCTGCGGCCCAGGGGCACGCCGGTCTTCGGGCGGTCCTCGTCGCCGCGCTCCTCGACCGACTCGCGCGCGACCCGGTTGACGTACTCGCGCACCTCCTCCTCGGCCGGGGTGCCGGCGACGAGCCGCTCCAGCTCGGGGTGCTCGGGGGCGAGGACGAAGAAGGTGGCGCCGAAGAGGGTGTCGGGACGGGTGGTGAAGACGGGGAAGTCGAGCTCGAGCTGCTCGCAGCGGAAGACGACTTCGGCGCCCTCGGAGCGGCCGATCCAGTTGCGCTGCATCGTGATCACGTGCTCGGGCCAGGACTCGAGCAGGTCGAAGTCGGCCAGCAGCCGCTCCGCGTACTCGGTGATCTTGAAGAACCACTGCTCGAGCTTGCGCTGCTCGACCGGCGTCCCGCAGCGCTCGCAGCGGCCGTCGACGACCTGCTCGTTGGCGAGCACGGTCGCGTCCTTCGGGCACCACTGGACCGGCGCCTCGGTCCGGTAGGCGAGGCCGCGCTCGAAGAGGCGCAGGAAGATCCACTGCGTCCAGCGGTAGTACTCAGGCGTGTGGGTGCCGATCTCCCGCGCCCAGTCGATCGAGACCCCCCACTCGCGGAACTGGCGCCGGAAGGACTCGATCGAGCGCTCGGTCGCCGCCCGCGGCGGCTCGCCGGTCTTGATCGCGTTGTTCTCGGCCGGCAGGCCGAAGGCGTCGTAGCCCATCGGGTGGATCACCTCGAAGCCGTGGCGGCGGCGGAAGTGGGCGATCGCGTCGCCGACCGCGTAGCACTTGAGATGGCCCACGTGCGGCTCGCCGGAGGGGTAGGGCAGCATCTCCAGCACGTAGGCCTTCGGCTTCGAGCCCTCGTAGCCGGGCTGGCCTGGGTTGGCGACCTCCCAGATCCGCTCCTCGGCCCATACCTGCTGCCACTTCGCCTCGATCGCCTTTGGCTCATAGCCCGCCATGACGGCGATCTTATGTCTGCCCAGGCGTGGTGGGCGTTTGGCCTAGGCCCTCCTAAGAGCGGCGCTTGGTCAGGCGCAGGCCCGACCAGGTCTCATCGATGGCGCAGACCTTGGTGTCGACCAGACCGGCGGGAAGCGCGACCTTCCTGATCACGTCCTCGGTCACGTCGGTGGCGACTCCGGAAGAGCGCTTTGGCCAAGCCATCCAGAGGGTCCCCTCGCCGACGGCCCTGGCGACGGCCGCGAGACGGCGCTCGAACTCCCCGCGGGCTGTGACGAACCAGATCGTCATCTCACGCTTGCCGCGGTTGCCACGGCGCAGCGCAACCCGGTCCGGCAACGGCTCCAGCAGCGCCTCGATCCCATCGGGCGCGTCGACGAGAACGACGGTGGCGCCCTCCTTGACCCCGAGCTTCTGTACCAGCGATCTGCCGGAGTAGCCGCTACCCAACATGCGCCGAAGAGTAGAACTGTCTAGGTTGATTCCGGGGCCAGGCATGCAGGGCAAAGCAGGCCATACAGGTGCATCCACCGTCGTGGCATGGGAAGCCATGGCGCCGGTGTACGACCTCTTCGCCGCCGGCTACGAGTACGAGTCGTGGCTGGGAGACCTCGTCGCCCAACTAGAGCACCATGGGCTCCAGCGGGGCCGTCTCCTGGACGTGGCCTGCGGAACCGGCATGAGCTTCCTGCCAATGCTCGCCCGCGGCTGGGAAGTGACCGGCTGCGACAGCTCCGCCGCAATGCTGCAACAGGCTCGATGCAAGACCGACTCGGCACGGCTGGAGGTGGCCGACATGAGGGTCCTGCCTCGCTTCGGTCGCTTCGATCTGGTCTGGGCCCTGGGGAATTCCCTCAATTGCCTGCTCGACGGTGAGGAGCTGAGAGCGGCCCTGGCCGGCATGCGTCGCAATCTGTCCCCCAACGGCCTGCTCATGTTCGATCTCAGCGCTTTGCTGGTCTACCGAACCCTCTTCGCCGAACGATGGACTCGCGAGCACGACGGCACGCGCTTCATCTGGACCGGGCAAGCCCCTTCCGACGTGGCGCCGGGCTCGATCTGCACGGCGAAGCTCGCAACCGAAGATGACCAGGACCACCGGCTCGAACTATGCGTTCACCGTCACCGGCACTTCCCCGAGGCCGAGGTTCGCGAAGCGATCGCGGATGCCGGCCTGGAGTGCCTCGACACTTTCGGCCACCACTACGACGGCGTCTTCAAACGACCGCTGGACGAAGCCGAGCACACGACAGCCGTGTACATCGCCCGGATCGCTCGCTAGGGCTGGATCCCGCCGAGCTCAGAGAACCGGGGAGATCGACTCGAGCACACGGGGCCAGAGGTAGACCTCGAGTGTCGCGGCAAGGACGACGACGGGGATCGCCAGCAGGGCGGTGATGAAGGTCGCGGCGAGCAGCTGATTCCACTCGCCGCGGCGGCTGGCGATCAGCCAGGCGGCGAGGGGCAGGAAGAGCGCGGTCAGCTCCGGGATCGCGTGCGGGAGGACGCTGAGGATCAGGGCGGCATGGGAAATCTGCAGCTGGTAGGCGAGGGTCGAGCCCTGGAAGCCGAGGTAGAGCGCCTGGGTGGAGAGCGAGAAGAGGGTCACCGCGGCGACGAAGAGGATCGCGAACTGGGCCGTTTTGACGTGGATCCAGCGTGAGAAGCCGGTGCGCTGGGCGGCGGCGATCGGCATCGAGGCGCCAGCGATGAAGCCGGCGACACAGGCGGTCGCGTGCAGCGCCAGCACCAGCGAGTTGCGGTAGAGGATCGGCAGCAGGTCGCCGGCGTCGCTCGACTCGTTCAGACCTGCCATGTGGATCGGGGTGATGTCGGGCGTGAGCAGGCCGGCGACGACCCAAACCGCGGCGAGCAGCGAGATCGTGATCGCCAGGCTCAGCGCGATCCAGCCACGCAGGACGGTCCAGGGACGCTCGTTCCACGACTCGAACGCTTCGCGGGTCTCCTGCATCCCGTGCGAGAAGACGTGCTCGTTGGCCGTGCTCATCCCCTTGATCATCGGCAGGGGCCGCCCCGGATTTGAGCCGGCGGGCTCAGTGCCCGGTTGAGAGCGGGCGGCCGCGCGCGAGCTGGATCAGGCCCCAGAGTGAGACCGCCGCCCAGACCGTCTCCAGGAGGAGGAAGCCCCAGAGCTCCTCATAGAAGGCGAGCACGGCAAGGACCGCCGAGCCGGCCAGGTTGAGGACCAGGTAGGTGCGCGAGTGCTGGCTCATCGCCCCGAACTGCGCCGCCGCGTAGGCGACGAGGATCAGCAGCGCCCCGACGATCTGTACGAGCTGGTCCATCGCGGGCGAGACTACTTAGGAGTGGAGCTGACGGGGCTCGAACCCGTGACCTCCTGACTGCCAGTCAGACGCTCTTCCAGCTGAGCTACAGCCCCCTAAGGCCGCTGAGTTTAGACGCTTGCGAGCGGGAACCGGCCAGCTAGGCGGCGCGCTGCCCGGGGCCCTGGTCCTCGTCTACATCGAGGATCAGGTTGTCGTCCGCGGTGCGGCGCACCTGGAACTCGAGCGGTGAGCGGGCTTCCAGCTCGCGCAGCAGCTCGACCGGTTCGTTGAGCCGCATCGAGAGCGTCGCCCGTCCCTCGGAAAAGCGCTCGACCGAGATCTCCGAGGCACCCAGCTGTCCGATCGCGTCCTCGAGGCCGACCAGCTGCGAGAAGTCGCCGAGAGGGCCGATCTCCAGTTTCACCGGACCCTCGAAGAGGTCCGTCGCGTCGCCGTTGCTCGCGCCGGCGCCCGCCGGCGCCTCCTGCGAGGTGCCCGCCTCGACGTCGACCAGCTCCTGCGCCCGGCGGCTGACCTCGACCGCGTCGTGAAGCGCCTTCATCCGGATCCGCGTCGCCTGGCCACGGGCCTGGGCGTGGATCTCCTCCAGCCGCGCCGAGACCGACTCGAGCGAGACGATGCTGCGATCGTGGCGCTCGTTCGCGTCGCGCAGGCGCTCGCCCAGGGCGCGGATCTCGCGCTCGCGCTCGATCACCATCTCGGCCAGGGAGGTCGCCTCGCGTTCCAGCGCCACCACCGACTCGGAGGCCTCTCGCCAGAGCCCGAGAGCGTTCTCCTCATCGCGCTCCAGCGCCGATACCCGCGCGTCCCGCGCCTCTATCGCCGCGTCCACTTGGTCGCGACGGTAGCCGAGGAACGCCCTCTTGAAGCTACCCATGGAGCGGGACCGTAGAGGCCCCTTCGGACGGCAACTCGAGGCGCGGCGCCTCGCGCCACAACTCCTCGAGCCCGTAGCGCTCCCGCACCTCGGCGGTGAAGACATGCAGCACGCAGTCGAGGTAGTCGAGCACGATCCAGCCGGTCTCCGCCTCGATCTCGGCGCCGCGCGGCAGCAGCTCGTCCTCGCGCTTCAGCCGCAGCCTCACCTCGTCGGCGATCGCCCGTGCCTGGCGCTCGTTGCGCGCCGTGCAGATCGCCAGGAAGTCGGTGTAGGAGACGAGCTTGCGCATGTCGAGGACGACGATCTCGGTGGTGCCCTTGTCATCGGAAATCGCCCCCAGGCGCATCACCAGCTGCTCGCTCCCCTCGCCTCCCGCGCTCATCCGTACACCCCCTTCTCCTCGACGAGTCGCGCAACCCCATCGGGAACCAGGTAGCGCAGCGGCCTGCCCTGCGCCGCTCGTTCCCGCACCGCCGAGGAGGAGACGCCGAACTGCGGCATCTCCAGCATCGTCGCCCGCTCCGCGGCGCCGAGGCTGCGCAGGACCGCCGTCACGTCGGCGTCGGACACGCCCGCCCGCCGGGCGACCGCCAGCCGCGCCAGCTCGGTCACCCGCTGCGGCTCGCGCCAGCTCTCGAGGCCGACGGCGGCGTCCGCCCCCATCACGAAGACCAGCTCCGCGTCGCCTCTTTCGTTCGCAAGCAGCTTCAAGGTCTCATACGTGTAGGACGGGCCGTCGCGGTCGACCTCGAGCGTGGAGACCGAGAAGCGCGAGTCCTCGGCGGCGGCAAGTCGCGTCATCGCCAGGCGCAGCTCACGCCCGGGGTCGTCGACGATCCGCTTGTGCGGCGCCTCGCCGGTCGGCATCAGGACGACCTCGTCGAGGCCGAGCTGCCAGAGCGCCTCCTGGGCCAGCGCCAGGTGCCCGAGGTGCGGCGGGTTGAACGCCGAGCCGAGGACGCCGATCGCCCCGGCGGGGCTACCCACGCAACTGGCCGTCGCCGCGCACGACGTACTTGTAGGTGGTCAGCTCCCGCATCCCGATCGGGCCGCGGGCGTGCAGCTTCTGGGTCGCGTTGCCGATCTCGGCGCCGAGCCCGTACTCGAACCCGTCGGTGAAGCGGGTGGAGGCGTTGGTGTAGACGGCGGCGGCGTCGACCCCGGCGGTGAAGGCCTCCGAGGCCTCCTCCGAGGAGGTGACGATCGCCTCCGAGTGGCTGGTGCCGTGGCCGTTGATGTGCTCGACCGCCTCCTCGAGCGAGTCGACCACCCCGACCGCCATCTTCAGGTCGAGGTACTCGGCTCCCCAGTCGACCTCGCCTGCGACCCCCACCTCGACCCCACCGGACAGCTCCCGCGTCCGCTCGTCGCCGAGCAGCTCGACGCCCGCCTCGTGCAGCTCTGAGAGCACCGCGGGCAGGAAGGGCTCCGCCACCGCCGCGTGGACGAGCAGCGTCTCGGCCGCGTTGCACATGCCCGGCCGCTGGACCTTGGCGTTGTAGGCGATCCGCCGCGCCATCTCGAGGTCGGCGTCGGCGTGGACGTAGACGTGGCAGTTGCCGGCGGCGGCGTACATCATCGGCACTGTGGCGACGCCCTTCAGCGCCGCCTTCAGGCCCTCGCCGCCACGCGGGATCAGCAGGTCGACGGTCTCGTCCTGGGTTGCCAGCTCGGCGAGGTCGTCGCGGCCCCCGGTGACGGCGAGCAGCAGGACGCCGTCCCGCGGCAGGCTCGCCTCCTCGAGCGCCTCGCGGACGATCGCCGCCAGGGCGCCGTTGGAGCGCTCGGCGTAGCTGGAGCCGCGCAGGACGATCGCGTTGCCGCTCTTGATCGTCAGCGCCGCGCAATCGATCGT
>Ga0190272_10000559_pt1 | contig 19295 bp, 5 predicted proteins | sample Popmic504T_FD_133746 | JGI IMG/M metagenome (GOLD analysis project Ga0190272, IMG submission 133746) | Populus adjacent soil microbial communities from riparian zone of Shoshone River, Wyoming, USA - 504 T | ecosystem: Environmental > Terrestrial > Soil > Riparian zone | place: USA: Wyoming... | reverse complement strand
CGGCGCGGCGATCGTCGAGCTCGTGCTGCACGCCGGCGAGCGCGCTGGCTGCGGCGCGATCGAGGAGCTGTCGCTGGAGGCCCCGGTCGTCCTGGCCGAGCGCGGCGCCGTCCAGATCCAGCTGTCGGTCGCCGAGCCCGACGAAGCGGGACGGCGCGAGGTCGCCGTCTACGTGCGGCCGGAGAGCGACGACGACGGAGGTGCCGAGCCGGAGTGGGTCCGCGCGGCGAGCGGAACGCTGTCCAGCGAATCGCTCGAGGCGGACCCGGTCCTCGAAGGGCTGGCGGGGGCATGGCCACCCGACGACGCCGAGCCGGTCGCGGTCGACGACCTCTATGACGCGCTCACTGGGGTCGGGTTCGGCTATGGGCCAGCCTTCCAGGGTCTGCGCGCGGCCTGGCGGCGCGGCGACGGGGAACTGTTCGCCGAGGTCGAGCTCGCCGACGAGCAGGCGCGCCAGGCCGACGCCTACGGCATCCACCCGGCGCTGCTCGACGCCGCCCTGCATCCGGCCTTCCTGTCGGGGATGTGGACGGAGCTGCGGCTGCCGTTCGCCTGGTCGGGTGTGCGCCTCGGGGCGCTCGGGGCGACATCGCTGCGCGTTCGCGTCGTCGCCGCCGACGATCGCCTCCGGGTTGCGGCCATCGACGCGGCTGGGACGCCCGTCGTCGCCGTCGACGCGCTGGCCACCCGGCCTGTCGACGCGGGTCAGCTGGGCGAAGCCAGCGTTGCCGGTCGCTCGCTGTTCGGCGTGGACTGGGTCGAGTCGCCCGCCGCCACCGGGGATCCCGGCGATGGCGGCGTCGCCGTGCTGGGTGATCTGGAGCTGTCGGGAGCGGAGCCGGAGCGCTTCGCGAGCCTGGCCGCGCTCGTCGAAGCGGTCGGCGCCGGCGCGCCGGCGCCGCAGGTGGTCCTGACGCGGCTCGGCGGAGTGGGCGACGGCGTCGCGAGAGAGGCGCGCGACTACGCGGCGCGGCTGCTGGCGCTGTTGCAGGAGTGGCTGGCGGAGGAGTCGCTCGTCGACTCGCGGCTGATGTTGGTGACGGGTGCGGCGGTTGCGGTCCGGGACGGCGAGCGGCCCAGCTTGGCGAGCTCGGTGGCCTGGGGCTTGGTGCGCTCGGCCCAGTCCGAGAATCCGGGTCAGTTCCAGCTGCTCGACGTGGATGGGACAACTGTGGCCTCGGAGGCGCTGACGGCGGTGCTGGCCGCCGACGAGCCACAGCTGGCGTTGCGTGACGGTGAGCTCCTGGTTCCGCGGTTGGCGCGCGTCGAGGTCGACGCCGATGCCGGCGACGGGCCGTTCGTGTCGGAGGGGACGGTGCTGGTCACCGGTGGGACGGGGAGCCTGGGTGGCTTGGTGGCGCGTCATCTGGCGGCCGAGCGTGGCGTGAGCAACCTGGTGCTGGTCAGCCGGCGTGGCTTGGAGGCCGAGGGTGCTCGGGAGCGGGTCGCCGAGCTGGAGGAGCTCGGTTGCGACGTCCGCGTCGAGGCGTGCGACGTGTCGGACCGCGGTGAGCTGGAGGCGCTGATCGCCGCGATCGATCCGCGGTGTCCGTTGCGCGGCGTCGTCCACGCGGCGGGCGTGCTCGACGACGGCGTCGTCGAGCAGCTGACCACGGAGCGCCTGGACGCGGTGATGACGCCGAAGGTCGACGCCGCGTGGCATCTGCACGAGCTGACCGAGGGCCTGGGGTTGGAGCGCTTCGACCTGTTCTCGTCGCTGTCGGGAACGCTGGGTGGACCCGGCCAGGCCAACTACGCCGCCGCCAACGCGTTCCTCGACGGCCTTGCCGCCTACCGCCGTGGCCACGGCCTGCCGGCGCTGTCGCTTGCGTGGGGCCTGTGGGAGCAGTCGTCGGCGATGACCGGTGAGCTGGAGGAGTCGGACCGTGCGCGGTTGAGCACGATCGGCGCGCCGCTCGCCGACGCCGAGGGGCTCGAGCTCTACGACCTCGCGCGAACGGTCGACCGCGCGCTGCTCGTTCCCGTCCACCTCGATCCGCGGGCGTTGCGGCCACTGGCTCAGGTGGGCATGCTCCCCGCGCTCCTCGAGGGCCTGGTGCGGGTCCGCGCGCGACGCGGCGTCGACGGCGGGGCGGCGCTCGCTCAGCGGCTGGCGGCGGTTCCCGAGAGCGAGTGGGGACGCGTGACGTTGGAACTCGTGCGCGACTACGCGGCCTCTGTGCTCGGTCACGAGTCCGGGGGCGCGGTCGACCCGGAGCGGACGTTCATGGACCTTGGGTTCGATTCGCTCGCGTCGGTCGAGCTGCGCAATCGGCTCGGCCAGGCCAGTGGCCTGCGGCTGCCCGCGACGCTGGTGTTCGACTATCCGACGCCGGCGGCGGTAGCCGATCTGCTGCGTGAGCGCGTGGAGGGCAAGGCAGCTGGCCAGGTGGCCGCGCGGCGGTCGTCGTCGGCGACCGACGAGCCGATCGCAATCGTCGGGATGAGCTGTCGCTATCCGGGTGGTGTGCGGTCGCCGGAGGATCTGTGGGACCTGGTGGTGTCGGGCGGCGATGTGATCGGCGAGTTCCCGGCCGATCGCGGTTGGGATCTCGAGGGCCTGTATGACCCGGATCCGGACTCGTTGGGGACCTGTTACGTGCGCGAGGGCGGCTTCCTCGACGACGTGGCCGGTTTCGATGCGGGCTTCTTCGGGATCGGTCCGCGTGAGGCGCTGGCGATGGACCCGCAGCAGCGGCTGCTGCTGGAGGGCGCCTGGGAGGCGTTCGAGAACGCAAGGATCGACCCGTCTTCGCTGCGCGGCAGCGCGACGGGCGTGTTCGTCGGGCTGATGTACCACGACTACGTGTCAGGGGTGTCCGCAGCGTCGATGCGGGAGATCGAGGGCTATCTCGGCACGGGTATGTCGGGCAGCGTCGCCTCGGGTCGGCTGGCGTACAGCTTCGGGTTGGAGGGCCCGGCGGTGACGATCGACACGGCGTGCTCGTCGTCGCTGGTCGCGCTCCATCAGGCTGCTCAGGCATTGCGTCAGGGCGAGTGCGATCTCGCGCTCGCCGGTGGCGCGACCGTGCTGGCCACGCCGATGGCCTTCGTGGAGTTCAGCCGCCAGCGCGGCCTGGCGCTGGACGGACGTTGCAAGTCCTACTCCGGGGCGGCCGACGGTGCGGGGTGGTCTGAGGGCTCGGGCCTGCTCGTGCTCGAGCGGCTCGCCGACGCGCGGCGCAACGGCCACGAGGTCCTGGCGGTCGTGGGCGGCAGCGCGGTCAACCAGGATGGCGCCAGCAACGGGCTGACCGCCCCGAACGGCCCTTCACAGGAGCGGGTGATCCGGCAGGCGCTGGCGAACGCCGGGCTGTCGCCGGCCGACGTCGACGCGGTCGAGGGACACGGCACGGGTACCCCGCTCGGGGATCCGATCGAGGCGCAGGCAATCCTGGCGACCTACGGCCAGGAGCGTGAAAGCGGGCCGCTCCGCCTCGGGTCGATCAAGTCGAACCTCGGTCACACCCAGGCCGCCGCGGGCGCCGCGGGCGTGATCAAGATGGTCCAGGCGCTGCGCCACGGCGTGCTGCCGCCGACGCTGCACGTCGACGAGCCGACGCCGCGCGTCGAGTGGGCGGACGGCGATGTGACGCTGCTCACCGAGGCCATCGAGTGGCCGGCGGGCGATCGGCCGCGCCGCGCGGGCGTGTCGTCGTTCGGGATCAGCGGCACCAACGCCCACGTCATCATCGAGGAGCCCCCGGCTGTCGCCGCGGTCGGCGCCGAGCGTGTCGAGCTCGATCCGATGGCTGTGCCGTGGGCGATCGCGGCACGGTCCGAGCCCGCGTTGCGCGAGCAGGCGCGGCGCCTGCACGACCATCTCGTCGCTCGGCCCGAGCTGGGTGCGGTCGACGTGGCGCACACGCTCGCGACCGGGCGGTCGGCGCTGGATCGGCGCGCGGTGGTCGTCGCCGACGGTCGCGACGCCCTGCTCGCCGGACTGGCGGTCGTGGCCGATGGCCGCGGCGGTCCCGGCGTGTGGGAGGGGATCGCTCGGGGCTCGAGCTCGCTTGCGTTCCTGTTCACCGGCCAGGGTGCGCAACGTCCGGGGATGGGCGCGGAGCTGCATGAGGCGTACCCGGCGTTCGCGGAGGCCTTCGACGCGGTGTGCGCCGAGGCGGATCCGCACTTGGGCCGGTCGCTGAAGGAGGTCGTGTTTGCCGGCGAGGGGTCCGAGGCGGCCGCACTGCTCGATCGGACGGAGTTCACCCAGATCGCGCTGTTCGCGGTCGAGGTCGCGCTGTGCCGGCTGTACGAGCGTTGGGGAGTGCGTCCCGACTTCGTGGCTGGGCATTCGATCGGCGAGCTGGCGGCCGCGCATGTCGCCGGCGTCTTCTCGCTCGAGGACGCGTGTCGGCTGGCCGTCGCGCGTGGCCGGTTGATGGGAGAGCTCCCCGAGGGCGGGGCGATGGTGTCGATCGAGGCGTCGGAGGACGAGCTGGCGGAGTCGATCGCCGCCGTCGCGGACCGTGTCGCGATCGCGGCGGTCAACGGGCCGGCGGCGTGCGTGGTCTCGGGCGATGGCGATGCGGTCGACGCCGTCGTCGAGACTTGGCGCGAGCGCGGACGCAGGGTCAAGCGACTGTCGGTCAGTCACGCCTTCCATTCGCCGTTGATGGAGCCGATGCTGGCCGAGTTCGCCGAGATCGCCGGCCAGCTCGACTATCGGCCGCCGCGACTTCCGATCGTGTCCGCCTTGACCGGTCGGGTCGCGACCGACGACGAGATCTGCGATCCCCGCCATTGGGTCCGTCACGTCAGCGACCCGGTTCGGTTCGCCGACTGCGTCGCCACGCTCGCCGCGGCGGGCGTGGCGCGCTGTCTGGAGGTCGGGCCCGACGGCGTGCTGACCGCGATGGCGCACGGGCAGCTCGCCGCCTCCGGGGGATCCGCGATGTCGTTGCCGGCGCTGCGCGAAGGGCGGCCCGAGCGCGAGACGGCGGTCGGCGCGGTGGCCGCCCTCGCCGGCGACCGCGTGGACTGGGACGCGCTGCTCCCCGGCGCCCAGCATGCCGATCTGCCCACCTACCCCTTCCAGCACGACCGCTACTGGATCGAGCGCCAGACGGCCGTCGGCGATGGCGCGCTGGCCGGCCAGGCGTTGGCCGGCCATCCGCTGCTGGGCGCCGCGATCGCCGTCGGCGGCGGCGAACGCTGGGTCTTCACGGGGCTGCTGTCGACGAGCCTGCATCCGTGGCTGGCCGAGCGCACGCTGCTCGGACGGACGCTCCTCCCAGCGTCGCTGTTCGTCGAGCTGGCACTGCACGCCGGCGTCGAGGTCGGATGCCAGCACGTCGAGGAGCTGACGATCGAGATGCCGCTCGTGCTGGCCGACGACGGCGCCGTCCAGATCCAGGTCGTCGTCGAGGAGGCCGACGAGGAGGGCCACCGATCGATCTCGGTCCACGCTCGGCCCGAGGACCGTGACGATCCGCGCGACGAGTGGGTTCGCCACGCCGCTGGGACGCTGACGCCGTCGGGTCGGGCCGAGTCCTGGGAGCCGGCGAGCTGGCCCCCCGCCGAGGCCGAGCCGATCGAGATCGAAGCGCTCTACGACACGTTGGCCGGCTGTGGCCTCGAGCACGGCGAGGCCTTCCAGGGATTGAGCGCCGCCTGGCGCCGCGACGGCGATCTGTTCGCCGAGGTCGAAGCCTCCGGCACGGCTGCCGGCGACGGGGAGTTCGGCATCCATCCGGCGTTGCTCGACGCGGCGCTGCATCCGGCGCTGGGACGTCCGGACGGCGGCGACGGACCGCCCGGCGTCCTGCTCCCGACGACGTGGCGCGGGGTGAGCCTGGCGACCCCCGGCATCGGCGCCCTGCGGGTACGCCTGCGCATGGGGGAGGAGGACGAGCTGTCGGTCGCGCTGGCCGACGGATCGGGCGCCGCGGTGGGCGCGATCGAGTCCGTGCGGCTCGCGTCCGTCGCTCCCGAGCGGATCGGTATCGCCGATCCCGGCCGGCGGAGCTCGCTGCTGCGACTCGCCTGGGAACCGCGGCAGCCCCCGACAGCGGCGCCCGTCGGCGACGACTGGGCCGTGCTGGGCAGCTCGGACCGCGTTCCGGGCGCCGCCCGCTACGACGATCTCGGCGCGCTCGCGGCCACGCTCGACCAGGGCGCGGCGGCGCCTGCCGTCGTGCTGGTCGAGGTCGAGTCGGCCGAGTCCGGCGACGCGTGCGCCGCGGCGCACGCCGTCGCCCGCGGAACGCTGGCCGTGCTGCAGGGGTGGCTGGCCGAGGAGCGGCTGGCGGCGGCGAGGTTGGTGTTCGTCACCCAAACGGCGATCGCGACCGGTCCCGCCGAGACGGTCCCGGACATCGCTCCGGCGGCGACCTGGGGGCTCGTCCGCTCGGCGCAGTCGGAGCATCCCGGGCGCTTCGTGCTCGTGGACGTCGACGGGACCACGCCGGAGGCCGTCGTCGCGGCGGTCGCCAGCGGGGAGCCGCAGCTCGCCGTCCGCGGCGGCCAGCTGCTGACCCCGCGGCTGACGCGCGTCGCGGCCGACCAGGTCTCGGAGCACCCCGGCTTCGGGGACGGAACCGTGCTCGTGACCGGCGGGACCGGAGCGCTCGGCGGTCTCGTCGCGCGCCACCTGGCCGGGGTCCACGGCGTCCGGCGGCTGCTGCTGATCAGCAGGCGCGGGCCGGACACCGACGGCGCGGCCGAGCTCGCGACCGAGCTGAACGAGTTGGGGGCCGAGGTCGACGTCGTCGCCTGTGACGCGGCGAGTCGCGACGAGCTCGAGGCGCTGCTCGCCGCCCAGCCCGCCGACCGTCCGCTGACCGCGGTCGTGCACGCGGCCGGCGTGATCGACGACGGCGTCGTCACGTCGCTGGACGGCGACCGGCTGGCGTCCGTGATGCGACCGAAGATCGATGCGGCGTTGAACCTGCACGAGCTGACGGCGGAGGCCGACCTGTCGGCGTTCGTGCTCTTCTCCTCGATCTCCGCGACCTTCGGGGCGCCGGGGCAGGCCAACTACGCCGCGGCCAACTCGCTGCTCGACGCGTTGGCCGCGATGCGCCGTTCGGGCGGCCAGGCGGCCGTGTCCCTCGCCTGGGGCCAGTGGGAGCGCACGAGCGCGATGACGGACCAGCTCGGCGAGGCCGGGCGCGCGCGCATCGCGCGGATGGGCCTGGTCGCGCTGTCGGACGCGCGCGGCCTGGAGCTGTTCGATGCGGCCTGCGCGGTCGACGAAGCTTGCGTGCTGCCTGTGCCGCTCGACATGGTGCGCCTGCGCGGCATGGCGCGGTCCGGCGCGGTGCTGCCGTTGCTGCGCGGTCTCGTCGGCAGCCTGGGTCGCGTCCAGACCGGCAGAGCATCGCTCGACCGGCGACTGGCCGGTCTGGACGACGACGCGCGTACGAGCGCGCTGGTCGACTTCGTCCGTGGCGAGGCCGCGGCGGTGCTCGGTCACGCCAGCGCGGATGCGGTCGACCCCGACAGCAAGCTGCTCGAGCTTGGCTTCGACTCGCTGGCCGCGGTCGAGCTGATCGCCCGCCTCAGCGCGGCGACCGGGCTCCAGCTGGCTCCCAACACGGCCTTCGATCATCCGACCCCGGCCGCGATGGCAGCCCATCTATCGGCGCTGCTCGGCGGCGCGAGGGAGCGGCCGCTCGCCGAAAAGGGGCTGCTCGGGACGATGCTGCGCGAGGCTGAGGCCGCCGGAGACGCCGGACAGTTCATCGACCTGATGATGCAGGCCTCGCGCTTTCGGCCGAGCTTCGCGTGGGCGAGCGATCCGGCGCCCGCTGGGATCGTCCGGCTCGCCGCGGGCCCGGCCGAGGAGCCGCTGGTCTGCTTCCCGACGGTTCTCGCGATGTCGGGGCCGCATCAGTTCGCGCGCTTCGCCAGACCGTTCCGCGACGTCCGCGACGTCGCGGCGCTCTCGTTCCCAGGCTTTCTCGCCGGCGAGCGGCTTCCTGAGACGGCCGAGGACGCCATCGAGGCAGCCGCGGAGGCGGTGCGGGCGGTGAGCGCCGGCGTCCCGCCCGTCCTGGTCGGCTACTCGTCGGGCGCGGTCCTTGCCGTCGAGGTCGCGGCTCTGCTCGAACGCGACGGCGAGCAGCCGGCGGCCGTCGTCCTGATCGACCCGATCGGCGCCGACGGCAACGCCGAGGGCGACTTCCAGACCGGACTGGTCGGTCAGATGATCGGCGACGACGCCGGGTTGCCGGGGGCGGAGATCGATGCCGGGCCGAACGGCGACGGACCGGTGCTGCGGGGATCTGTGGACGACGTTCGCCTGACCGCGATGGGCGGCTATCTGCGTCTGTTCTCCGGCTGGCAGCCGCCGTCGATCGCCGCGCCGGCGCTCGTCGTCTGGGCGGCGGAGCGACTCGGACCGCCCGGCGAGATCGCCACCGCTCTCACGGAGCGGCTGGCGCACGCCACCGCCGAGTCGAGCGGCGACCACTTCACGTTGATCGAGCGCCACGCCGAGACGACTGCCGAGGTCGTCGAGGAGTGGCTCTGCAGCTCACGCCCCACAATCGTCCAAGACGCGACACAAGAGGAGAAGTGATGTCGGACACCGTGTCCAGCTCGATGAGGATGAACGCGAAGTTGATGATGGAACGCAGCATCACCGCGGAAGCCGCGGCGTGGTTGCGAGCGGTCGGCGCCCGTGAGTCCGACGACACACGGCGCAACCCCGATCACCTGGCGGAGGACCTGCTCGATCCGCGGGTGCGAGCAGCGGGCCGCATTCCTGGAGCGTGGGCGCTCGCGCTGCGCGCCTGGGAGGCCTTCGCGCCCGGGTACTACGAGTACGAGCTTGCGCGCACGAGGTATATCGACGGTGTCCTGCACGGCGAGTTGGAGGCCGGCATCGACCAGCTCGTGCTGGTCGGCAGCGGCTACGACAGTCGTGTCTACCGCTTCGCGGAGCAGCTTGCCGACGTGCGCACGTTCGAGATCGACCGGGAGGTGACGCTCGAGCTCAAGCGCCGCCGGGCCGTGAAGCGCGGTTACCGCGCCGACCAGGCGGTTCAGGTCGCGCTCGACCTCAATCTCGCTACGCCGCTGGAGGCGCTGCGGCGTCACGGCTACGACGACGACGCGCGCACGCTGTTCGTCTGCTCTGGCGTGCTGATGTACGTCGATCCGGACGCGGTCGATCGCCTGTTCGGGTTCGTCGCCGAAGCTGGCGACGGCAGCTCGATCTGCTTCGACTACGCGGTTGCCGCGGCGATGGAGAACCCTGCCGATCACTACGGCGCGCGACAGATGCTGCGCAACGTCAGGAGGGCGGGTGAGCCCTACAAGTTCGCCGTGGACCCGCCCGTCCTGCCGGCTCTGCTGGACCGTCAGGGGCTGCACCTGATCTCCAGCGCTCCGCCCGAGGATCTCAAGCGCGACTATCTGACGGGTCCCGACGGCGCCGAGCGAGGACCGATCTGTGGCTATCTGGCGCTCGCCCACGCTGGCAGGTGCGCGACGGCCGATCCGCTCGGCTGAACGGGCCGGCGGCGCTCAGAGCGAGACGTTCGGCAGTCGCCGGTCGAGCCAGGCCGGCAGCCACCAGACGTCGTCGCCGATCGCGCGCATCGCCGCGGGGAGCAGGACGAGGCGGACGATCGTCGCGTCGAGCACGACGGCGATCGCCAGGCCGAAGCCGATCTCGCGGATGCCGATATAGGAGGAGACGCAGAACGCGAAGAAGATCGCGGTCATCACGATGGCGGCGCCGGTGATGATGCGAGCCGTCGACCCGATCGCCGCGTTGATCGCGCGCTCGTTGCTCCCCGACGCCACGTACTCCTCGCGAATGCGGGCCAGCAGGAAGATCTGATAGTCGATCGAGAGGGCGAAGACGACCGCGAGGGTCACGCTGAGTCCGATGACGTCGACGTGACCGGGTCCGCCCAGCGGCGGGTCGGCGGAGCCAAAGCCGAACTGCATGACGCCGAAGGTGACGCCGACGGTGAGCAGGTTGAGCAGGACACAGACCACCGCGAGCGGTATCGCTCGGACGGCGACGATGAGGATCAGCAGCGAGATCAGGGCGAAGGCCACGATCATCGCCGGCAGACGGCTGGCGGCGGCGTCCTTGAACTCCTTGAGCGAGGCGCCTGGGCCGCCGACGGCAACCTCGAGGTTCGGTGTGTCGAGCTCGTGGGAGATCGCCCCGATGCGCTTGTACAGCCCGTCGATACGCGGGTCGTTGGTCTCGAAGGCCGGAAACGCGGTGATCTGTGCGGTCTGACCGCTGCGCTGGAGATCGAGCACGAACTGGGTCCGGTCACGCACTCCCACCGGTGACCCGTTGACCAGCGCGAGCGGCAGCATCCCGGAGTCGAACAGTCCGGGCGAGATCTGCTGCAGCTGGCCGGTCTGCGCCGCGCCCCGCTGTCTCGCGAGCCCTGCCTGCATCCGCTCGAGGTTGCTGGTCAGCAGCCCACGCGTCTGCGAGCCGCCGAGGCCGGTCACGAGGCTGCCGGCGCCATCCTCCATGCGACCGACGCCTTCGTTGAGCCGCGACGCGCCTTCGGAGAGCCTGCTCAGCCCCTCGGGCAGCAGCGCTCCGTTGTCCGAGAGCTGCGTCAACCCGTCGGCCAGCTGTGCGTTCGCGGCCGATAGCTGGGCGACGCCCTCGTCGAGCTGCCGTGCGCCGTCGGCCAGCTGGTTGACGCCACGCTGCGTCGCCTCGCCCTGGCGCCGCAACCGACTGGAGAGATAGCGGCCAAGGTCGAACTGGCCCTCGGCGTCGGCGATTCCGGCGGCGATCCCCGCGTAGCCCGGGTCGGGTTGATCGCCACTGCCCGGGTCCCGGCCCGTCAAAGCCTGGCTCGCCGCCCGAGTCGCCTGCAGCGCGGATTGGAACTGCGGGTCGTCGCGGCCCGCGGTCATCGCGTCAAGCGCGCGCAGAGCGGTGGTGAGCTGCGTGCTGAGCGCTTCGATCGGGGCGTCGAGCGCGCGCAGCTCGTCGCTCCCGGTCTGCAGGTCGTTGCGCAGTACGTCGGCGTTGTTGGCGAGGGCGCCGCTCGCCGCGCGGGCCTGGTCGACCTGATCGCTCAGCCTTGCGGCGCCGTCGCTCAGGCGGTTGGATCCGCGCGCCGCGCGGGTGCTGCCGCTCCGTGTCCGGCCGGCTGCCTCGGCCAAAGTGGTCGAACCGCGCTCAGCGGCGCGGATGCCGTCTCTCAGCGCGGACGAGTTGCGCGCGATCTCGCCGGACGCGGCCTCGAGCGCGCCCGCCCCGTCGCCCGCGGACCGCGACCCGTCGGCGGCCCGCATCAGACCGCGATCGAGGCGCGCCAGTCCGGGACCCTGGCCGGTGAGGCCCTGCTCCATGCCATCCACGCCTTGGCTCAGGCCACCGAGCACCGCGGGGCCGAGTACGGCATCGATGCCGGGATCCTTGCTGAGGCGGCGCTGCAGGCTGGTCATCGCGGCGAGCGACCGATCGGTGGTCAGGGGAGTCCCGTCCCGACTCTGGACGATGACGTTGAAGGCCGCGCCGAAGCCCGGCCCGACCGTCTTGCCGATCTCCTCGTAGTCGTCGCGGGCCGGCGCTCCCTCGGGCAGCAGCTTGATGTCCGGCGCGCCGGTCCTGAGCGCCATCGTCGGTGCGGCGAGGGCGAGCAGGGCGAACAGCGCGACGATCGGCACGGCGATCGGCTGCCGTCGCATCAGCAGCGGCGCCCGCCGCCCGCTGCGGCGCGGGACCTGCCAGCGATCGAGCCAGGGGTCAAGCTCCTTGAGCAGGGCCGGCACGACGAAGAACGCCGTCAGCGTGCTGAGCAGCGTCGCGGCGGTGAGCCCGACCGCCGCCGAGGCCATGATCGGCCCGACGCTCATCGCTCCGGCCGCCGCCATCACCGAGATCAGCAGTGCGGCGGCGAAGACGATCGTGCGGCCCGTCACGCGGCCGGCCGTCTCGATGTTCTCGCGGACCGCGCCCGGGTCGTCTCGGCGGTGCTCGCGATAGCGCGACACCAATAACAGCGAGTAGTCGACGCCGAGCGCGAGCGCAACCATCGACGCGAGCGTCGCCGCGACCTGATCGAGCGTGATCACCGCCGCGAGCGTCTTCACCAGGCCACCGGCGATGATCGTCGTGCCAAGCCCCATGATCAGCGGGATCGCTGCCGCGACCGGCGAGCGGAAGATGAGCAGCAGCACGATCACGAGCAGCGGCATCGCGAGGCTCTCCGCCTTGCGCGTCGCCTCGGCGATCCCCTTCTCCATGCCCTCGGCGATCGTCGGCACGCCGGTGATCCGCGACGTGACCGGCGGATGTACCGTCGCGTCCATCGCGGTCCGGATCGGTGTCAGGGCTTCGGCCGGATCCTGGTCGCGGTGGAAGGGCACGCTCGCGAGCAGCAGCGCCGAGTCGCGTCGCAACAGCCGCAGCGAGCTGTTGCCCTGGGCGGCGCGCGCGCCAGGCGTGTCCTCGAACGGCGAGACGACCCGTACCTTCGCGGCGCGCAGACGCTTGGTCAGCGCCTCGCTCTGCTGACGGACCTCCCGCCGCGGTCCGTTGAGCAGGACGTTGACGTTCGCCCCGAACTCCGCATCGTTGGCCAGGTTGAACCAGCGCTCGCTCTCGGAGCCCGGCGCGACGATCGAGGCGGGCGCGAACTGGCTGCCGCTGACCATTCCGAGCAGGCCGCACAGCGCGGCGATCGCGATCCACGCGCCGATGACCATCCTGCTGTGTCTCAGCGCGAAGCCCGCCGCCCCTGCCATGGCGCGACTCTAGCGCTCTGGAAACGCTGTTGTCTATGCCCAACGGTCCTATTGTCGCCGCCGCATGCCGTCAGGTCCTCAGGCGGTCGGAGACAATTCTGTTTATTTCCGGCGGGTAGGTCGTTGACAGGACTGTTGGGGTCTGCGAGCCTGGCGCCCTTCTCGCGGGCTTTGCGGGCCGGATCTATGCCGACGACCGACACTGTCTTTCCACTGGCGCCAGCTCGATCGAGATCGCGGCGACGGCGCCCTTGCGGCGGCGCTCTGGCGCTTATGACGTTCGCCATCGCCACGTTGCTGTCCACGACGGCCGCCACGGCAGCGACCGGCCGTGCATGGGAGCTCGTGACGCCGCCGGACCCCAATGGGACGACAGTCGCCGGGGTCATCGCGGTGAGTCCCGGGGGCGATCGCATCGCCTACAGCACCGCCGGCCCGCTGCCGGGCGCGCCGGCGGGATCTCAGCCCTCGCCCAACCTGGCGATCCGCGGCCCGCACGGCTGGGACAGCAAGCCGATCGGATTCCAATACCCGGTGGTGGCTGGCGCCAGCTTCCCCGCTCCGGTCGCCGCCGACGAGAACATGTCGAGCTGGATCTGGGCAAGCGCGCTGCCATTGCTGCCAGGGGCCCCCGAGTCACCCAACACGGGCCTGTACAGCGGGATGGTCGGCGCCCCGACGCTCCTGGCCGATGCCGGCTCCGCCGAGGTCTACGGGGCTTCTGCCGATGTGGGCACGATCGTGTTCCAGACGACGACCCAGCTGCTCCCAGCCGACGTTCGCACCTCGGGACGCCAGGTCTACGAGATGACCGACGGGGGAGTGCGGTTGGTGGGCGTCGACGGTGCCGGCGTTCCGCTGTCGGCGTGTGGGGCACTGGTCGGTACGAGCTATCAACCGAACGCGGTTTCGCGCGACGGCCGCCGGATCTTCGTCTCCAGTCCGGACACCGGCAGCTGTGGTGGCACGAGACGGGTCTACTTACGCGAAGAGGGGGCGGTGACTCGTGAGATCTCGGCGTCGCGGTGCACCAGGGGCAACTGCAACGCGCCGAAGGCCGTCTCCTTCCTGGGGGCGACACCGAGCGGTGCCGTCGCCTACCTGGCTACAGCGCAGCAGCTGACCAACGACGACGTCGACGAAGGGCAGGACCTCTACCGCTACGAAGTCGAGAGCGACGCTCTGTCGCGGGTGTCGACGGGTCCGCCTGGGGTTTCCGCGCAGGTGTCGGGAAGCGCCGTCTACCCCTCTGACGACGGCTCGCGCGTTTACTTCATCGCCAGCGGCACCCTGGTACCGGGGCAGGGACAGAGTGGGCCCAAGATGTTCGTCGCGGACGGACAGGGGTTGCGCTACGTGACCACGCTCTTGGCCGGCGAGGCCTTGCAGGCCTCCATGCCGCTCAGCGGCGCCGGTGAGCTGGTGCAGACGACGCCCGACGCGGGCCGGCTCCTGTTCAGCTCCGTGAGAGCCCTGACAGCCGATGACACCGATGCGCTTCAGGACATCTACCTGTACGACGCGAGCGTCGGCTCGCTGACGCGCGTCTCGGGCGACGGCGGGAGCGGGAATGGGGCCTTCGCCGCCGATCTCCTCCAGAACGCGGCCAACGGTCTATCGCTTGCCGGACGTCAGCGGCGTTCGCTGACCGACGATGGCCGCCACGTGTTCTTCTGGACGAACGAGGCATTGGTCTCCGACGACGTCAACGGGACGACGGACGTCTACGAGTGGGACGACGGCGATCTCGGGCTGATCACCACAGGCAAGGCGAGCGGCAGCGTGGGATATCGCTCGGCGAGCGCGGATGGAAGCAGCGTCTTCATCATCACGGACGAGAGCCTCGTGCCGGAAGACGACGACGGCGGCGATCCCGACCTGTACGTCGCGCGCGAGGGCGGGGGCTTCCCCAAGCAGGAGGGTCCTCCGCCGGACGCCTGTGCAAGCGCGGCGTGCACGCCGCGGCCGGCGACCCGGCTCGATCGCCCGGATCCGGCGAGCGTGGACTTCTCCGAAGCCGCGGCCGGGAGTCTTCGTGCCCTGCCCGTCTCCGCGCGGGCGCGCCGCCGCATGGCGGCCAGCGGTCGGCTGACGCTGAGGGTCGAGACGCCGAAGTCAGGGCGCGTGAAGGCGCGGGCGCTTGCGCGCATGGGGCAACGCACTCGCACCGTGGCGCAAGGCCATGCGACCGCCAGCCGCGCCGGAACTGTGCGGCTGCGGCTGCGTCTCTCTCCGCCCGCTGTCCGCTGGCTGAGTAGCGGGCGCGTGTTGCGGCTCCGTGTCGTCCTGCGTCGATCGAGCCCCGACCTCTCCAGTGTCGTCCGTTTGAGGCTCGTTCCGCCACGATGATCGGCCGACTGTCACTCACCCTGCTGATCGTCGCCGTGGGGGTCGCCGCCGCGCCTGCCGCTGGTCATGCCCAAGCGGGTAATCCAGTGACCAGCTTCACGGCGCAGCTGCTCGATGGCGTGGGCGATCCCACGAATCACGCTGGCACCTACCCGGATCGGTTCAGGATAGTCATGGGCTTCGATCCTGCGCAGGCAAACGGGAAGGACCTGACGGTCGATCTGCCCGCGGGCTTCGCGGGCGACGCCAACGCGGTCACCGCGTGCCCACGCGAGCTGTTGTCCGTCGCCAACCCTGGCGTCTGCCCAACGACGTCCCAGGTGGGTGCGGCCGTCTTCGAGGTAGGGGCGATTCAGCTGCCAGCCGCGATCTACAAGGTCGAGGGTGACCGAGACAACCTCATCGTGCTCGGCTTCAAGATCTTCGGGATCTCAGGCCGGATGTTCATCAACCTGCTTCCGGACGGCCGCTCCAGGCTGTCGCTGAGCGGCCTGGGTCAGGACAATCCACTGACCGGGATATCCGTCGAGCTGTGGGGAATCCCCGCCGACCATCAGACGGCTCCGACCGCCCCCCGGCGGGGATTCCTCGGGATGCCGACGCGCTGCGACGGGACGCCACTGACGGTGGATCTGCGGATCAACTCCTGGCAGCAGCCAGGCGTATGGCACGGCATGAGCGCGGAGATGGGTCTCCCGTTCGCGGGCTGCGACAGCCTCACGCTCGACCCGGAGCTCGACTTCGAGCTCGAGCGCTCCGCCACGGACTCGCCCACGGGGGTGCGCATGGTCCTGACCGTGCCGCAGAACGACGACCCCGACGGGCAGGTGACCGCTCGCATAAAGAGCTTCGACATTCGCTTTCCCGAGGGGATGGCGCTTTCGCCAGGCGTCGCGAACGGGCTGACGGCCTGTCCCGAGGAGATGGTGGGCCTCGGACAGTCGAGCGTCACCGGCTGCCCGGCGTCGTCGCGGATCGGCACCGCCGAGTTGAGCAGCGCGCTGCTGGACGACGAGATTCCGGGAGCTGTCTATCTAGGGCGCCAGCAGTCCGAGACCGACTATCGGATGTACATCGTCGTGAGGGGTGGCGCGATCGACGTCAAGCTGGCCGGCGTCCTCCACGCCGATCCCGCTACGGGACAGATCAGCGCTTCGATCCCCGACATGCCCGAGCTGCCCTTCGAACGGCTGGCGCTGAACTTCGCCGGTGGGCCGCGGGCGCCGCTCTCCACGTCGCTCACGTGCGGGCTCGGATCGGCCGCGGTGACACTCGATCCCCACAGTGGCGGTCTTCCCGTCACGCGCGTCGCCGACGTCGCGATCAGCACGGATCCCGCGGGTCGCCCGTGTCCGGCGAGCCTGCCGTTCGCCCCGACGTTCGTCGCGGGGACGCCGGTCCCGCGTGCCGGCGCGACGGCGCCGTTGGCGGTGACGATTCGACGTGCACCGGGCGAGCAGATTCTCGATCGGTTCACCATGACGCTTCCCGACGGGGTGAGCGCGAAGCCGGGGTCCGTCGAGCGCTGCCCGGCGGCCGCCGCCGCCCTTGGGGCCTGCCCACCCGGCTCCCGCGTCGGCAGGGCGATCGCCGAGGCCGGTTCGGGGGGGAGCCCGTTTGCGCTCGAGGGGGACGTATTCCTGACGGGTCCGTACCGGAGAGCCCCGTTTGGGATGTCGATCGTCTTCCGCGGCATCGCGGGTCCGTTCGACCTCGGGACGATCGTGGTTCGCTCCGCGCTGCGTGTCGATCAGCGCACGGGGCAGGTGACCATCGAAACGGATCCGCTGCCGCGCCTGGTGCGGGGGGTCCAGCTGCGGCTGCAGACGATCGCGCTCGACATCGATCGGCCGGGCTTCATGATCAACCCGACGGCATGCGCCCCGTCGCGGGCCTCGGCGGTCCTGCGGTCGGCGGGCGGCGCTGTGGCTCGCCCAAGCTCACGCTTCGCCGTCGGCGGCTGCCGAGCGCTGCGGTTCCGTCCTTCGCTCAGGATGACGCTCACCGATCCCGCGGAGCTCGGTGCGGAGGGGCACCCGGGCGTGCAGCTGCGGTACCGCGCGTCCCGGCGTGGCGCCAATCTGCGCGATCTGCGGTTCGAGCTGCCGAGCTCCGTGCAGCCCTCGGTGACCGGGCCGACGGCGATCTGCTCGCTGACGCAGCTGGAGGACGAGCGCTGCCCGGACGCCTCGAGGATCGGTACGGTCGCCGCCCGCACCCCGCTGCTGTCGCAACCGATGCGAGGACCCGTCTACACGGTCCAGCCGCCGGGGAACGGCGTGGCCGACGTCTGGGCGATCCTGCGCGGCATGGGGGTGACCGTGAAGCTGCGGATGAAGAACGCCCTCGCGGGCGGGCGTCTGAGCGGGAGGCTGGTCGACCTGCCCGACATCCCGCTCTCCAGCCTCACCATGACCTTCGCCAGCGGGGACCGCGGGATGTTCTCGATGGCCCGTGACGCGTGCGTGCGTGGGCGCGCGCGCCGCATGCTCGCGGAGTCGCGCCTGACGGCCCACAGTGCCGCGATACGGCGCGCGAAGGTTCGCGTCCGCGTCGGCCCCGGGTGCCGCCAGGTGCGCGATCGCGACTAGCTCGTCATCCCCGTGAACTGACCACCGGTCACGTTCAGCACCTGGCCGTGGACGTAGTTCGACCACGGCGAGCAGAGGAAGAAGACGCCGCCGGCGGCCTCCTCGGGCGTGCCCGGGCGACCGAGCGGGATCAGCATCGTCGCCATCTGGCGCAGCTGCTCTGGGATGCCCAGCTGGATGTCCTTGCCCTCGGCGTGGATCGTCTCGGCGTTCTCCTTCGACGCCGTCAGGCGCGTCTCGATGAAGCCGAAGGCGACCGCGTTGACGTTGATCTTGAACTGGCCCCACTCCTTGGCCAGCGTCTTGGTCAGACCGACGACGCCCGACTTGCCGGACGCGTAGTTGGCCTGGCCGGCGTTGCCCATCGTGCCGGAGACCGACGAGATGTTGACGACCTTGCGGAAGACCTCGCGGCCCTCCTCCTTCTCCTGCTTCGCCGGCTCGCGCATGTGCGGCGCGGCGGCGCGCAGGACCTTGAACGGCACGACGTTGTGGATGTCGAGCATCGCCTGGAACTGCTCGTCAGACATCTTGTGGATCGGGCCGTCCCAGGTGTAGCCGGCGTTGTTGACGACGATGTCGAGCCCGCCGAACGCCTCGACCGCGGTCTCGACGAGCTTGTCCGGCACGCCGTCCTTGGTCAGGTCGCCGGCGAAGGCGACGGTCTCACCAGCGATCTCGTTCGACGCCTGCTCGGCGACGTCACCATCGAGGTCGTTGATCAGGACCCGCGCGCCTTGTGAGGCGAGCAGCTCGGCCGTCGCGCGGCCGATGCCGCGCGCCGATCCGGTGACGATCGCCGACTTTCCGTCTAGAACTCCCATATCCACTCCCTTGCCGTTCTCGAGATCGGCGAGGGATTGTTACCGACCGGAGCAGGCGGGCGCGCTATGGGTAGAAAGTAGGAAGTGCCACTCCTTACTTTGGTACGGTGCTCCATACACCGCGCACCGCGAGCAGAGGGAGCACCACCGATGGCCACCGCCGAGTCCGTCCTGAAGCCCGACTTCGGGTCCAGCCGCAAGCACTTCATCTTCGAGGAGCACCACGACCGGCTGCGTGAGTCGATCCGCTCGTTCGTCGAGAAGGAGCTCGCTCCGCACGCCGAGGAGTGGGAGGAGACGACCTTCCCCGACTCGGTGATCGCGCGGATGGGCGAGCTCGGCTTCCTCGGGCTGTCGATGCCCGAGCAGTACGGCGGCCAGGGCGGCGACTACTTCTGCAACCTCGTGCTGTCTGAGGAGATGACGCGCGCCGACTGCGCCGGCCTGACGATGGGCGTCGCGGTCCACACCGACATGGCGATGCCGCCGATCCACCTGTTCGGCAGCGAGGAGCAGAAGCAGGAGTGGCTCGTCCCGGCGATCAAGGGCGAGAAGATCCTCTGCCTCGGCATCACCGAGCCCGACGCCGGCTCCGACGTCGCCGGCATCAAGACGCGCGCCGTGCGCGACGGCGACGACTACGTCATCAACGGCTCGAAGACCTACATCACCAACGGCCACCGTGCCGACGTGATCGTGCTTGTCACCAAGACCGACCCCGACGCCGGCTACGACGGCTTCTCGCTCTTCCTCGTCCCGATGGACGCGCCCGGCGTGATCCGCGAGCAGCGGCTGAAGAAGCTCGGCATGCACGCCTCCGACACCGCGCTGCTCG
>Ga0190272_10000558_pt1 | contig 19298 bp, 15 predicted proteins | sample Popmic504T_FD_133746 | JGI IMG/M metagenome (GOLD analysis project Ga0190272, IMG submission 133746) | Populus adjacent soil microbial communities from riparian zone of Shoshone River, Wyoming, USA - 504 T | ecosystem: Environmental > Terrestrial > Soil > Riparian zone | place: USA: Wyoming... | reverse complement strand
GTCTGCGCGAGCTGGCGGCCCTCCGCGCCGCCACCAGCAAGATCGGCGCGGGCGCCGGCCCGCAAGCGGCCGCTGCGCCGCCGGCCGCGCCGCAGGCGCCCGATCGGCTTCAGGTTCGCTTGGGCGCCGACAGCGCCATCGTCCACAACCCCGGCGCACCGCTCAAGCTGACGGTCTTCAGCGACCTCAACTGCGGCTACTGCCGCAAGCTGTTCGAGGAGCTGCGCGCCGCTACGGACATCGAGGTCACCGAGTATCCCATCGCAATCCTGGGCTCGGATTCCGCCGAGAAGGCGAAGTTGGCCCTCTGCGCGCCCGATCGGGTCAAGGCCGTGGGCGCGCTCTATTTCGGCGGCGACGTCGATGTGCCCGCCGGCTGCCGCGAGGGCGAAGCGCGCCTGGCCGCCAACATGAAGTTCGCGCAGGCCAACGGCATAGCAGGAACGCCGGCGATGGTCCGCGCCGACGGGGCCGTGAACCGCGGCTGGATGCCGCTGGCCGAGCTGCGGGCCTGGCTGGGCGAGGGGCGCTCGTGATGGGCCGCCTCGTCACCGTCACGTCTATGGCCGCCCTCAGCCTGGCGCTCACCGCCTGCGCCGGCTCGCCCACCGAAAAGCGCTGGAGCTGCGCGCCGACCAAGGGCGCCTTCCGAAGCTGCGCCTCCATCGCCGAGATCGACTCCCGGTCCGACCCACAGGCGGCCCAAAGCCCGGGCGGCGTCAGCTTGACGACCCTGACAGGGGCCGCCCCGGCGCGGGGCGCGAAGGCCTTGTTGGGCGTGTCCGGCGAGGCCGCACCGCACCGCGAGGGCGACACTGTGCTTCGCATCATGGTCGCGCCCTGGATCGACGCGGTGGGTGACTACCATGCCCGCTCCGACATCTTCGCCGTCGTGCGCCGCGGCGGCTGGACCGTGCCGGTCCCACTGCCCCCGCCGCCGCCGCCGCCTGCGGCCGCCGAGTCCGCGCCATGACCGGAATCGCCGAGGTGCGCGGCTGGGTACGCCGCAAGCTCGAAGCCGGCGGCCGGGCCCTGTGGGACGAGGCGCCGCCGCCGGGGGCGCTGCGCGCCCGCTACAATCCAGCCCGGCTCTCGGCCTTGCTGCCCTACCGCTACTGGGACGACGAGCGGTCGCTGTTCGTGCAGGAACGGCCGACGTATGGGGCCGAGCGCAAGGACGCCCCGCCCGCCGTCTCCTGCGGCTGGGTGCTGGAGACCCTGCCGCTGCTGGGCGCCGACGAGACCCTGTCGCGCATCCTCTCCGAACTCTTCAACGAGGCGGCTCCGCCGGGGGCCAAGCTGCAGGTGATCTCCTGGACCTCGCCCAAGATCGGCGACCTCATCGACCCCTGGGCCAAAGCTCGCGTCGAGGCAGGACCACTCTACGAGGAGATGGCGCGTCACCGCCGCGAGCACTTCCGCCGCGGCGCCTCGCAGAGCCTGTCGGCGGGCGCTCCCTTCTTCCTTCGGGACTTCCGCATCTTCGTCGCCTGCGAGGTGGCCGGAGATCCGGGCAGCCCGGCCGTCGCCGACCTCATCGAGGCCCGTGAGAAGTTCATCGCCGGCTTCCAGAGCCTGGGTTCGGCCGCCGCGCCCGTGGGGCCGGGCCAGCTGGTCTCGGTCCTCACCGACATCCTCAACCCGACCACGCGCATCGGCCGTTCGCCCGAAGCCTATGACGCCGATGCGCCGATCAACGAACAGGTCCTGCGGCCGGACACCACCTGGTCGGTGTACCGCGATCGGCTGGCCGTCCAGACCTGGACCGTCGGCGACCCGCTCGAGGCCGAGCCTTGGGAGATCGAGGCGGCGGGCCGCAACGAGCGGTTCGACTACCGAGGCTTCTCGGTCGCCCAGTATCCCGACGTCTGCACCCAGGGCCTGATCGCCCGCACCATCGGCGATCTCTTCAACGACCAGCTGCGCCACGTCGGCTCGACCGTCGCCTGCCTGACGCTGACGCCGTGGACGGTTGAGAAGTCGCGCGCCATCACCGACTTCAAGCGGCTACGCACCGACCAGGCGGCCGGCAACCCGCTGTCGCGATTCTTCCCCGAGGTCCGCAAGGCGGCCGAGGATTGGGCGCTGGTGGCCGAGGAGGTCGCCGACGGCGCCCGCATGGCCAACCTCGGATACTTCGTGGTCTCGATCGCTCCGGCCGCCGAGGCTGAGCGGGCCGAACGGACGCTGCGCTCGGTCTATCGGGCGGCCCGCTTCACCCTGCGCCGCGACGACGACGTCCACCTGCCGACCCTGCTGGCCTGCCTGCCTCTGTCGATGGGCGGCGGCCTCGACGAGGACCTGGTGCGCCAGGGCCGGATGCGCCGGATGCCGACAACGGCCGCCTCTCGCCTGGCCCCGCTGCAAGGCGAGTTCCTGGGCGCCTCTGTCCCGCACCTCGTCCTTGTGGGGCGTAGGGGCCAGCCGTTCGCCTGGAGCCCCTTCGCCAACAGCGACGGCAACCACAACGTCGCCATCGTCGGCTCCTCGGGGTCGGGCAAGTCGGTCCTCATGCAGGAGATCGCCGGCGCGCTTCGGTCGGCCGGCTCCGAAGTCATGGTCATCGACGACGGCTTCTCCTTCATGTCGAGCTGCCAGCTGCAGGGCGGCGCCTTCGTGCGCTTTGCGCTGGGCTCGGGCCTCTGCCTCAACCCCTTCTCGCTGATCGACGAGGAGGAGGCGCAGGGCGACAAGGAATATGCCGTCGAAAGCCGCAAGCTGATCAAGCTCCTCGTGGAGCTGGCCGCCCGCCAGGATCGCCGCGCCAGCGCCGAGGAATCCGGCGTCATCGAAAAGGCGGTCAACGCGGTCTGGAACGACTTCGGGCGCGGCGGCTCGATCGACTCGGTGGCCCACTGGATGCGCCAGAACGAGGGCGAGCGGGGCAGGGATCTGGCCCTCTCGCTGGCCGCCTACGTCAAGGGCGGCGCCTACGGCGACTTCTTCAACGGCGAGGCCAACCTGGAGATCGACAACAGCTTCACCGTCTTCGAGATGAGCGACCTCGAATCGAAGAAGGACCTGCGCGCCGTCGTCATCCTGGCCGTCCTCTTCCTCGTGCGGCAGCGGATGAAGAAGGGCGGCCGGGCGCTGAAGAAGGCGCTGATCATCGACGAGGCCTGGCAGCAGCTGGCCGACGGCGCCACCGGCGAGTTCATCGAAGGCGCCGCCCGCCGCTTTCGCAAGGAGGGCGGGGCGCTCATCACCGGCACCCAGAGCCTCAACGACTTCTACAAGACCTCGGGCTCGCGGGCCTGCATCGAGAACTCGGACTGGCAGATATTCCTGCGCCTTAAGCCGGAGGCGCTGGAGCAGCTTCGCAACGATGCGCGCCTCGGCGTCGACGAGGCGACGATGCAGCTCCTCAAGTCCCTGAAGACCTCGGACGGGGAATATTCCGAACTCCTCCTGTCGGGGCCGCACGGCAAGTTCCTTGGGCGGCTCTGCCTCGATCCCTTTTCGTCCGTCGTCTACTCCTCCAAGCCCGAGGTGTTCACCGCCGTCGAAGGGCTGGTCGCCGCCGGCGCAACCCTGCCCGAGGCGGTCCGCAAGGTCGCCGGGCTGGAGGCGTCGTGATGCGCCTCGAACGCACCGGCGCCGTGGCGCGCGCCCTGGTCGACCGCCTCGCCTTTGCGGTCGAGAGCCTGGCCGTCGCCATCATCGTTGTGGGGTTCGCAGGCTTCGCCGCCACCCGCTTCGACCTTGGCGGCGCGGCCTACGTCTGGGGCTTCTTCTGGATGCGGGTGGCCGAGGCCGATCCCGCCGTGCGGGCGCCCATTCTGGCCCTGCTCGCGCTCTTCCTGGCGACGGTGACGGTGCTGGTCGCCGCGGTGCGCTGGCGCAAGGCCAGCCGCGCCTTCGACGCCTTCCCGGCCAGCCGCCGCCATCACCTCAAGATCATGGAGCGGCTCGGATGAGCATCGATCCCGTCTCGCCACGGCGCAAGGCGCCCTTCACCGTCCAGTACGGCCTGGTCGTCGGGCTTGCCGCCGTGGTGGTGGCCCAGGCCGGCCTCTTCATCCGCATGGAGCGGGCCCCGCCCCCCATCGTCACCGTGGGCGTGCGCCAGATCACCCAGGAGTACGTCGGCAAGCTCGCCGCCACCCCGATGAGCGCCGAGGAAGCGCGCATCCGCACCGAGCTATACCTGGCGGTGGCGCAGGACACGATCCAGCGGCTCTCGCTCGACAAGGACGTCCTCGTCGTCGCCCGTGAGTGCGTGCTGGCCGGCGAGCACGCCGACCTCACGCCCCAGGTCTCCCGGCTGGTGAGCGCCGCCTTCGAGAAGGCGGTGGGCGAAAGGCCCGCTACGCCCGGCGCCGCGCAACCCACCGGATTGGCGTCGCCCGGAGCGAGCGGCCATGCCCCGCGTCCCTGACCCCGAACCCACCGGCGTCGAGATCCTCCACGCCGCGCGCCGCGGCGTCGTTGTGCAGCTCGCGCCGCCTCGCACCGCGATCGCGGTCTCACGGCCACCGTTCGGGCGGCGCAGGCAGCCGCCCCCTCGTCACCGCCTGCTGCGGTGGCGGCGGCTGGCCATCCTTTCGGCCTTGCTGGTGGGGGTGCTCGCGGTGCGGGGCGCGACTGACGCGGCCACGCGCTGGCGGTTCAGCGTCAACCTCACCGAGAGCCTGCCCAACTGGGCTTTCATCATCGACCGGCATGACCGCCGGCCGCAGCGCGGCGAGCTTGTCGCCTTCGCCCCGCCGCCGAACCGCTGGTTCGAGCAGGGCGCCGTCTTCGCCAAGGTGGTAGCCGGCGTGCCCGGAGATGCGGTCGAGCGGCGGGGCAGGGACTTCTATGTGGCCGGCCGCAACGTCGGATCGGCCAAGGCCCAGGCGAGGGACGGAACGCCCACTCACGTCGGCCCCGCAGGCGTCATCCCGGCGGGCCACTACTTCGTGGTCACCAGCCACCCGGACTCGCTGGACAGCCGCTACGCCGAGATCGGCTGGATACCCGGCTCCCGCATCCTTGGGGTGGCGAGGCCGGTCCTATGAAGCCGGCGGCCGTACTCCTGATGGCCTTGGTCGTCGCCGCGCCCGCCACGGCCGCCGACCTCGGCGTCTATGGCGAGACCTCGCCGATCATCGAAGTGGATGTGCTGGAGACCATCGCCGGCCGTCTGCGGGCGGCCGAGCGGTCGGGCAAGATCGAGACGGTGAACCGTGAGTTCGCCGCCCGCGCCAAAAAGCGCATCGAGCGCCCGGCGCCGGTGGCGGGCCTGTCTCGCACGGAACGCCCACGGTCCTACCTGTTCGATCCCAGCATCACCGTGCCCCAGGACATTGCCGACCACGAGGGGCGGGTGTTCGCCCGCGCTGGGGAGCGGATCAATCCGCTGGAGAAGCTGCCTGGCTACGACCGCGAGCTGGTCTTCCTCGACGGTGACGACCCGGCCCAGGTGGCGTTCGGCCTGAAGCGGCAGAAGGCGGGCGGCCAGGCGCGGGTCTATCTCGTTCTCGTCAGCGGAGCGCCGCTGGAGCTGATGCGCCGGCACAAGGCGGCCTTCCATTTCGACCAGGCCGGATCGCTCACCGCGCGCTTTGGCCTGCGCCAGGTCCCGGCCGTTGTGGTCCGCGAGGGGCTGGCGCTGCGGGTGTCGGAGGTGCGGCCATGAGCTGGCGCAGCCTCCTAGCGGCCGCCGCCGCGGCGCTCACCCTGTCGGCCCCGGCGATGGCGGGCCCAGCGGACGCGACACGCGCCTGCTCCGGGCGGTTTCCGAACCCGATCACCCACGTCTGCTGGTCCTGCCTCTTCCCGCTGACCCTGGGCTCGATCCCGCTGTACAAGGGCAGCCGCGCCGACGCGCCCAATCCAGGCTCGCCGATCTGCGTCTGCCCGGCGCCGCCGCCCTTGTTCTTCACCGTGGGCCTCTCCGTCGGCTTTTGGGAGCCGGTGCGGCTGGCCGACGTCACCCCCAAGGCCTGGTGCTTCCCCAACCTCGGTGGGATGAACTTCTCGCCGGGCTTCGGCTACCCGACCAAGTCCGACCGCAAGGTCGACCGGCACGCCACCCTCTCCGGCTACCACGTCCACTGGTACGTCTATCCGGCCCTCTACTGGCTGGAGCTGCTGACCGATTTCGCCTGCATGGACCGGGCGAGCTTCGATATCGCCTACGTCACCGAACTCGATCCCCTCTGGCAGGACGACCAGCTCGCGGCCCTCATCAATCCCGAGGTCCTGCTGTTCGCAAACCCCATCGCCCAGGCCGCCTGCGCCGCCGATTGCGCCATCGCCACGGCTACCGGCATGGGCCGGCGTGAACTCTTCTGGTGCGCGGGGTGCCAGGGCTCGTTCTTCCCCATGAGCGGCAACGTGGCCGGCGAATACGGCACGCTCCAGGGGGGGCTGCTGGCGGCCGAACGCTTCGCCTTCAAGATGCACCGCCAGCTTCTGGCGTCGGGGACGATGGGTTCGCAGGGCCTGTGCGGGAAGTACCCGATGCCGGTCATGGACAAGCGCCAGTACCGCTTCCAGCTCATCAACCCGGTGGCCCACACCGATAGCCTCAGCTGCAACGCCATCGGCGAGGCCTCGGTGATCTACGAGAGCGCCAAGGTCGCGCCCGTGGTCGGCGAGGATCTCGGCTGGCTGGTATGGCGCAAGCGCAACTGCTGCGTCGGCTCGGTCGGAGGCTGACGCCATGCACAGCTTCGACGGCAGCATGGCCTGCTGGGCGCTCCTGGGCGCCTTCGTCACCGCCGGCGCCACACTGGCCGGTCTCGGCGCCCGCTCCGGCTCGCCGCCCGTCGCCGCGCTCGGCGCCCTGACCATCGCCGCCGCCCTGGCCTGGGGCGCCACGCCGGCCCTGGCCGACGACGCCGCCGAGGTGGTGCGTCGCGGCGAGTCGCGCGGCCGCGCGGCCGAAGCGTCATTGCGAGACTGGGTGGCGGAGGTGGGCCGCCGCGGCGACGAATACCAGTCCGAAGCGCGGGCGCTCGCGGCAGGTAACGCCGCGCGGCTGAAGGAGGGTTTCTCCTACCTGGAGGGCGACGACCTCTTCGGCGGCGCCGTGGATCTCGCGCAGGGCGAGGCCGCGAGGGACGAGGCGGGCGTCGTCTATGTCGCCGTCTCCTTCTCGATGAAACCCGAGGCGCTGCGGGCGCTGTCGGCGCAGGCGCAAAGCGCCGGCGCCGTGGTCGTGGTGCGCGGCTTCGTCGGCGGCTCGGTTCCCAAGACCCTGGCGGCCGCCAAGAGCGCCTTCGAAGAGAATGCCGCCAGTGGGCTTGCCATCGACCCGCAGGTCTTCCGCGCCTTCAAGGTCGAGCGCGCGCCCACCTTCATCGTGGCTCGCGCGCCCGTGCAGCCCTGCGACGGCGGGGTGGCCTGCACCAGCGCGCCGCCGCCCCACGACAAGCTCAGTGGCAACATCTCGCTGGCCGAGGCCCTGCGGCTGCTCGCCGCCAAGGGGCGTGAGGCGCCGGAGGTGGCGCGCTCGGCCCTGGCCAGATTGGAGGGATGACCAATGCGTATCCTGCCCATGGTCCTGGCCGGCCTGACGATCTTCGTGGCGGACGCCGCGACCGCCCAGACCAACAACCCGCAGGCCGAGGCGCAGGCCCTCTACCAGGCGCAGCAGTCCGGGCTAGCGGCGATGGCCTTGGCGACGCCGACCGCGCAGACTCTTCCCGGCTATGCCGGCGAGGCCGCCAACCTGCAGGGCTACGCGGACAACGCGGCCGCGCTCGCATCGGCAGGGCAGGGCGCCGTCGCCGGCAGCGCGATCTTCCAGGCGACGTCGGCGGCCGCCGCCAACGGCGCCTCCGCCCTGGTGAACCCCAACGAGAGCTGGCTCCAGCGCAGCCTGGCGGTCGTCAACGACCCGGCCGCCTATTCCGGCGGCGCGCAAGGGGCGGGAACGACCAACTGCACCACCAGCGGCGGCACGCAGACCGTCACGTCCGAGAGCCTCTACACCTGTGAGAGCGGCAATCGCATCACCCAGGAGGCGCCGACCTGCTCGCGCGACTTCCAGCCTGACGTCTCCGGCGGAACGGGGCAGGTCGGCTGGTCCTACTACACCTGTGAGGAGGGCTATCGCGACGATCCGGGCGCCAGCACCTGCGACGTGCCCCTGGTCGTCACCAACTCGACCATCTGGAAGTACGAGTGCGAGCTGCTGACCTACTGCTCCAACGGCTTCAACCAGGAGGTCGGCCGCTGCGGACAGTTCCTCAACGCCGGCTGCACCCGCACCGGCTGGTACTACAAGACCGCGCCGCGCCAGCCTTGCCACCTCGTCTTCCAGTATTCGTGTCCGGCGCCGGTCACAGCGCCAAAGAACAACGAGACGCTGATCTGGAACAAGGGGACGGTCCCGGGGACGTCCTCGGCCACCTGGAATGAGACGGCCTGTCAGGCGCTCTCGTCCGACGCCACCTGCTCGTTGCAAAGTGAAGTCTGCATCGAGGGCGCCGGCACGCGGGTCATTGGCGGCGTGCCGGTCTATCAGAGCTGCTGGAAGAAGCGGCGGACCTACAGCTGCTCGTCGATCACCCAGGGCGCCGGCTGCAATCCCCCGGCCGGATCGCAGTTCCTGACGCAGACCTGCCTGTGGTCGGACCAGTACGGCATCTGCCGGCTGTTCCAGAAGACCTACCGTTCCATCTCCACCATCACCAACGCCGACGGAACCTGGACCTACGATCCGGCCTGTCCGGCGACGGGAGACGGCTCTTGTCAGGAGGCGGCCGCGACCTGCATCGAAGGCCCGGCCACGCGCACGATCGGCGACGTGGCGGTCACCGCCGAGTGTTGGCGCCAGAGCGCGACCTTCTCGTGTGAGCGCAACGAGGGCCAGGGCACCGACTGCGACGTCCGGCCCGGCTGCGCCTGGAAGGAGGACCGTTGCCTCGACGAGAACCCGCCGGCCTCCGGCTGCCGCACTGTCGAGCACGTCTACTCATGTAAGACGACGCAGACGGAGCCATCCTCAGGCACCCTTTGCGGAACCCAGATCTGCCTGGGCTCGCAGTGCTACACCCTGAACGACCAGACCAGCTCGGACTTGCCGCAGGTCTTCGCCTCGCTGGCGACGCTGCAGGCGGCCGGCGACGACTACGCCGACGGCATCACCCTCTTCAAAGGCGACGGCCTGCGCTGCCGCAAGGCGGTCCTGGGTTTCCGCAACTGCTGCAAGGACTCTGGCTGGGGCCTCGACCTGGGCTTGGCCCAATGCGACGGCCAGGAACAGGAACTCGTCCAGAAGCAGCAGGCCAAGGCCTGCCACTACGTCGGGACCTGGTGCTCGAAGGACTCCTTCTTCGGCTGCGTCGAGAAGTCGATGCGCTACTGCTGCTTCGAAGGCGCCCTTGGCCGCATCGTGCAGGAGGCCGGCCGGGTCCAGGTCGGCAAGGGCTGGGGCAGCGCCAAGAGCCCCGACTGCTCCGGCTTCACCGTCGAGCAGTTCCAGCAGCTCGATCTCAGCCAGGTCGACTTCAGCGACTTCACCCGCGAAGCCATGAAGAACATGACGGCCCCGGGAGCGGGCGGGACCGTCAGCGCCATCCAGCAATCCCTCGATCGTCTCTACCAGTCCGGCACGCCCGGCACGGGAGGCTAATCCATGCGCGACGACCCGCTTTCCGCCTCCACCTTGCGCCGGTTGCACCGGGCGCTGCGCGTGGAGCTGCGTCTTTGGCTCCAGACGGTGATCGCCGGCGCGGCGGTGACCTTCGTGCTGTGGACCGCCGTCGCCCTCGCCCTCTCGTTCGTTCGCGCGCCGCTCGCCGGCACGCTCGCCGCGGCCTCGCCGCAGGCGTTGCCTTGGGCGGCCGCAGGCGCCGCCGGGCTGCTGGTCCTGTTCGTGGCGCGAGGCCTGGCCATCGGCCTGTCGGAGACGTTCTTTCAGGCCGAGCAGCGCGCGCGGGCCGTGACGGCGAGCGGCGTAGCTCTCGCCGTGGCCCTGACCATCGCTGCGCTCCTCTTCGCCTGGCCGGCGCGCGCCGACACACCCTCGCAAAGCGCCGGCGACTACTGCGCCCGCGACCTCGGAGCGTGGTTCTACTGCGCGCGGCCGCAGCCGCCTGCGGAGGAGAAGACCGCGAGGGAGGGTGACGGGCTATCGGTCGATAAACCGACCGAGATCCTGGAGCTGGAGGCCTTCCAGAAGGAGGTCGAGGAGGCGCGCCAGATCGCCGTCTGGGCGCCGACCGAGCAAAACGTCCGGCGCTTCTACCTCCTGCAGAAGACAGCCCTCGACCGTGGCGGCCTGTTCGCCGACCAGTGGCGGCGGATGGTGTGGACCAACCCGGAGCTGGACTACACGCTTAAGCGCCCCGTGAGCGAGATCGGCAAGCGCGCTTGGGAAGACGAGCGGCTCTACGACCGCGAGCTGTTCCTCAAGGGCTTCTCCGCCGACCTCGGCATCTTCTACGTCTTTCGGGAATCCTGCGGCGCCTGCCGCATCTTCTCGCCGATCGTGAAGGCGTTCGCCGCCCGATACGCCGTCAGCGTCAAGGCGATCTCGGCCGATGGCGGCCGCAACCCCGACTTCCAGGAGGTGCTGGTCGACCGCGGCCAGTTGAAGGCCTGGGGCTTTTCCTCTCCCGCCACCCCGGCCTTGCTCATCTTCCAGCGGCCGACCAAGGGCGAGCCGCCGGTCATCAAGGTCTCCAACGGCAAGACCCTGCGCCTGCGCGCCTGCGGCAAGCCCCAAGGCTGCCTGACCTACCTCGGCGCCGGCGTGATGAGCGTCGAGGACATCGCCGAGCGGATGTTCGTGCTGCTGGCCACCGAGCCCGGCAAGGACTTCTGAGCCGTGAACCCGCCCCCCCGCATCCCCCCAGCCACCTCGTCTCGAAGGGACCAGGTCATGAAGAAGCGCGTCCTCCTCCTCGCCGCCGCCTGGCTCGTCTCGGCGGGGGTTTCGACCACGGCGCTGGCCAGCGCCTCCACGGACATGAACAGTTTCTGGAACGAGAGCCTGGGCGCCGCCAACGTCACCGGCCCGACCGCCTACCAGGGCCAGTCGGCCGGCTACTACACGCTGGGCAACTTCGCCATGCGAGGACCGCAGGAGAGCACCAACATCGCCGCCATCCAGCTGCCGTCCGTGCGGGCGGGCTGCGGCGGCATCGACCTCTTCAGCGGCGGGTTTTCCTTCATCAACTCCGAGCAGCTCGTGGCCATGCTCAAGGCGGTGGCCTCGAACTCGCTCACCTACGCCTTCGTGCTGGGGGTGAAGTCCCTGTCGCCGATGATCGGCAACAGCATGGAGGCGCTGGGCGACGTCGCCCAGAAGATCAACAGCTTCAGCATGTCGAGCTGCGAGGCCGCGCAGGCGATCGTCGGTTCGGTCTGGAGCCGCAGCGATGCGGCCTCCAAGCACATCTGCGAGAACCTCGGCTCCTCCAGCGGCTTCTTCTCCGACCACATCCAGTCGCGCCATGGCTGCGGCTCCCAGGGCTCGCGCATGGCCACGCTTGGCGGGCTTTCGGCGGCCGACAAGAAGATGGTCCCGATCAATAAGAACCTGGCCTGGGAGGCCATCCGCCAGCACCCGATGCTCAGCGGCGACCGCGAGCTGGGCGAGCTTTTCATGACCCTGACGGGGACGATGATCAGCCGCTGTCCGAGCAACGACAACAGCGGATGCGTCTATGACGTTCTGCCGGCCGAGGCGCGTGACCCGGGCGTCATCACCGCCCTGCTGGACGGCGGCACCATCCAGGCCCACCGCTGCGACGAGACCAACGCCTGCCTCAACCCCGGCAAGTTCGGCCAGGCCATCACCGTCAGCTCGTCGTCGGCGCTGCGGCCGCGAGTGGCGGGCTTGCTCACCAGCATCTCCGCCAAGATCACGAACCGTCAGATGCTGAACGCCACCGAGCGGGACTTCCTGAACATGGCCAGCCTGCCCGTTTACAAGATGGCCTCGGTGTTCACCGCCCAGCAGGGCTCGCTCGCCGCCGGTTCAATGGCCCAGTACGCCGACATCATCGCGCTGGACCTCGTCTATACTTGGCTGGCCCGGTCGGTCGGTCGGGTGGAGGAGGGCGCCCGCAACCTCGTCGGCGTCGACGCCGAGCAGCTCAAGGAATGGAAGGCCTCGACCGAGGCGATCCACGGCTACCTCCTCGATGCACAGCGCAACGTGCAGGTCCGGGCCAGTGCGCTGGACGCCATGATCGGCAGGACCATGGAGGCCGAGAAGGTCCTGGCCGCCAGGCTCGGCAACCGGGTGGGCGACGCTTACGCCTTCTCCGCCAGCCTCGCGCCGAACTAGGCGCCCGCCATGTGGGAGGTCGTGACCTACGGCGGAGGCGAGCACTATCGCGATATGTTCCAGGCCGTGGCCCTGATGGCCGGCGGCTCGGGCATGAGCTCGCTGATCCGCCTCTTCCTCGTGCTCGGCCTGGCGGTCGGGATCATGAAGGCGATGTTCGATTTCAACATCGGCGCCGTCCTCAAGTGGTTCCTGATGGCGGCCGTGATCTACGGCGTCCTGTGGGTTCCCAAGGTCCAGGTCCACATCACCGACAAGTACAATCCTGGCCTGACCGGCGCCGACGTCGCCAACGTGCCGCTCGGGGTCGGCGTGGTGGCGGGGATGAGTTCGCAGGTGGGTGACCGGGCGATCCAGTTAATGGAGACCGCCTTCGGCGATCCCGCCGACGTCCGCTACTCTAAGACGGGGATGATCTACGGCGCCAAGCTGTTCGAGCGGATGCGCGCCTTCCGCATCACCGATCCGCGCTTCGACGCCAACATGCAGAGCTTCGTGCGCGGCTGCGTTTACTACGACATCCTAACCAACGAATACTCCATGGGCGACCTGGCGGGCGCCACCGACATCTGGGCGTTCGTCACCACGACCCATCCGCCCAACCCGGGCCGCTCGATCGACTACCTCGAACCCTTCGGGGCGCCGATCATCATCAGCTGCCAGCAGGCGGCCGTGATGTTGGGCAACGAATGGTCGACGGAGTTGCCGCGCGCCAAGAGGCTGCAGGGCCGGCGGCTAATGCCGGAGATGGCTGAGACGGCCCTGGAGACGGAGGTCTCGTCACAGGCGCAGACCCTGCATCAGATGACGTTCGGCGCTTCGCGCACCGCCAACTCGATCTTCCAGCAACTGCTCATGGCCAACGCCATCCGACGCGGCCTGTCGTCGTTCGCCGCCGAGGCAGGCGGCAGCGCGCTCGAGGTGATGGCCGAGACCCAGGCCGACATCCAGACCCGGAACACGCAGTTCCTGCTCGGGTCGGTCGGCGAGAAGGCCATCATCATCCTGAAGATCGTCACCGAGCTGCTGTTCATCGGCCTCTTCCCGATCCTCATGCCGGCCTTCCTGCTGCCGGCCATCGGGACCAAGCTCATGCAGGGCTACTTCGCGGGCTTCCTCTACCTTCAGCTCTGGGGGCCGATGTACGTCATCCTGCACAAGATCATGATGGGTTCCGTGGTCTCGAAGACCGCCGCGGCCGCCTACCTGCCAGGCTCGCCAGTCGGACTGAAGATCGCCAACATCGAATCCATCGGCTCGGTGAACTCCGACATCGCCGCCACCGCCGGCGTCATGATCCTGATGATCCCGGTCATCGCGGGCTTGCTGACGCGCGGCGCGATGGCGGTCGGCTCGCAGATCGAGAACCTGCAACCGTTCCGGTCGGGGGCAGAAGCCGCCGGCGCCGCCTCCGCCACCGGCAATTTTTCGATGGGCAACAGCGCCGTCGACAACCACTCGTTCAACAACCTCTCCGGCAATCGGTGGCAGACGTCTCCGTCGGTGGACATGGGCAATGCCTCATGGACGGACGGAAACCTCAACACCCACCAGTTCGGTGGCGCGGGCGCATACGCCTTCACCGGCGCGCGTTCGACGCCCGCCGTCGAGATGAGGATGAGCGAAGGCGTCTCCAAGGCTGCGACCGAACAGGCGAGCCATTACCGGGACGTCGGCAAGGCGGTGGACACTACCTGGTCGCAGGCCCAGAGCCGCGTGCGCAGCGATATCCTCGACGCATCGCGTGCCTGGTCGGAAGGCCGCGACTGGCGCTCCAGCGTCGGGACCGAAAGCCGCGACGGGGTGTCGAGTTTCATGCAGGAGCTGGACGGCGTTTCGACATCGCTCCAGAGCCGGCTCGGCGTCACCGAACGCGAAGCCAAGCAAATGACCGCGAGGGCGGCCGCTGAGGTCTATGGCGATGCTTCGGCCGGGCTCGGCATCCCCGGCGGCACCGGCGCAAAGGTCGGCGTCAGGGCTTCGGCCGGCGTGGACGCCTCACGCTCGCGTAGCGCCGAGAGCCAGGGCGGGATGGATGCGGCGCGGCAGGAGCTGTCGTCGCGCAACTGGGGTGACAAGGTCGAACGCTACACCGCCGATGTCGCCCAGGAGACATGGTCTCAGAACGCCTCGTTCCAGCAGACCTTCAAGGAAGTGCAGAGCGACACCTTCTCCTCCAGTCAGGCGGTGACCGACACGCTTCGTCGCTTCGAGAACGAGGGGCAGCGATGGGAGGCGCGAGCTGACTACGCCAACACCCAGGGCGCCTCCATGGAGCGGACCTACGCCCAGCAGTTCACGGCGTTCGCCGAGGGCCAGCTCTTTGGCGGCCGCGATGCCTACGGCGTCCAGATCGACCGCCAGCGCCTTGGCGAGATCCTCAACCCGCGCACCGAGGACGATCGCGCGCTTCTCGATGAAACGGCGCGGAGCTTCTTCGCGACCAAGGCCGCGGAGATCGACCCGCCAGCGGCGATCGCGGCGAGCCGTGACGCGCCGTCGCCCGTCAATGAGATCGCGCCGTTCTCGCGGTCATCCTTGCAGGCTGGCCACGCCGCGTCCCGTGGTGGCCTCGACGAACTCTCCGGGTCCATCGACGATCGGACCACGGGGCCGGCCGGCGCGGGCGGATTCGATGTTCCGCAGGACGGCCGCGCCGACGCGCGGGCCGCCGTTGCCCAGGCGGGAGAGGCGCTCGATGCCCAGGGCGAGATGAGCGGGAAGGTGTTCCCCACCCACGCGCGCAGCATCATCGACCAGACCGAGGCCCTCCAGTCCGCCCACCGCGCCACAGGAGAAAACCGACTTCGCCGGGATTAGGGATCAGCCGCGGGCGCGGCTCAGGAACCGGATTTGCGCCGCGCCGATGATGGTTGCCAGGATGGCGAGAAACCCGAACAGCGGCACGCCCAGGGCTTCCACCCCGAAGTCAGGCGACCGGAGAGCCGCAATGGCAGTCCAGACCGTGGCCGACCAGCATCCCACCACGAGGAGGCCGAGCATCGCCGTCACGAGGCTCTGCACGGCCCAGAAGGCCGGCCCGCTCGTATTGACGTCGATGGCCGCTTCGAACACCCGCGCGCTTTGCGGCGACAGGTGAAGCTTGGCGATGGGGGTTAGCTCGGCGCGGTTCATGGTCATCTCCTCTGTCAAGTAGTCTAACAGAATCGCGTTGATGGCCAAACGAAAGTCACAGCAGAGAATTGGCGATTTCAGATAATCACGCGCGGACGTGCAGCACATCCAACCAGTCCGCATGGACTTAGGCGGCAGCCTCGGCGTCGATGTCTTTGGAGGCCGGATTAGCGGCCAGGGCGCGGGCGACCGAGAGCAGGGCCGCCCGGGACCGGCCACAGTGGATTTTGGCATAGGCTTCGAGCAGCTCGGTCGCTCCCGGAGCGACCAGGGTCGACGGAGGGATGGCCTCGGCCGCACCGCCGCCGTCCTCCCCCAGCAGCAGCGTCAGCGGACATTCGAGGCGCTTTGCGATCTTCACCAGCACCGTGGCGGCTACGCGGTTCACGCCGCGCTCGTACTTCTGCACCTGCTGGAATGTCAGCCCCAAGGCTTCAGCGAGGTCTGACTGGGTAATGCCCAACGTCTTGCGGCGCAGGCGAATGCGCGCCCCGACTTCGAGATCAACAGGGCCGGGTCCTGGCTTGGCCACTCGAGAACTCCTTGGAAATCTGATGGAGACAGGTGATCCCAGCACAGTGGCGGCCATGCGGCAACGCTCGTCACGGTACAGCGGGTCAGCGCGATGAACTCGGCTGTCGCTGGACGGAGCCGGAGGGCGCGCGGGTTCGGACTGATTTGGGCGTGTCCCGGATGATCTGGCGCAGACCGTGACATCCTCGGTTGTGGTCGCTTCGGCTGCGAGCAAACCCCTCATTTGGCGTTGAGCTTTGGCGCGTAAGCGTTACGGCGTGCCCCATGAAGTCGTTGGCGGATCTGAACTCCATGGCGGGATTCCTGCCTGTTGACGCCATCCCGGCCTTTGTAGGTTGAGTTAACCGTGGTTCACTCGGTGGCGGCGAGGCCTAGGGGGACTCGTGGCACCGGGGGATCCACATGCGTCACGCGGAGCACTTGCGAAACATTGCCGATCTAATTCTGCAGGATAGGCTGGTCTTGTTCGTCGGGGCCGGACTTTCTCACCAAGCTACAGCAAAAGACGGTAGCGGGCGGCGCCTGCCGCTCTGGAACGAACTAGCGGAGATCATCATCCGACGTTTCCATGTCTCAGAGGAAGATTACAAATCAAATCCACTCGACCTCTTTGACTCCATCAGCCATGCGCGGGGCAGGGACGTCCTCGAAGAAGAGGTCAGCAAGGCTCTGGACTCGGCTCCGTTTGAGCCATCCGGCGCACATCGGGCCTTGGCGAAGATTCCTTGGAGCACCGTCTATACAACGAACTACGATGATCTTCTCAGCCGAGCATTGGGCTGCCGGGACCCGATTGATCACGATCACGAATACGAACGGTTGAAGTCCAAGGAGAGCGGCCAGCCAGCGCTGATTCACCTGCATGGCACGAACCGCCACTATCGGACCCTCACGGGCGAAGACTTCGCCAATTGGCCCACTAAGAATGAGATCGCATACACGTACCTGAAGCAGTTCGCGCTCTCGAAGACATTCCTCTTCGTCGGCTACTCCTTCTCCGACCCGCATCTGGCGCGCGGGCTGATCCCTTGGCTTCATGCCATTCGCGATGACCGCAAGGTTCGGAACTATGCATGGATGTGGCGGGTCTCCGAGGAACAGACGCGACTGCTGGACCGCCGAGATCGTATCGAAGCGGTGTCGATCGAAGAGGACCAGGATTGGGAACGAACGTTCGAGGATTTGGCCGAGGCTATTCACGCCACAGGCAAGTCCCCCCGAAAAGGCCAGCGAGCCGCCCCAGGGCGCTCAATGGAAGAGCCAGTGAGGATCAACTCATACAAACTATTCTTTTATCGAACTAAGGCCCGCGTGGACCTGGCGCGGCTCGCAGCTAAGGCTGGAGTAAATGCGAAGGAGCTGAAGGCCATCGAACGTGCGCCAGCAAGGCGCGAGGGAACGCTTCCGCTCTTTCCCGAGGTGTCGCGCTCTACTCTGGTAGCGCTTGAGCGGGCATTGGACTGTGTCGGAAAGCTCGAAAGCGGCCAAGAGGACGACCTCCTGGCGGTCTACGTCCTTGCCTACAAGGCCAATCGTGGCGCGGTCGGCAGCCGCTCCACTCAGGAGACTATTCGTTTCACTCGCGACCACAAACGCACAAAAGCCGTTGTCTTCGACTTTGGCGGGACCTTGACCGAGGCTACTGGGCAGACCAGCACCTGGGAGCGGATATGGACCAGTGTCGGTTACTCAATCAACGATGCAGGGCTGCTCCATGCCGATTATGTCAGCGGCCGCATCAACCATCAGCACTGGTGTGATGAGACGGTAAAGCGGCTTCGGGAAAAGGGGTTCACCCGCGACCACCTCAAGGCGGTTGCAGAACCAATCCGCCTAGTTCATGGCACCCTTGAGACACTGACGGAGCTAAATGCACGCGGCACACCGATATACATCACAAGCGGCTCTCTCCGAGAAATCATCGTTGACAAGCTCAGTGACGCCTTGCCCTACATTCACGAGATCAAAGCTAATGAGATGACCTTTGACGGAGATGGGCTAATCTCCGGGATATGGGGGACGTCATTCGACTTCGAGGGCAAGAGGCGGTTTATAGAGCGTGTCGCGCTGGAGCGACGATGCGACCCGGATGAGATTTTGTTCGTTGGCAACAATCTGAACGACCACTGGGCAAGCAAGTCCGGCGCACGCACCCTATGCGTCAACCCAGGTCAAACTGACTTCACCAACACATTGATTTGGACTCACTCCATTCGGGAAATGACCAATTTGTCTGAGATCCTAGAGTATGTGTAAGGCTCTCGATGCCACACATCGGCCCGCGCTAGTTTCGCGGCTGGCGCTGACGGGCGTTTGACGATTACCCCGCGAGAGACCCAGGGCGCGAGCCGAAGGGCCTGCATCGCCGGCCTTGGCGCGCTCGTGGCCGGCTCGGCGCAAGCCGCGCCCCGTCGACACCTCCATCAGTCGATGGCTGAGTATGAGCCTTGGCTCCTGGCCCCGACAACGGGTGCATCCAACGCCGGGGCGTTGTCCGCCCGGTTCATGGGGGTCACTACGCTGCTGCTCGAAGTCGGGCAGGATCAACTGCTCATCGATGGGTTCTTCTCCCGACCCTGTTTCATCGCGGCGGCTCTGCCATTCAACAAGCCGAACCTCTCCCGCATCGAAGATGGGATGAAGCTGGCGGGCGTCACCAGCTTGGATGGCGCCCTGACCCTGCAGGCGCACCATGATCATGCGATGGATGCGGCGGACGTGGCGCGGCTGTACGGCGGAGAATTCGTAGGCTCGACCGCGGCGGCGAACCTGGCCGCCGCCCGTGGATTTGAGGGCCGGATACGCACCCTGACAGGACCGGAGACTTTCCCTATCGCCGGCTTTGAAGTGCAGGCGATCCTTTCGCCCCACTCATCTCCAAACCTCTTTAAAGGGACAACTCCCGCGGACCTGCCGCGCAGCGCGTCGATGTGGCGATACCAGGACGACAACAATTTCAGCTACCTGATCACGCATGGGGATCACCGCATCCTGGTGCACGGCAGCGCCGGGCTGCCGCCGGATTGCCTCGCTGGTGTCCGGGCCACGATTGTCTTCCTGAGCGTCGCGAGCGTGAAGGTGCGGGACTTTCCGACCTATTGGGAGCACGCCGTCCGTCGCACCTGCGCGCAGCTCGTGGTCCCCGTCCATTGGGACAACTTCTTCAGGAGCCTGGACGACGGACTGCGCGCGCTGCCATCCGTGCTCGGCCACGCCCGCCGTGGTCTGGACCTGGTGATCGATCAAGGCGCCCGGGATGGCGTTCAGGTGGGCCTGATGCCTCTATTCTCTCCCGTGGAGATGCCGCTCAGCCGTCCGGCGCCGTATGCCCGGGGCGTACCGCCTCCAACGGCGCCGCGTCGACGCTCGCCGGCGCCAGCGTCTCCGCCGAACCGTC
>Ga0190272_10000557_pt1 | contig 19346 bp, 11 predicted proteins | sample Popmic504T_FD_133746 | JGI IMG/M metagenome (GOLD analysis project Ga0190272, IMG submission 133746) | Populus adjacent soil microbial communities from riparian zone of Shoshone River, Wyoming, USA - 504 T | ecosystem: Environmental > Terrestrial > Soil > Riparian zone | place: USA: Wyoming... | reverse complement strand
TCGCGGCGCTGCGCTACGTCTCCGACGATGGCTCCCGTGCCTACTTCACCTGCGCGAAACCACTGGCCGGGGTGGCCGATCCGCAGGACGGGACCATTACCGGTCCCGCCTCGGGCGCCACGCCAACCGCCGAGACCAACCTCTACCTCTACGACGCCAACCGCTCGGAAGCCGAAGGCCGCTGGCGATTCGTCGCCCGGCTGCCCCGCGGTCTCGCCACCGATCCCAACGCCTGCGCCAGCACCGGCTACAACCCCAAGGGGCCGATCGGCCAGCGAGGGCAAGAGGTAAGACTCATCTTTGCCGGACAGGACTCCAACTGCATGCGCGGCAACGCCGACGGCTCATTCCTAACCTTCTTCACGATGGGGCGGCTGACTGCCGACGATCCATCCACTCCCGCCGCGGGTGATATCTACGCCTACGACGCGACCGCCGACCAGTTGACGCGACTCACCTCTGCGCAGGGCGGTGCGGGCGGCGCCTATCTCTGTGCGCCGGGCTCCGGCTCCACGCTGTGTCATGGCGACCCCGGAGCTGAAGATGGCGGAATCTCAAATGATGCCATCAACTCCATCCTGGGGGTCGTCAAAGACCCCGTCACCGCAGGAGACCACCTGGCCTTCTTCCAGTCTGCGGCGCAACTGCTGGCGGCTGACACCGACTCCAGCTATGACGTGTACCAGTGGCGCAACGGGGTGCTGACGCTGCTGACTCCTGGCACCCTCGACCACGCTCTCTTGAAGGGCAACGACCGCACCGGTCGCAACGTTTACTTCGTGACTCGCGAGAGGCTCACCTGGCAGGACACCGACTCCGTTGCGGACATCTACACCGCTCGCATCGACGGCGGCATCCCCGAGCCGTTGCTACCTCCCTTCTGCGACGTCCTCGGCGACGGTTGCCAGGGAGCACAGGCAGCGTCGCCGGCCGCGACGGGCGCCTCCAGCGCGGTCTTCTCCGGCACCGGCAACGCGGCGCAGTCGCCCAGGCAATGCCCCAAGGGCAAGGTCCGCAAGAACAAGAAATGCGTCAAGAAGGCAAAGGCCAAGCGAGGAAAGCGCGACGGCAGGGGGACCGGCAAGTGATCGCACGCAACGAGAAAGAGACCATGAAGATGAAGCAAAAGGGAATCCTTGCGGGAGTCGCACTTGCTGCTTGCCTGCTCTTCGGCGTCCTGCCGGCCACCGCCTCCGCTGCCCCGGAGCTTTCGGTTACCTCCTGGCACAGTGGCAACCCTTCTTCCGCGGTGATGTCTCCGGATGGCCATGGCGCCTACCGGATCTGGCTTCGCAATACCGGCGATGTTCCGACCTCCGGCCCGATAACGATTACCGACACGCTCCCGGCAGGTCTCACTGCCGTCAGTGCGGTCGACAAACGCGGCGCCTGGAATTGCAGCATCGCGCCCTCTGGGGCCAGTGTCACCTGTACCGGCCCGAACCTGGGGCCGATACCGGTCGGCAAGGATCCCTGTGAAAGCTCATTTGAAGACTTCGACCCATTGACGGGAGTTTTTGGCCCCGATCCCTGTCCGGTCGAGATCAAATTCACGATCGCTGCCTCTGCCCCTGACGGCGTCGGCCACAATCAGGTCGAAGCGTGTGGCGGCGGGGCGGCACAGTGCTCGACCTCCAGTGACGCGACCAGGGTGCTTTCGCATCTCCCCTATGGCGATCGTTACGGCCTGGCGCCGATCAACGACCACCCGTTGGCGTTGGAGGACGTGCCGGCCTTCGAGAGCGCCCCCGGGGTCCCCGCCGAACATGCTTTCTGGGCGGGTGCCTGCGATCGCAGTGCCGCCGTCGGCTTCTTTGGACCAATGGGGCCGCTCGGCGGTTTCGGAACCCGTCCCTCTCAGATTGTCGTCGCGAGCGAATTTACCACCCCGCCAGCCTTCTTCGCTAACAGTAGTCCCTCTCCGGCCCACTGCATCGACTCGGGAGGCATCACTCCTTACTTCAGCCCCGGTGGCGCGCAAAGGATCTGGCGCACGCTTCCCGATCCGTACCTCAAAGGCCCTGCCGGTTCGCTGGCGCCGAGCTGGCGCCTGCCGGCGACCGCGCAGGCGGGCGCCCATCCCGACGGGACCACCTCCTTCGCCTGGAACCGTGGCGACGATCACAAAGTCGATGGAGGCATCGACAACATCTATGTCGACCTTCCGCCCGGCATCGTCGGCAACCCCGAGGCGGTGCCTACGTGCACTGAGGAGCAGTTCGCCGTCCGGCCGCTGGCCTGTCCGCCCGAGACCCAGGTCGGGCTGCTGAACCTCTCGATCGAGGGCGTTCCCTTCGGCGGTGCCAACACCGGCCTCGCCTATGAGACCAACTACCCCGTCTTCAACCTCGAGCCGCGACCGGGCAACGTCGCCGAGCTCGGCTTCGGCTACGCCAGCGGCGAGAGAGCCGTCACCGTTCGCCTCGTCGCCAAGACCCGCACCAACGGCGATTTCGGCATTACGGCCTTTACCGGGCAGATCCCCGCCGCCCTGCCGCCGATCGCCCAGACGATCACGATCTGGGGCGTGCCGTGGGCGGCGGAGAACGACGACTGGCGGCTGAAAGAAAACTCCGCCTTCGTCGACCCGTGCGACTGGACGGAGGGAACGGTAGAAGCCAACGACTACATTCCCCGCACTGGGTTGATTCCATCCTGCCAGGCCACCTACCAGCCCTCGTGGGGGAGTATCGAACCTTTCTTCACCAACGAGACCGACTGCAGTCCGGCGCCGACGGTCACCCTGCGCACCGATGTCTTCCAGCACCCCGGCGACTTCACCTCGGAAGGGGACCCGGTCCCCACCGACCCGGACTGGAAGACGTATGAGACCATCGCCCCGCCCGTCACCGGCTGCGGCGACCTCGATTTCGAGCCGCAGATCGCCCTCGACCCCAAGAGTCAGGGCGGCTCACAGAGCCAGGCCACCGATAGCCCCACCGGCCTCGACGTCGAGCTGACGATTCCGCAGAACAACGACCTGCCCTTCGACCCGCCGGCCTCCGGCGCGACTCAGCCTGAAATCGACCAGTACATTGCCGACGCCAGCGCTTACTTCCACTCGCTTCAGGGACTGGCGACGCCGCATCTGAGGGACACCACCGTCACCTTGCCGGAGGGCATGACCCTGAACCCCGCAGCGGCCGACGGGCAGGCCGCCTGTTCTATGGCCGAGATCGGCGTCACCGACGTCGACTCGCCGGAGCCGCCCAGGATCCGCTTCGACAACCAGCCGGTCGCCTGCCCCGAGGCCTCCAAGGTCGGCGAGGTGGTGGTCGAGACGCCCCTGCTTGCCGAGTCCGACTGGCCCAAGGGGTCGGTGTACCTCGCCCAGCAGGGCGACAACCCGTTCGGCTCGGACTTCGCGATCTACATGGCGCTGGAGGCGAAGCAGCGTGGCCTGATCGTCAAGCTCGCCGGCGAGGTGGAGCCCAACCCGGCAACGGGCCAGCTGACCACCACCTTTACCGAAAACCCCGAGCTGCCCTTCGACAAGTTCAGGCTCCGCTTCAAGGCTGGGCCGAGGGCACCGTTGGCAACCCCGACCACCTGCGGCACCCACGTCAACGTCAACAGCTTCACCTCCCACGCGCAGCCAAACAGCCCGGTGGCGGTGAATGACCCCTTCCAGATCACCAGCTCCCCGGCGGGGGGATGCCCGACCAGCAAAGAGCAGAGGCCCTTCAACCCCGGCTTCTCGGCGGGCAGCACCGAGATCGTCGCCGGTTCCCACACTCCCTTCACCGCCCGTTTCACCCGTGGTGACGGAAATCAGGAGCTCGACCGCATCGAGCTGACCACGCCGGAGGGCTTCGCCGCCAAGCTGGCCGGCGTCCCCTACTGCTCTGAGGCATCGATCGCCCAGGCGACCGGCCGCACCGCCACCGGCGACGGCGTCAAAGAGCAGGCCAACTCGAGCTGCCCTGACGCATCGAAGGTCGGCACCACCACGATCGGCGCCGGCGCGGGCAGCAGCCCCTTCTTCGTCAAGGGCAACGTCTACCTGGCGGGCCCGTACAAGGGAGCGCCCGTCTCGCTGGCGTTCATCGTCCCCGCAGTGGCCGGGCCCTTCGACCTCGGTGTGCAGGTCGTTCGCACCGCGCTCAGCATCAACCCCAAGACCGCCCAGGTCACCGCGGTATCCGACACGATCCCGAAGATCCTTAAAGGGGTCCCGCTGCGCCTGCGCGACGTCCGCGTGGACATCAACCGCAAGGACTTCACGCTGAACCCGACCGACTGCGCCCAGATGGCGGTCAGCGGCAAGGTCTACGGGGCCTCTGGAGCCGTCACCGACGTCTCCAGTCGCTTCCAGGTCGCCGAGTGCGCGAGGCTCGGCTTCAAGCCGAAGCTGACCCTGCAGCTGAAGGGCGGCACCAGGCGGACCAAGTACCAGGGGCTGACGGCGATTGTCACCCCGAGGCCGGGCGACGCCAACATCGCCCGGACCTCGGTGACGATGCCGAGGAGCGCGTTCTTGGCCCAGGAGCACATCCGCACCGTCTGCACCCGGGTGCAGTTCGCGGCGGACGCCTGCCCCGCCGGCGCGATCTACGGGAAGGCGACCGCCTGGTCGCCATTGCTCGACGAGCCGCTTAGCGGCAACGTCTACCTACGCTCCTCCGACAACAAGCTGCCTGACTTGGTGGCCGATCTGAGAGGTCCGGCAAGCCAGCCAATCCGGGTGGAGCTCTCGGGAAGGACCGACTCCTTCAAACGGGCCCTGCGCAACACCTTCGACATCGTCCCCGACGCCGCGGTCACCCGCTTCCGTCTCGACCTCTTCGGCGGCGACAAGGGCCTGATCGTCAACTCGCAGGACCTCTGCAAGAAGGTCCACAAGGCTACGGTGAAAATGACCGCCCAGAACGGAAAGGAACACAACTTCCGGCCGGTGGTGAAGAACGGGTGCACCAAGAAGCAAGGCGGTGAGAAGGCCAAGCAGGGCAAGAAGGGCTCGGCCAAGCAGCGCTCGGTCACCATCCGCTCCCTGGCCACGGTCGCCGGGGGACTGTTCTGAGCCCCGGCCTCCGCAAGCTCCCGCTCGTAACCGTCCTGACCTTGGCGGTCGGGGTCGGCTGCGGCGGAGGGGACGGGGGAGGGGATTTCTCCCCCTCCGCCGTCTCCGAGCAGAGCGCTCAGGAGCAAGCCGAGGCCCAAGCGAATGTCCGCGACGAGACCAAGACCAACAACGCCGAAGTGCAGCGCGAGTACCAACTGAGGAAGCAGGCCGAAGCACCGACTGAGGAAGAGCGCGAGGCGGGGCAGGTGGCTGCCGACTTCTACGCGATCCTCGCTGCTGACGAGGCGGCCAAGACCCCTGACAAGACCGCTGTCGACTCCGGTGTCTTCTGCGAGTTGATGAGCGAGCAGGCCCGGTCCCAGACGGTCCACTACGCGAAGGTCGCCTCCGGCATCGGCCGGGAGTGGGACTGCGAGTCGGCGGTTGAGTTCCTGGTGATCCGCGCCAAGGGCACCGGCACCATGGTGGCGGCTCAAGGGATCGAGGTGATCGGGGTGAACGCGAAAGGCGACAGAGCGATCGCCACGGTGCGCGTCGGCAAGGGGCCGGCGACCTCGATCTCGCTGGTGAGGGAGGACGGCGAGTGGAGGCTCGCGTCCAGTTCGCGTGGGGGTGGAGGATGAGGGCTCGGACACGGAGGGCACTTCCTGTCGCCGTCGCTCTCTGGTTGCTGTGCGCCTCCTCGGCTGCGGCGGCCCCCCCGACCGTGGGAGGCGTCTGGGCCTCCAACGTGCAGCCCACCACCGTGCGCCTGAACGCCGAGGTCGACCCGAAAGGGAAAACCACCACCTATCGCTTTGAGTACCTGACCAAGGCTGCCTACGAAGGCAACGTTGCTGCCTCCAAAGACCCATTCACGGGTGCCTCGAAACTGCCCGTCAGCGGCGAAACCCCCGTCGCGGGCACCATTCCCACCAGCGTCTTCCCCAGTCTCTTCGGCCTCGCTGCCGGCACCACCTACCGCTACCGGATCCTGGTCAAAAACGCCGATGGCGCCACCGCAGGCCCGACTCGTGAGGTGCGCACCTTCTCGGCCGAGGCCCCCTTCGTGCTGCCCGACGGCAGGGGGTGGGAAATGGTCAGCCCGGTCGAGAAGAATGGCGGTCAGATCGCTTCGTTGAACGAAGCGGGCGCCGGTCCTTCGCGCGCTGCAACGGGGGGCGACGCGGTCGCCTACGCTTCCAGGGGTTCCTTCGCCGGGGGTGGTGGGGGTGCTTCTCCCTTCAGCGCCTACATCGCTCGCCGCGGCCTCGCCGGCTGGGGCACCGAGAACATCACCCCCGCTCATCTGACCGGCGCCTATGAGGGCTCTCCCTTCGAGGCCTTTTCGGCTGATATTGCGCGCGGTCTCTACCTCAATCCCTCCCGCTGTCCGGTTGGCGATCCCTGTACCGAAGGGCACCAACTGCGCGACAGCGCCACCGCCGCCCTGACGCCCTCCCCGGCCGAACCAGGCACGCTGGTCGCCGCTTCGGAGGATCTCGCCCGACTCGTCTTCGCCGACGGGGGCCAGCTCAATTTATGGACGCCACCGTTTGGGTCGGTGGTCTCCCTCAACCCGACCCCGCCCGTCGCCTCCGACCCGCCCTTTGGCGCGATCTCCGCCGAAGGTGCCCGCATCTACTACCAGGGTGAAGACGGCAACTTGCATCTGCGCGAGGGCGCCATCACCGAGCAGGTCGACGCAGGCGCGGGTGGTGGCGGCAGCTTCGAGAGCACCACTCAGGACGGTGCCGTCGCCCTTTACTCCAAGGCCGGCCACCTCTACCGATACCAAGCCGCCACCGACGCCAACACCGACATCGTCCCCGAAGGGGGAGTGGTCGCCGGCAGCGCGATCCTCGCCGCCCGCAAGGTCCTGTTCGCCTCCGCGGAGCCGCTGCTCACCTCGAATGGCGAGCGCTACGACAATCTCAACGCCAACACCAAAGCGCCCGAGCCCCAGGTCTACCTGCTTGATCTCGCCAGCGCCGAACTGCGCTGCCTCTCTTGCAATCCGACCAACGCCCGACCGATCGGGCCCTCGCAGGTGCCTGGCGGAGCCGGAACCCATCGTCCCCGCGCCGTCGTCGCTAATGGGGCTCGTGTCTACTTCGACTCCAAAGACGCCTTGGCGCTCTCCGACGTCAACGTCAACTGGGACGTCTACCAGTGGACGGCTCCTGGCGCGTTCGGGTGTTCGAATCCCCCCGGCTGTCTCGCCCTGATCTCCTCGGGCCTCGCCAACCGGGCGACTTTCATCGATGCTTCCGCCTCTGGCGATGATGTCTTCTTCATCACCGACCGTTCCCTGGTGGGGACCGACCCCGACTCCGTCGATCTCTACGATGCTCGCGTCGGAGGCGGCTTTCCCGAGCCGATCCCGCCCAGCCCTTGCATCGGCGACGCCTGTCAGGTCGTCCCGCCCGCCATGGAGGACCCGGTCCTCACCACGGTCCTGTCCGGCCCCGGCAACCCCGCCGAGCGCTATCGCGCCTACGGGGACAAGGCGCGCTGCCCGAAGGGTAAGGCGCTGAAGACGGTCAAAAGCAAAGGCCGGTGGGTGCAGAAGTGCGTGAAGAAGAAGCGGGGGAGGGGACGATGAGGCGCGCGATCGTTGCCGTCACTTCTCTGCTTTGCCTGGTGTTGCTCGCGACGCCTTCGGCCAACGCCGCCTTCGGCTTCAAGCCCGGTGCCGATGGCTTTGCGGTCAGCGTCCTGGCTCCCGATGCTCCCGGGGCACCGGGCGTACCCCTCCCCGCCTCGATCGCCGGCTCGCACCCCTACCAGCTCTCCTTCCACGTAGGTCTGAACGAGGCCGGCGGTTACCCTGATGGCGACCTCAGGAACCTGACGATCGAGTTGCCGCCGGGGCTCCTGCTCAACCCCTCTGTCATCCCGGCCTGCGCGCCGGTGATCTTCAACACCCCCCGCAACTCCCCTTTCGAAGCATCGCGTTCGGGGGAGAACTGTCCTCAGGAGTCCCAGATCGGCACGGTGGAGATCGAGACCAACGCCGGCGGCGGGGGGGTCAGACGCTTTGGGGTCTTCAACGTCCAGGCCCCCCACGGAACTGCAATGCGAATCGGCTTCGCCCCTTACGGCGTCCCGATCGTCCTCGACGCCTACCTCGACCCCGGCCAGGACAACCGCTACGCCTACACCTTCAGGGCCACCGACCTCCCCCAGGGCATCGACATCGCCGCCATCGATCTCACTCTCTGGGGCATTCCCTGGGGCGTTTCGCACAACGGCGAGCGCGGCAACTGTCTGAACCAACTCGAGCCCGACTTCCCCTGGGCCAAATGCTCGACGGGACACCCGATAGTCGTTCCGCCCAAGGCGATGATCACCTTGCCGGTGCAATGTTCGGGGACGCTGCCTTTCACCGCCACTGCCGGCTCCTGGCAGGGTGGGGGACCGGTCGGCGCGGGAGCGGTGAACGAGGACGCCTCAGCGGCCGCAGCCCCGATCACCGCTTGCTCCAGTGTCGAGCACAAACCCAAATCAGAAGCCTTCCTGACGGTCAACCGCGCCTCGGCCGGCAGCGGCTACCTGTTCCGGTTGCGGCAGGATCTCGAAGAGCTCGTTTCCCCACACACCTCCGCCCGCGCTCCCTCGTCTTCCAAGCGCCTGGTTCTCTCGCTGCCACCGGGCACCACCGTCAATACTTCTGTCGGTGCCGGCCTTGGCGTCTGTTCCGCCGCCCAGTTCGCCGCCGAGACTGCGAGCTCGCTTCCCGGTCAGGGTTGTCCCAACGCCTCCAAGCTCGGCGAATTCAAAGCCACCACGCCGCTGTTCGAGGGCGAAGCGCTGACCGGCTCGGTCTATCTCGCCCAGCCCGACGAGCCGCACACCCCAACTCCGGGTGCCGAGAACCCCTTCGACTCCCTGCTGGCCCTCTACCTGGTGACCAAGCTGCCGCGCCGGGGAGTGCAGGTGAAGCTTGCCGGTCAGATCCATGCCAACCCGGTCAACGGTGACCTCACCGCCACCTTCGACGACCTCCCCCTCCTCCCCTATACGGCCCTCGAGCTCGCCCTACGCCCCGGCCAGCGCGCCTTCTTGGTCAGCCCCCCCCGTTGTGGCCACGCCCTGAGCGGGATTCAGCTCACCTCGTGGTCAACGGGGGGAGTCGCCAGCGCCTCCATTCCCTCCGAGGTGAACGCCGGCTTCGACGATGGTCCCTGCCCCTTGGGAGCCCCGCCCTTCGCCCCCACCGCGGTTACGGGAGGAGTCAACGCCCAGGTAGGCGCCTACACCCCCTACTTCGTCCGCCTCTCCCGTCAGGACAACGAGCAGGAGATCACCTCTTACTCCTTGATCCTGCCCAAGGGCATCACCGGCAAGCTCGCCGGGATCCCGTTCTGCCCCGACGCCGCGATCGAAGCAGCCAGGCAGAAGCGCGGCTATGCGGAGATCGCCAATCCATCCTGCCCGGAGGCAAGCAGGGTCGGTTCGGTCAATACCGGCTACGGTGTCGGCCAGGCGCTCTCCTACGCCCCCGGCAAGATCTACCTCGCCGGTCCCTATAGGGGTAGGGGCCAGCCCCTCTCTCTGGTCACGATCAATGCCGCCACGATTGGTCCCTTCGACCTCGGCACCTACGTGATCCGCTCGGCCTTCTCGGTCGACCCCAAGACCGCCCAGCTGAGGATCGAGGCCGGTTCTTCGGACCCAATCCCCCACATCTCCCAGGGCATCCCCCTGCACCTGCGCGACATCCGCGTCTACATGGACCGCCACCAGTTCACGAGGAACCCCTCCAGCTGCGCCTCATCGGAGATGACCTCGACGCTGACGGGATCGGGCACCAACTTCGAAGACCCAGGCGATGACTCCAGTTCCATCGTCTCCCGCCACTTCCAGCTCTTCAACTGCCTGAACCTGGACTTCCAGCCGAAGTTGGGTCTCAGGCTCAGGGGCGGCTCAAAGCGTGGGGCCTACCCGTCCCTCAGAGCCACCTTCGCCGCCCGCGGCGCGCAGGACGCCTCCCTGAAGAAGATCGGGGTGACGATGCCCCACGCGATGTTCTTGGCCCAGGAGCACATCCGCACCGTCTGCACCCGGCCGCAGTTTGCCGCTGAGCGCTGCCCCGGCGGCTCTGTCTACGGCTCTGCCGTTGCCAGCACCCCGCTGTTCGACGAGCCGCTCCGGGGCAGCGTCTACCTGCGCTCATCGAGCAACAAACTGCCCGACCTCGTCGCCTCGCTCAGAAGCGGGGAGATCCGGATCGTGGTCGAGGGCCGGATCGGCCCGGGCAGAAGGGGCGGGATCGAAGCCTTCTTTACCGATCTCCCCGATGCCCCGATCGACAGCTTCACGATGACGCTGTTCGGCGGCAAGCGGGGGTTGCTGGTGAACTCGACCAACATCTGCAAGAGGCCACCGATCGCAAGCGTGGAAGCGCTCGGGCAGAACAACATCGGGGCGATCTTCAACTCCAAGCTGCGGGGGCAGTGCGGGAAGGGCAAAGCCAAGAAGAAGGCCAAGGGTGTCAAGGAAGGGAAGGGATGAAAAAGCTTAAGCGTGCGCTGGGGGCCGTTCTCTGCATGGGGGCACTCTGGGGTGGGGCGGTGCCGCCTGCCCAAGCAGCGGCACCGGAGCCGGACGTGCTGTTCTTCCCCCACCTACTGCCGACGATACCTCCGCCACCCGATCTTCAGGACCCATGCGGGATAGCTCAAAGCAGTACCGGAGCCATCTATGTCTCCAGTTATTACCGCGATAGCGTCTACCGCTACAGCGGGATCCCTGGCGGCTTGCAGTTACAGATCCCCACCGCCGAACCCCTCAGCGGCCCCTGCGGCCTTGCCGTTGACAGCATTGGTCGCCTTTACGTCAATAACTATCACCGCAACGTCGAACGCTATCCGCCCAGTGGTGGCGGCTTTGGGACACCGAACGTCATCGATTCCTCCCACCCCACCGGTGTCGCCGTCAACTCCGCCACCAATGAGGTCTACGTCAATGCTCGTACCCACCTGAAGGTCTACGACTCGACCGGGGCTCCCGTCATGGACGGCCCCGATCCGCTGAGGATCGGCCAGGGCTCCCTCGTCGACGGCTATGGCCTCGCGGTCTCTGCGCACTCCACCACCGTCGGGCGGGTCTACGTTCCTGATTACGCCGACGACACGGTCAAGGTCTACGACCCCACTGTCGACGAGGACGACTCGGTACAGGTGATTACGGGTCCGCCGGGCGGTTTCGGTTCGCTACGCGACTCCGCGGTCGCGGTTGATCGGGTGACCGGCGAGATCTACGTCGCTGACACGCTCGCCTACCCCCAGTACACGGAGAAACCCGAAACCACCATCTATGTCTTCGAAGCCAACGGCGCCTACAAAGGCCGCCTCAAATACAACGTGATCGACGGGTCGCCGGTGGGGCTGGGAGTGGACAACACTCTCGGCGCCAGCCAGAGTCGTGTCTACGTTACCTCCGGCAATACGATCGAGGCGGGTGTCTATGCCTACCCGCCGGGCTCGGCAACGTCTGAAAGTGCCCCGCCCCTGTCTCCCTTCGGCAAGGTCGAGGGCACGGCTGACGATGGACCGATTGCTGCGCCAAGGGCAGGAACCGAGGGCATCGGAGGGGTGAGTCGGCTGATCAGCGCCAGCCCCTCGGTCATTTCTCAGAAGGGAACCCTGCGCGTCTCGGTCTCGGGCAAGCTCGCCCCCAAGCGCCTGCCCCGCAATGGGGCCGCCCCGATCTCAGTCACGGTTGGCGGCCAGATCTCCACCACCGACAAGAGCCTGCCCCCTCAACTCGAGTCGATGAGGATCGAGCTAAACCGCGAGGGCAAACTGGACTCCACCGGTCTTCCTCCCTGCAACTACAACCGCATCCAGCCCGGCTCAAGTCAAAGAGCCCTCTCCGCCTGCCGTTCCTCCCTGGTCGGCGAAGGCTCCTTCACCGCCAACATCACCCTGGCAGGCCAAGAGCCCTATCCGACCAAGGGCAAGCTCCTGGTCTTCCACTCCGTGGAGAAGGGCAAGCCCGTCCTCTACGGCCACATCTACTCCGCCAAGCCCTTCGCCACCTCCTTTGTGATCGTCTTCGCGATCCAGGATCTCGGCAAGGGCACCTACGGCACCGCCCTGAACGCCCCGCTCCCGGCCGCGATGGACGCCTGGGGTCGCCTCACGGGTCTGGAGATGACGCTCTCGCGCCGTTACACCTACAAAGGCAAACAGCGCAGCTTCATCAGCGCCGGTTGCCCCGCCCCCAAGGGCTTTCCCGGCGCGGTGTTCCCGCTGACCAAAACGGAGTTCACGTTCGGAGACGGCCGGAAGCTCAGTTCGGTGCTCAACAGTGAGTGCAAGGCGCGGGGGTGAGCAGATTTCACCATTACTCAAATACACACTTGTACCCAACACAGACCATATGCACTTTAATTTGACTTTAAGTCACTAGACATTCGCATGACACACCTTCACAACTGGCTCCAGATGTGAGAGTGTCAAGTTCAACCAAATAGGAGGCGCCGGGGCCTCGAAATTGGACTCTCAAGGTAACCCCGACGCCATGAAGCCGGTCGAGCCGAGGCCCGCCGGTCACAGGAGGCTATCGAAGGTGAACGGGACCCGACGTTCCTTGCTTTGCGCGCTGTTGCTGTTGGCGCTGATGATGCCGACCGTGGCTGTCGACGCCCTCTCCTCGCAGGCCATGGGTGCCTATGTCCCACCGGAAGGGCAAAAATGGGAAGGTCGTTTCAAACGCAGCGGCGTCGCTGACAACGCGAATCTTGCCTATCTCGCCGATGGCCAAGTGAACGCCAGCGTCAACGTCGCCGTCGCGATACTCGACATCGGCGTCGACGACCACGTCGACCTGAACGTCGTCGAGCGCACCGACTGTAGGCAGCCCGATCACCTCGAGAACCCGTTCTTCGTTCCCCCTTCCTACTCAAATCCCGATTGGCGGCCGAACCTGAGGCTGAACGCACTGGAAGTCGAAGACCCATTGCTCAATCCTGATTCAGAGACCACCTATGAGTATGGCTGCCTGGATGGGACCGGCTACGACGGTAGTCCTGAAGATGGCAAAGGACACGCTACCGCTCTGATGGGAGTGATGGGCGAGGCCGACAACGACCGCGGCGGCGTCGGTTTTTCCCCCGGCGCAGACCTATATAGCGTGCGCACGCCCTCCGGCGCCTTCAACAGCGAAGACGAGAACATCCAGACCCTGAGAGTTTCGCAGGTGATTGCGGGGCTCGACTGGGTGCGCGATCGTCGCCTCGAGTTCGAGGACGGCAGCGGAGACGGCGACGCCGGCGCGGAGATCTCGGTGGTCGAGTTGGCTCTTGGCTGTAAGGTCTCGGAGTGCGGACGCAGCGACTTGCTGCGCGAAGCTCTGGACGACGTGATCGCGGCGGGAGTGGTGGTTGTCGCCGCGGCGGGCAACAGCAATGCCGATGCTCAGGAAGCACTGCCGGCCGGGCACCCCGACGTCGTCACCGTCTCGCTCGTCACCGACACGGATGGGCAGCCGGGCGGGCTCGCCGGGCCCTATACCTGTGACGAGAACCCGAACATCGAAGGCAGCTACCAGGTGTATGACGATCGGCGGGCTGCTGGCAGCGGCTGGGGCACTGTGGTCGACATTGCCTCCCACGGGGCAGTTACCGCGGGCGGGTGCTCGGGCGGCGGAACTTCGACCGCCAGCGCGAGGGTCGCCGGCGCCGCCTCGGTTCTCACCAGCCGCTGTACCCCGCACTCGCGCCTCGGTGCGCTCGCCATTGCCAACGCCCTCTCGGCCGAGGGCAGCTACGACTGGGAAGACATCGAGGCAGTTGAAGCAAACGGTGAAATCACCGGCTGGGGCACCGAATCTCCCGACGGCTGGCACGAGCCGCTGCTGGATGTCAGCGACCCCATCGTCTTCGATCCGAAGATGGTCGGTGAGGGAGGCTCGGACAACTGCGCCTGGCTGGAGAGGCAGCCGGGCTCCGATGTCGACGGCGACCGCCGCTCGGACCTGGTCGCACTGGAGGCCTCCGGCGACGTGCGGGTGCGCCGCGGGATGATGGAAGGCAGCAGCGAGTACGCCCAGGGATTCGACATGGCCAGTGCCTGGGTCACCGACGATGCCCTCGACCCCGCCCTGCTTGATGGCAAAGGCGACTACGTGATCGACGTCGCCGACGTCACCGGCGACGGCCGCGCCGATCTGATCACCGCTGGCTCGAATAAAGAGGGCGCCTCGGTGCACCCCGGCAAATCCGATCGCACCTTCGGGCCGGGCATCCTCTCGCTGAAAGGCTCGGGCGTCCTCTTCAACGGCAGCGGCACTGGTGAGCCGATCGCGGTCGCGGACGTAACCGGCGACGGGCTCGGCGACTTCGTCTCCAACGCGGGAAGCTCCCTTGTCGTTGCCCCGGGTCGCTCCGACGGCACCTTCGGCTGGGTCGGGGAAGGAATGACTGTCTCCGTCCTGGCAGCCGACTCCGCCCTGCTCGACGGCGTCGGCAGCTACTTCCTCGACGCCACCGACGTCAACGGCGACACCCACGCCGACGTGGTCGCGGTGAGCACCGTCGCGGCCGGTGGGCAGACCACGCCGGTGCTGGTCTACCTGGGCAAAGCCAGCGGGGAATTCGCGGCGGCCACGCCCCTGCCCGGCTTCAACCCGATCTTCGACGACGGCGCCGGAGGGGAGCCGGTCGGTCTCGGCGACGTCAACGGTGACGGCCGATCGGACCTGGTCGTCCGCACCGGCTTCAAAACGCCCCAGGTCCGCTTCGGCAAGGAAGACGGCACTTTCGAAATCCAGTCGACCCAGGCCTACGGCGAACTCGACTCCGCCCTGATGGACGGCACCGGCCTGGAGCTAATCGGCCTGCTTGACCACAACCGCGACGGCATGGCCGATCTCACTGCCTTAAACCAGGAAGGCGACGTCCTCACCTACAACGCCTACAAAAGCGGCAGCAACTACCTCTTCGCCGCTCCCACCACCAACGCCGGCGCCCTCAGTTCGATCGCCCAGAGTGGATCGGGGAGTGAGTTGGCATCTGAGAAGCCGATCATCAGGCGGGCGGGGTGCGCTCCGAGTGGGTGCGCATGGCCCTAGTAAGCCACTAACACTTCACAGGCAATGCCAGAGACCCAGCCCGTCAGGGTGTGTAGAAGTACCTGAATCTAAAACCTTACTGTTGATCTCCGTTTAAGCACTCTGTATTTAGTTGAAAAAGCTTGACACTGAATACTTGACACGGCGGGCTCGGCCCACACCATAAAAGAGGCACCGGGGTCCCCTCTGACAGTGTGGAAGACCCCGATGCCCTGACTACGGCGGGCAGATGCCCGCCGAGGCCGTGGCCGACTCTAATCGGTCGAGCTGCGAAGAACTGTATGTCGAAGGTAACTCGGTCTCGGGTGGCTGCTTAGTGGAGAACATGATGGGCGAATGGGAGTTCTGGTCGCCCTTTTCCTATATCGGTAGCTGCGAAGTTTTCTTCGACTTCCGAGTCGATGCGGGCGGGAAACTCTATGCGGTGAATCAGGACGGGTTCGGATGCAGCAGCTTCCCGCGCGAGCCATGCACCGATGCGTCAGGAAAAGAAACGTACCCCTGGCCCGGCAAAGTGGTCTGGGTCCCAGGCGTCGGCGTAAAGGAGAGCATCAATATGTGCTTCCAGTCGCCCACCAGTCCAGGCGGCGGCTCGTGGGATGAAGCCACCTTCACCGCTGTCTGGGATGAAAGCGACTACTTCACCGATTTCATCCAGTACGGCAAATCGAAAAGAGGCCTCATAGCCTCCGCCGAATTCCACAACTACGACTGGGGCGAGGGTCCGGAGATCCAACAGATTCCCTGAAGCTGGCAGTCAAGCCCACCGGCGACCGGGTTGGTCGCCGGTGGGCTTCAATAGCCTTGACAAACGATGTACCAGTCCTTACATTATATACCGTCGTTTACAGACGGTGGGAATGGAGCGTCGTGGGGCTAGTGCATCGCAACAGCAGGCTGTCGTCCTGTCCCTGGGATGGCGATCAGCCCAGCCCGGGCCTCGGGGCCGGGTCGTGAATCCCGGGGTGCTGCCGGCGGAGGAGCCGGCGAACGAGGGCAAGTGGCAGCTTCCCCGCGGCCCGCACAAGCTGCCGCGGGAGGTGGTGGCCGGCAACCAGCGCCAGCGGCTGATGGCGGGTGCCGCACGAGCTCTGGCCACCCACGGCTATGCCGAGATGGCTGTCGCGAACATCCTCACCGAGGCCGGCGTCTCCCGGACGACCTTCTACGAAAACTTCGACAACAAGCGGGAGTGCGTGCTCGCCGCTCATGAGGAGGCGTTCGATCGGCTCTCCGGGGAGCTGTTTCGGGCCTGCGCGGCGGAGTCCGAGTGGACCGCGAAAATCGTGGCCGGGATCGGTGCGGCGATCGGCTTCGCCGTGCGGGGGCCCGAGGAAGCGCAGCTTCTGATCGTCGACGCCGTCGCGGCCGACCCGACGCTGGCGTCGCGGGTGCTCGCCTCCAACGACTACCTGGTCGGCCTGCTCCGCAACGGTCGCGAGAAGTGCCCGCGGGCGACGATACTTCCGGAGTTGACCGAGCGGGCGCTGGTCGGCGCCACCACCTCGATCATCGGCATGCGCCTGCTTTCCGGCCAGGCGGATCAACTGGCCGATCTGGAGCCGCAGTTGGCTCAGCTCCTCCTGATGCCTTACATCGGCGTCGAGGAGGCTCGCCGGGTGGCTTTCGACTCAGTGTCTTGACGAAGTTGTGACGCCGTGCGCGCCACGCGTGACTTCCTGTCTGCAAGGCTGCCAAAATGGAGGCCGTGAGGGATAAGTGGACCGATGAGCGACTCGACGATCTGAAGGGTCAGATGACGACCGGGTTCGCTCATCTCGATGCTGATCTTCGTGAAGTGAGGTCGGAGATCTCCGGCGTCAGATCTGAGATGGCCGCCTATCACCGAACGATGCTTCAGCTCAGCGTGGGGACGATCGGCACCACCGCCCTCGGCTTCTTGGGCCTGATCGTCACTCAGCTCTAACGGATTTCGTTTCGGGTGATCCTCGCGATCGACCAGGGGACGACCGGGACCACCTGCCTGGTCTTCGACGGGGAGGGGCGGATCGCCGGCCGTGCCTACTCGGAGTTCGAACAGCACTTCCCGCGGCCGGGCTGGGTAGAGCACGACGCGACCGAGATCTGGGAGGTGACGCGGCGGGTCGCCGCCGAGGCGATCGCCGCTGCCGGGATCGAGGGTCGTGAGCTCGACGGGATCGGGATCGCGAATCAGCGCGAGACCGTGGTGGCCTGGGACCCGGCGACGGGAGAGCCGGTCCACCGGGCGCTGGTCTGGCAGGACCGTCGCACCGCCGAGCGCTGCGACGAGTTGAGGGCTGCGGGCCGGGAAGCGCTGGTCCGGGAGCGGACCGGGCTGACCATCGATCCCTACTTCTCCGGGACCAAGATCGAGTGGCTGCTGCGCAACGCCGAGGGAGCGGAGCGGGCGGTCTTCGGCACGGTCGACTCCTGGCTGCTTTTCAAGCTGACCGGCCGCCACGTCACCGACTACTCCAACGCCTCACGGACGATGCTGTTCGATATCCGCAAGCTGGGTTGGGACGAGGAGCTCTGCGAGATGCTCGGCGTCGACCCGGCGCGGCTGCCCGAGCCGCTGCCCTCCGCCCACCTCTACAGCACCACCGCGGAGTTCGGCGGAGAGGTGCCGGTGGCGGGGATCGCCGGCGACCAGCAGGCGGCGCTGTTCGGGCAGGCCTGCCACCGCGCCGGGATGGCGAAGAACACCTACGGCACCGGCAGCTTCGTCCTGCTCAACGCCGGCGCGGAGGTGCCGGAGGCCGGTGAGGGCCTGCTGGCGACGGTCGCCTGGGGGCTCGGCGACGAGGTCGCCTACGCGCTCGAGGCCTCGATTTTCGTGACCGGCGCCGCCGTGCAGTGGCTGCGCGACGGGCTCGGTGTGATCGAGGAGGCGGCGGAGACCGAGGCACTCGCCGCCTCGCTCGACTCCAACGACGGGGTCTACTTCGTCCCCGCCCTGACCGGGCTTGGCTCCCCGCATTGGGACCCCTACGCGCGCGGCACGATCGTCGGGCTCACCCGCGGCAGCGGCCGCGCCCACCTGGCCCGGGCGGCGCTGGAGGCGATCGCCTACCAGACGCTCGATGCGGTCCGTGCCCAGGAGGCCGCCTGCGGCGAGCGGCTCGAGGTGCTGAAGGCCGATGGCGGCGCGGTCGTCAACCGCTGGCTGATGCAGTTCCAGGCCGACCTACTGGGGGCGCCGGTGGTGGTGCCCGAGGTCGCCGAGACGACCGCGCTTGGAGCCGCTTACCTGGCCGGAATCGCCGCCGGCCGCTGGACCCGCGAGCAGGTGGGGGAGATGTGGCGGGAGGCGGTTCGCTACGAGCCTGCGATGGGCGACGACGAGCGGGAGTCGCTGCTCGCCGGCTGGCGGCACGCGCTGGTGCAGACGCGTGCGTAACCGGCGTGCCCGGCCGGAGTAGGCAACTGCGCCGGCTGCGCCGGCGCACCCTCCGCATGCCGGACATCAAGCCACAGGTCTACAGGGACCCCCGCCCGCCCGAGTACTTCACGCGCTTTCACGAGCGCGCTCGCTCGCGTGAGCCCGACTGGATCTACGGGCTCGCCCGCGCCGTCCTCACCCTGCCCACGATCCTGCTCTTCCGCACCCGCGGAATCGGCGTCCGCAACGTCCCGAAGCATGGTCCGGTAATCCTCGCCCCCAACCACTTCAGTGCCTGGGACCATTTCTTCGCCGGCGTCTATCTGCGCCGCCACATCCGCTTCATGGCCAAATCGCAGCTCTTCAAGCACCCGGTGGTCGAGTTCATCTTCTTCCACGGCGGCGTCTTCCCGGTCCGCCGCGGCGCCCGCGACCAGGAGGCCTTCACAACCGCCAGGACGATCCTCGGCAAGGACGGCCTAGTCCTGATCTACATCGAGGGCGGCCGCTCGCGCGGCCGCGAGCTGGGTGAGCCGAAGCCGGGGGTCGGCCGCCTCGCCCTGGAAACCGGCGTGCCGGTGATCCCGGTCGCGATTCACGGCTCCGCCGGCGTGCGCCGCTGGAAACGGTTGCGCTTCCCCAAGGTCACGGTCCAGTTCGGTGAGCCGCTCACATACCCGCCCGAGGAGAACGCCAGCCGCGAGCGTCACCAGCAGGTCTCCGAGCAGGTCTTCGGCCGGGTGCGGGAGATGTACGAGCGGCTCGAGGGCCGCTAGCTGACCCGCCCACACACGTTGTGAACGCCTGAAGAGGCATCCGGGCCCTCCCAGAGGCTTGTGGTTCTGACGCCCAAGCCAAGGAGGACCCGGATGAAGGTTCACGCTAACGCCGCTCTCGGAC
>Ga0190272_10000556_pt1 | contig 19350 bp, 24 predicted proteins | sample Popmic504T_FD_133746 | JGI IMG/M metagenome (GOLD analysis project Ga0190272, IMG submission 133746) | Populus adjacent soil microbial communities from riparian zone of Shoshone River, Wyoming, USA - 504 T | ecosystem: Environmental > Terrestrial > Soil > Riparian zone | place: USA: Wyoming... | reverse complement strand
GCGCTCCACGATGCCGACCAGCACGTAGCGCTTGCCGTCGAACTTCGCGACCGGGCCGCCGCTATCGCCCATGCAGGCGCTGGCGCTGATCGCGCCGCGGCGCTTGGGATCGACCAGCCCGCCGTAGCGGCTGTCGGCGACGAGCCGCGCCTCGCGCAGGCCCGCCGAGCGCATGCGCTCGGCTTCATGCGCGGTGCCGTAGCCCGCGATGGTGTAGGTGCCGTCGCCGCCGGCCTCGCCGGTCGCGATCGGAACGTAGTGCGCGGGCAGGGGGCTCGCGAGCGTCAAGAGTGTGGTCTGACCCTGGGCGGAGTGGCCGGTGACGGCGATCTTGCTGCTGCCCGCCATCACGAAGAACGGCCCGGTGCCTTCGACGCAGTGATTCGCGGTGAGCAGTTGCTGGCGCCCGATCACGGTCGCCGAACACAACAGGTTATGGCCCACCATCTTGACCACATGGCGGCCGATCGCCCCGGCACCCTGGCCGCGCATCACCGCATGGGCGTCACTGGAGGCAAAAATAAAGGCGGCCGAAGCCACCAAAGACAACGCAAGCGTCGGAACCTGGATGTGCTTCGCGATTCCCGCGAGGCGATGCGACTGCCGCATGTAAGACCCCTCGTGCCCGTTGGCGCTACGTTATTCGACCCCGCAGCGCACACATTCCCCGTTCATCGCGGCGTAATCAAGAGCGAACTTGGTTCCTCAGTGTTTTTACCGTCTGTGTGACCCAGTCGCGATAGAGAAAGAGTGGCGTTACGCCCGTCAGGCCGCCGCAGCCGCCCGAGTTCCCGGGTCCGGTGGACCAGCTTATCACGCCGATGACGGCGGGCGGCCCGTTCATGGCGAACACCGGCCCGCCTGAATCGCCGGTGCAGGCGCCAAGGCCCGCCGTCTCGCCCTTTGTAATGGGATCGACCAGACGGATCTGCAAGTTCCCCGGCCGGCCGCTGGCGACAAGGCTCGCGGCGCGGATGGTCCCACCCGTTTTGCCGTCGCCGCGCACCGATACGCCGGTGCCCGCGACCGTGAAGGCATCGCCCGGCGCGACCGCCATGGCGGGGGCGAGCGTCGCGGGCTCTGCGTCGCGCAGGGGTGCGGCGAGCTTGATCAGCGCCACGTCCGCGGTCGCCCGGTGGGCGAGCATGGTCTTGAGATCGAATTTCGGATGCGCGGTGACGCTCACGACGTCGCGCAACTGCGGCTGGCGGTTCTCGAACTCGACGATCTTGTAATCAGCGCCGGGCAGCACGCAGTGCGCCGCCGTGAGCACGAGGTCGCGCGCAAGCGCGACGCCGCTGCACGAGTTTCCGCGCGAGCCGACGATCAGCACGACCGAGCGCGCGATTGAATCGGGCGCCGCGCCCGCGCCGCCGACCAACGCGGCGGCGGGGAGAGTCGAGATCGCCAGACAGGCGAGGGCCAAGGCGCGCAACATCGCGCGCATCAGCCCGTGCGCTCAACGATTGTCAACCGGAAGAGCCCCATGCCCTCAATTCTTCTGACCGGACCCGCGGCCGAGCCGATCACGCTCGCCGAGGCAAAGCAGTTCATTCGCGTCGAGCATGACGACGATGACGACGTGATCGCGGCGCTGATCGCCGGCTCGCGCATTCATGTCGAGACGCAGACGCGGCGCGCACTGATCACGCAGAGCTGGCGGCTCACGCGGGATGTCTGGCCCGAGTGCGGCTGGCTCGCCGTGCTGCCGGTGCCGCTGCGCACGCTCGACGCCGCGCGCGTCTACCGGCTGGACGGCAGCACGCTGGCGCTCGATGTCGCGGCGTTCGCGATCGACAAGATCGCGGCGCCCGCGCGGCTTGCCTTCACGCGCGGCGCGCTTCCCGCGCCCGAGCGGCCGATCGCCGGCATCGAGGTCGATGTCACCTGCGGCTATGGCGATGCGGAAGATGTGCCCGAGCCGTTGCGCCAGGCGATCCGGCTCCTGGTCGCGCACTGGTACGAGAACCGCGGGCTGGTTTCGGTCGGCCAACAGGTCGCGGTGCTGCCGCAAGGCGTGTCGGCGCTGATCGCGCCATACCGGGTGCTCGCGCTGTGACGGCCCCTGGTGAGCTCAATCGCCGCCTCGTGCTGCAGGCGCCGGTCGAAACCGCGGACGGCGCCGGCGGCGTCACGCGCTCCTACACGCCCGCCATGACCTTGTGGGCGAGCGTCGAGCCGGTGTCGGCGCGCAACGCCGTCGTGGCGGATGCGCCCGGCGCAACCGTCACGCACCGCATCGTCATCCGCAGGCGCGCCACCGTCACCACGCGGCATCGCTTCGTCGAAGGCACGACCGTCTATCGCATTGTCACGCTGCGCGACGACGCAACGCGCCGCTTTCTCGTGATCGGCGCCGAAGTGCACGCGGACTAGCCCGGAGAAACCTTATGACCACTGCCGCCGTGGCGCTGCGCGCCGCGATACACGATGCTTTGGTCGCGGACGGCGCGCTCGTGGCGCTGCTCAGCGGACCGAAGGTCTACGACGAGCCGCCGAAGGCCGCGGCGTTTCCCTACGTGACGCTCGGCGATGCGCGCATCGAGGATTTCTCCGCCGGCAACGATCCGGCGCAGGAACACCGCCTCACGCTGCATGCGTGGTCGCGCCAGGGCGGGCACAAGGAGGCGCACTTGATCGCGGGCGCGCTGTTGCAGGCGCTCGACGACGCGCCGCTCGCGCCGGACGGCCACCACCTCGTCAATTTGCGCTTCTCCGTCGCCGACATCCGCCGCGAAGCCGACGGGCGCACCTATCACGCGCTCCTTCGCTTCCGCGCGGTGACTGAACCCGTGTGAGCGAATAGCGAATGGCGAGTAGCGAATAGGGACTGCCGCCTCACCATTCGCCACTCGCAATTCGCCATTCGCCTCTTCCTGAAAGGATCACTCCATGGCCGCCCAAAAGGGAAAAGACCTGCTCGTGAAGATCGCCGACGGCGCGAGCTTCGTGACCGTCGCGGGCCTGCGCGCGCGCAGGCTCTCGTTCAACGCCGAGACCGTCGACATCACACACGCGGAATCCGCCGGGCGCTGGCGCGAGCTGCTCGACGGCGCCGGCATCAAGCGCGCCGCCGTCGCGGGGCGTGGCCTGTTCAAGGATGCGGCTTCCGACGCGCTGATGCGCCAGACGTTCTTCGACGGCGCGGTGAAGAATTTCCAGATCGTGATCCCGGACTTCGGCACGGTCGCGGGCCCGTTCCAGATCACGTCGCTGGAATTCGCCGGCGAGCATGATGGCGAGGTGACGACGGAGCTGGCGCTCGAGTCGGCGGGCGAGCTGACGTTTACGGCGAGCTGAGCCGAGGTTCGGGATTCCGCCCATGTCCTACGTGTGACGCCCAGATCAAACAGGATAAGTTCTTGGGGGGTTGCGGAGGCTACGATGGGCGACGCCGACGACGCTGTTCAGGAGGAGGCTTGGGAACACCTCTATAAGAGGATTCTCGAAGTATTGGCACCGTTTGGCGTTGAGGATCATTTCGGTAAGGCCGATTACCTGCTCGTGGACGACAACTATGGTTGGACGCGGCACACAATCGAGATTCATAGGCTCCGGATGCTCGATCCGGCCTTGGTGAAGCAACTTCGGGTATTGCTGCATGACCTCGCCGATTGGGAAATTGTTATCTCAGTCGACATTGCGGGAACGGAGGACAAGTGGCCGCCCATGGGGCTGATCATTCGCAACCACGAAGTCATCGATGGATTGCAGCGGGACCTTCTCCCGGAAGAGTTTCGATCGATCAAGTTCGAAGGAAGCAGGCCGGGGACCGCCTTCGATTGATTTTCCATCCGCAGTAATTCCATCTGGCGGGATGCCTAAATCAGGAGCTTCCATGCCCAATCTCCACCGCGGCGAGATCGAAGCCGAGATCGGCGGCGTGCCGCGGCGCCTGGTGCTGACCCTCGGCGCGCTTGCCGAGCTCGAGGCCGCGTTCGGCGCCGAGGATCTGACCGCGCTCGCCGAGCGTTTCGGCGCGGGCCGGCTCAAATCGCGCGATCTCGCGCGCATTATCGGCGCTGGCTTGCGCGGGGCGGGCGAGGCGATCAGCGACGACGAGGTCGCGCGCTTGCCGGTCGATGGCGGCGCGACCGGCTACGTGCGCATTGCCGCCGCGCTGCTCGCCGCGACCTTCGGAGTGGACGAACGCCCTTTAGGGGAAGCGGCGGGCGCGTGACGCGCGCGCCGCATAGACCCCCACCCCAAGCCGCCTTCGCTCCGCTTCGGCGGCCGAGTGAGCAAGCCCGCCATAGCCTTGGCGACGGCGGGCAACCCTCCCCCTTGCAGGGGGAGGGAGTGAGACGCTTCCCGTGGAAAGACGCCATGGGCTTCGGGCTCGGGACCTTGCGTCTTGCACCCGAGGCGTTCTGGCGCATGACGCCGCGCGAGCTTGCCGCCGCCATGGAGGCCGTGCTCGGGCCGCGCGAGGCGGCGCTCGATGTTGCAAGCTTTGCGGCCTTGCGCGCGCGATTTCCCGACGCACCGGCTGCTTGAATCAATATGTGAGGCAGCCCGGAGCGGCCGCGAGCGAACGCGGCCAACCGATTCCGCTGACTCAATTTTTCCGCGGTCCTGAATTGGACTCTTAGCTGGAACTTTCGTTCTCATCCGGAGAACCCCGCATGGCTGACGATACCGACATCGATGACGACGACATCAGCGGCAAATTCGAGGGTCTGCGCGAGCGCACACGCGACCTCACGAGCGGCTCGAACGCATTCGGGAAGGCGATCACCACGGCGTTCGCGCAGGGCGCGACTGGTGCGAAGAGTTTCGACTCGGTTCTCAAGTCGCTGGCGCTGCGGCTCTCCAGCCTGTCGCTCAACCTTGCGCTCAAGCCGCTGACCGGGGCGCTCGCCGGCGGGCTCGGCAAGCTCTTCAGCGGCGGTCTGTCGGACGCATCCGGCGATGGCGCGGCCGACGCGGGCGCGCCGATACAACCTTTCGCCAAAGGCGGCGTGATCGCGAGCCCGACCTACTTCCCGCTCTCTCCCGGCCGCACCGGACTTGCCGGGGAAGCCGGACCCGAAGCGATCATGCCGCTTGCGCGCGGACCGGACGGGCGGCTCGGCGTCGCGGCCTCGGGCGGTGGTGCGCAACACGTCACCGTCAACATCGCGACGCCGGACGCCGAAAGTTTCCGCCGCTCCGAAACCTATCTCACCGGCCTCATCGCCCGCGCGGTCGCGCGCGGACAAAGGGGACTCTGATGTCTTTCCACGAAATCCTGTTTCCGCTCGACATCGCGCTGAAAAGCGCGGGCGGCCCGGAGCGCAAGACCGAGATCGTCGCGCTCGGCTCGGGGCGCGAGGAGCGCAACGCGCGCTGGGCGCATTCGCGCCGCCGCTATGACGCGGGCTATGGCGTGAAGACCCTCGATGCGCTGTCGCAGGTGGTCGCGTTCTTCGAGGAGCGGCGCGGGCGATTGCACGGCTTCCGCTGGCGCGACCGGCTGGATCATTCGTCCGCCGCGCCCGGCGCCGGCGTGTCGCCGCTCGACCAGGTGATCGGGGTCGGCGACGGGACGCAGACGGCGTTTCAATTGCTCAAGCTCTACGGCGCAGCGCATGCGCCCTATCAGCGGCCGATCGCAAAGCCGGTCGCGGGCTCGGTGCGCGTCTCGGTCGGCGGCGTCGAGCAGAGCGAGGGCACGGCGTTCACCTGCGATACGGCGACGGGCGTCGTGAGCTTTCTGCCCGGGCATGTGCCGGGCGCGAGCACACTCGTGCGCGCAGGATTCACGTTCGACGTGCCGGTGCGCTTCGACACCGACTTCCTCGAAGTGGACCTGTCCGCCTTCGCGGCCGGCAGCGTGCCGCGGATCCCGCTGGTGGAGATCAAACTCTAGCTTCGTATACCTCCCCCTTGTGGGGGAGGTCGGCGCGGAAAGCGCGCCGGGTGGGGGGTGGTGCGTTGGGCGCTGATCGTCCTCCACGACCCCCACCCCCAACCCCTCCCCACAAGGGGGAGGGGAGCACACCGAGTTTTCAATGCGCACCATCCCCCCAGCACTCCAGGCCAGGCTCGATAGCGGCGTGACCACGCTCGCGCGCTGCTGGATCATCACGCGCAGCGATGGCGCCGTGATGGGCTTCACGGATCACGACGCGGACCTGACCGTCGCGGGCACGCTGTGCCAGGCCGGCACGGGCCTCACCGCGTCGGAGGCGACCGCGCGGCTCGGCCTGCAGGTCGACGGCTCGGAAATCGCCGGCGCGCTCGCCGGCGACTCGCTCGCCGAGTCCGATTTGGCGGCCGGGCACTACGACGCCGCGAGCATCGAGGTGCATCTGGTCGACTGGAGCGAGCCCTCGCTCAATCTGCTGCTCGCCAAGGGCGCGCTCGGCGAGGTGCGGCGCGAGGGGGCGGCGTTCACCGCCGAGTTGCGCTCGCTCAGCGCGCGCCTCAACGAAGAGAGCGGGCGGCTTTACACCGCGACGTGCTCGGCCGATCTCGGCGATGCGCGCTGCACGGTGAACCTCGGCGATGCGGCGTTCCACGGCAGCGGCACGGTGGCGTCCCTTGCGGGCGCGTCGGCGTTTCGCGCTGCGGGGCTGGATGGCTTTGCGGATGGTTGGTTCACGGCCGGCAAGCTCACCTTCACCAGCGGCGCGAACGCGGGCTTCGCCGTCGAGGTGAAAGCGCACCGCCTCGCGCTGGACGGCGTGCTGATCGAGCTGTGGCAGAAGGCGCCCGAGCCGATCGCGGTGGCGGACGCATTCACCGTCACGGCCGGCTGCGACAAGCGCTTCGCCACCTGCCGCGACCGTTTCGCCAACGGCGTCAATTTCCGGGGATTCCCGGCGATCCCGGGGAATGACTTCGTCATCGGCTATCCGGTGCCGGGGAGAGCGGGGCAGAGCCGATCGGCGGGCGGCTGAGTCGCGCTGCTCCGTCCCTGCACGAATGGAGGGAGAGGAATTTTTCAGCATATGCACCGCGCGGAATCGCCATCAACATTACATCGCTGGTGCGGACCTTCTCCGCTTCGCCCAAGGGGCTAGCTGGCGCGAAGATAACCACTGCATGTCGAACGGCCAGCAGGTGAACCGGCTGGCAGGGCTTGCGGTAAAGCACGGCAAGAGCGTGGACTTCATCGGCTGTTGGCAGCGGCACGTCAGGGCGGTGTGATGCTCGCTACAGTAGCGGTATCCCAGCGCTGCTACTACAAAATTGTTTAATTCTCATGAACTTTTGTTGACTTTATATCAACAAATATTAAGTGTCAGAGGGCTAAGAATGTGCTTTTTATGTACCATATGAGGAACATCTTAAGTCGGCTGTAGTTATGTAACTTGACATGATGTCAAGTTACGACCAAAGAGAGGTTCCTTCCGTGCTTAGAAGAACAGGCCATGTCCTTCGAGAACGAAGCTGGTCGTCTGCGGCGGCTCGCAAGGGCGCCCGACATCTTGTTCTTCTATACCGATCACGCCGAGAAAGAGCTGAAGAAGGACGGCATTTTCAAAATCACCGTTGAGAACATGCTGCGCAAATGCGCAGTCACGAACGTGGAAGACTCCGATGGAGAGGAAAGCTGGCGAGCAGAAGGAAACGACAACGACGGGCGTCGTATAGCCGCTATCGTCGTTCCATATGAGATGCACAAAGAGATCAAGATCGTTACGGGATGGGCGAAAACATCCTAAGGAGTTAAGGGGAGTCAATCATGGCGAAGTGCACGAAGTGCCAAAGCTTGATGGAGCGATCCGTTAAGGCAGAGCACACGGAGGATTTGGGCGGCATTGTCGTCAATTTGGTGAACGCGGTCGTCGTGCGCCATTGCGGGAGTTGTAGCGCGGAGGAAACCGCGATCCCTGACATGCAGGGACTTGTCCATACGGTCGCGCTGGTGCGTGCATTGGATCCTATCCGCCTTGCCGGCAAAGAAGTACGGTTTATGCGCCGTGCGCTGGATATGACGCAGAAGAAGTTTGCGGAGGTTATGGAGCTAACCGCCGAAACTGTGTCCCGATGGGAAAACGGCATCAACGGTCACGGCACCGCGAGCGAGAAGCTGTTGCGTCATAACGTGTGTGCCCTATTGCACAAGCGGGTAGTTGCTCGGGCATACGATCCGGCACTAATAACCAACATGAAGTTTGAGGGTGGCTCTATTGAATACATTACAATGGAGCGCGTGCGCGTGGTCCATGAAAGCGACCATGAAAATGCGTGGGACCGACGCGCGGTTGCCTGAGAGGGCTCACATTGTCGCCGCCAACGTCCACCGGGCCGTCATCCGCTTGCCTGTCTTAGTCACCCGGTCATTCCGTAGCACGTAGGACAGGTTCGCCCGTGCGCCGGATCGGGGCGTGTATGGCTTCGTGGTCATAGCGCTTAGTGACCACGGGTCGCCTCTGCGAGCGCGACATTCGTGAGCGGCCTCCCAACTCGAAATCTTGAGACTTGTCATGCCCACCCGCACCCGCATCATCGCGGAGGCGCGTGCCTGGATTGGCACGCCCTATCGCCATCAGGCGTCGCTGCACGGCGTCGGCTGCGACTGCCTCGGCCTCGTGCGCGGGGTGTGGCGCGCGATCCATGGCAGCGAGCCGGAGGCGACGCCCGCCTACACGCGCGACTGGGCCGAGGCGTCCGGTTTTGAATCGCTCGCCGAAGCGGCGCGGCGGCACCTTGTCGAGCTCGACGACCGCCAGGCGTTCGCGCCGGGCGATGTTCTCTTGTTTCGCTACGCCAAGCCCTACCCCGCCAAGCACGCCGCGATTGCGACCGCGCCCGACCTGATGGTGCACGCGCATGACGGCGCCGCCGTCGCGGAGGTCGCCATCGCGCCGTGGTGGCGGCGGCGGCTCGCGTTTGCGTTTCGGTTTCCTGACGTATCCGACTGAGTAAGCCGCACGCTCCGAAGACCTCTCCCCGTTGGGGAGAGGTCGGCGCGGCGCGCAGCGCCAAGCCGGGTGAGGGGGCCTGGCTTCGGAAAATTCCCCCTCACCCGCTCGCTGCGCTCGCGACCTCTCCCCACAGGGGAGAGGTGCTTCGAGTTCGCGGCGCGAGTCGCGCAAGAATTCCGAGGTCACTCATGGCCGCACTTGTTCTCTCCGTCGCGGGTGCCGCGGTCGGCGGTGCCGTGTTCGGCCCGGCCGGCGCGATTGCGGGCCGCATCGCCGGCGCGATCGGCGGCAGCCTGATCGACCGCGCGCTGTTTTCCTCGCACACCGAGCGCAACGTCGAAGGCCCGCGCCTCGCCGACCTCGACGTGATGGCCTCGACCGAGGGCGCGCCGATCCCGCGCATCTATGGCCGCGCGCGGCTCGCCGGCCAGGTGATCTGGGCGACGCAGATCGAAGAGATCGTGTCGTTCCACAGCGACACCGAAGGCGGCAAAGGCGGCCCCACCGCCACGACCAACACGACGACCTATACTTACTTCGCCAATTTCGCGGTCGGCCTGTGCGCCGGGCCGATCGGCCGCGTCGGGCGGATCTGGGCGGACGGCAAGCCGCTCGATCTCGTCGGGCTGACGGTGCGCACCTACGCCGGCAGCGAGGCCCAGACACCGGACCCGCTGATCGTCGCGCGCGAGGGCGCCGGGAACGCACCAGCCTATCGCGGGCTCGCCTATGTGGTGTTCGAGCGCCTGCCGCTCGCCGATTTCGGCAACCGCATTCCGCAGCTTTCCTTCGAGCTGTTGCGCCCGCTCGGCCTGCTCGAGAAGATGACGCGCGCCGTGACGCTCATTCCCGGCACCACCGAATTCGGATACGAGCCCGGCACCGTGGTGCGGTTGATGGGCCCGGGTCAGTTCGCGGCCGAGAACCGGCATGCCGCGCATGCGGCCTCCGATGCCGAGGCCGCGCTCGACGATCTGCAGGCCACGTGCCCGAATGTCGAACGCGTCGCGGTCGTCGTCGCCTGGTTCGGTAGCGACCTGCGCGCGGCGAATTGCTTTCTGCTCCCCAAGGTGGATTCCCACCTCAAGATCACGCATCCGGCCGAATGGTCGGTCGCGGGCATTTCGCGCGCCGCGGCGCAGAGTGTTTCGACGGTTGCGGGCAGGCCGGCCTTTGGCGGCACGCCATCGGACGAGAGCGTGACGCACCTGATCCAGGAGCTGCGGGCACGCGGGCTCAAGATCACGCTCTATCCGTTCGTCATGATGGACATTCCGGCCGACAACACGCTGAACGATCCGTGGAGGACGGACGGCGGCTTTCAACCCGCCTATCCCTGGCGCGGACGCATGACCTGCAACCCGGCGCCCGGCCTGCCGGGCTCACCGGATGGCACGTCCGCGGCGGCGACGCAGATCGATGCGTTCTTCGGCACAGGTGTGGGCGACGGGCGCTATCGCCACATGGTGCTGCACTATGCGCAGCTTGCCGCGGACGCGGGCGGCGTCGATGCGTTCCTGATCGGCTCGGAGTTGCGCGGGCTGACGCGCGTGCGCTCCGCCTCCGGCGTCTACCCGGCGGTGACAGGGCTGATCACGCTCGCCGCCGACGTGAAGGCGATCGTCGGTTCCGGCACGATTGTCACTTACGCGGCGGACTGGACCGAGTACGGCGCGCATGTGGTGGATGGTGGCGCAAGCGAAGTGCGCTTTCCGCTCGATCCGCTGTGGGCGTCGGCGAACATCGACGCGGTGGGCATCGATTACTACGCGCCGCTCGCCGACTGGCGCGACGGTGCCGCGCATCTCGACCGGCAGATCGCCGACAGCATCTACGACCTCGATTATCTCGCCGGAAACCTGCGCGGCGGCGATGCCTACGACTGGTACTACGCGAACGATGCGGCGCGCGCCGCGCAAACGCGCACGCCGATCACCGATGGCCTGGGCAAACCCTGGGTGTTCCGCGTCAAGGACATCTGGAACTGGTGGAGCAATTCGCATTACGAGCGCGTCGCGGGAAGCGAACTTGGCTCGCACACCGGCTGGGTGGCGCAGGGCAAGCCGATCTGGCTAACGGAGATCGGCTGCGGCGCGGTCGACAAGGGCGCGAACCAGCCGAGCGTGTTTCCCGATCCGAAGTCGGCCGAGTCCGGCCTGCCGTATTTCTCCAGCGGCAAGCGCGACGACCTGATCCAGCGCCGCATGCTCGAAGCCGCGCTGGCGACCTTCGACCCCGCGCACGGCGCGACGCTCACGAACAATCCGGTTTCGTCCGTCTACGGCGGGCGCATGCTCGAGCCCTCCGCGATCCATCTGTGGACCTGGGACGCGCGGCCCTATCCGTTCTTTCCCGCCGCGCTCGACGTGTGGAGCGACGGGCCAAACTGGGAAACCGGGCATTGGCTCACCGGCCGGCTCGGCGGCGCGCCGCTCGATGCGCTCATTGCCGCGATCCTCGACGACGCGGGTATCGGCGGCTACGACACATCGGCGCTCGGGGAGGGGCCTGACGGCTACGTCATCGACCGCCCGATGTCGCCGCGTGCCGCGATTGAGCCGCTCGCGCTCGCCTACATGTTCGAGGCGAGCGAGGACGGCGCCTCCATGCGCTTCCGGCCGCGCGGCGGCGATCCGGTCATTGCGCTGACCGAGGACGATCTCGTATTGCCGGACGGTGCGGCGCCGCTTCGGTTGACACGTGCGCAGGAAACCGAATTGCCGCGCGAGGTCTCGATCGGCTTCACCGATGCCGAGGCCGATTATCGCCGCTCGGCCGTCACCTCGCGCCGCCTCGTCGGCGGCGCGGCGCGCGCCTCGCATGCGGATTTGAGCGTCATCACCAACGATGCGGCGGCCGAGCGGCGCGCCGAAATCTGGCTGCAGGATCTCTGGGCCGGGCGCGAGAGCGCCGAGTTCGCGCTGCCGCCGAGCGCGCTCGCGCTTACGCCGGGCGACGTGATCACGCTCGATGCCGGCGGGCGCGAGAGAACGCTCGAATTGCGCGCGACAGTGGATACCGAGCAGCGCCGCATCAGCGCGCGCTCGATCGATGCCGATGTGTTCGCGCTGGCCTCGCAGCCGCCGCGCCGCCCGCCGCCGGTGATGCCGCCGCCGCTTGGGCCGGTGCAGGCAGTGCTGCTCGAATTGCCCATGCTTCCGGGCGACGAGCCGCCGGTGACGGCGCATCTCGCGGTCTACGCCAATCCGTGGCCGGGACCGGTCGCGGTCTGGCGTTCGCTCGACGACGGGGCGAGCTACCAGCAGTTCGCCATTGTCACGGCGCCCGCCATCATGGGCGAGACGCTCGACGATCTCCCGGCCGGGCCGACGAGCCGCTGGGACAAGGTCGCGCACGCGCGCGTGAAGCTTTACGGCGGCGCGCTTGCGTCGGCGTCCGACCCGCGCGTGCTGAGCGGCGCCAATGCGGCGGCCGTGCAGCGTCCCGACGGCGCGTGGGAGATTCTGCAGTACGCCAACGCGGTGCTCACCGCCGAGCGAACCTATGAGCTGTCGCGCCTGCTGCGCGGAGAGCTCGGCAGCGAAGCCGCGATGGGCGCGCCGCTGGCGGCGGGCGCCCCGTTCGTTCTGCTCGATCCGCATGTCATTCCGATCGCGCGCGGGCTTGAAACAATCGGGCGGCGCATGCGGCTGCGCGTGGTTGCGGCGAACCGCGATCATGGCGACGCGAGCGCGGTCGAAATCGAGTTGCGGCCAAAGCCGCTTGCGTTCCAGCCGCTCAGCGTCGTGCATCTTGCGGCCCGTCGCGAGACCGGCGGCGTCCGCTTCTCGTGGCGCACACGCAGGCGTGGCCTCGCCGGCGTCAGTTTCGCGGCACGCATCGACCTCGGGGAGGCGAGCGAAGCCTACGAACTCGAAATTCTATCCGGCCCGGCCGTGCTGCGCACACTCTCGGCGACGTCACCGTCAATGCTCTATGCGACCAGCGACGAGACGCTCGACTTCGGCAGCGCGCAATCGAGCTTCAGCGTGCGTCTCTATCAGATGTCGGCGGCCGTCGGCCGCGGCCTGCCTGCCACCGCCACTCTCATCCCTTAAGGGGTCCCATGAGCGCATCAGCCAATCTTGCGCTGCCTTTCATCGAAGGCGGCGAGCGTCTCCCTGACGTGACCTTGAACGAAACGCTGCGCCTGATCGACACGCTGGTGCAGCTCGCGCTCGTCGACCGCGATCTCAATGTGCCGCCGGGTTCGCCGGTCGAGGGACAGCGCTGGATCGTGAAGGCGAGCCCGAGCCCAACCGGCGCGTGGGCCGGGCATGGCAATCACATCGCGGCGTGGCAGGACGGCGGCTGGGTGTTCTGCGCGCCAAAGGCCGGATGGTTCGCCTACGTGATCGACGAGGGTGCGCTGGTCGCATGGAGCGGCAGCGCGTGGGTCAGCGCGCTCGCGATGCTGGCGACGTTGCAAAACCTCTCGCTGCTCGGCGTCGGCACCACCGCCGACACCACCAACCCGTTCAGCGCCAAGCTCAACAATGCGCTCTGGGTGGCCAAGACCGTCGCGGAAGGCGGCGACGGGCATCTGCGCTTCAAGATGAGCAAGGAGAGTGCCGCGAAGACGCTCCCGCTCCTGTTCCAGGACAATTTCTCCGGCCGCGCCGAGATGGGGCTGACCGGCGACGACGACTTTCATTTCAAGGTGTCGGCGGACGGATCGAGCTGGCTCGATGCGATCACGATCGACCGGACGACGGCCAAGCTGACCGCCAACCAGGGCTTCGCCAATCCAGTCGCAACGCGCGCGCAACTTTATGCGGCGCCGTTCGACGCGCTCGCCCACAATGGCTTGCAGGTCAACGGCGCGATGGAGGTCGCCCAGGAGAACGGCACATCCAGCGTGACTCTGACCGCCACGGGCTCGCTGCAGACCAAGTATCTCGTCGACGGCGTGATGGCGGCGTATCGCGGGACGTTTGTCGCGGCGGGCCAGCAGGTCACCGACGCGCCGGCCGGCTATCGCAACTCACTGAAGTTCACGGTCTCGACCGCGCAAAGCTCGCTCGGCGCGAACGACGAGCTCTCGGTGCTCATCCCGGTCGAAGGTGTGCGCGCCTCGCGCCTCGCGCTCGGCACCGCGAGTGCCGCCGCGATCTCGATCGGCTTCTGGGCCAAGGCGCATCGCACCGGAACGTATTCCGGCTCGCTGCGCAACAGCGCCAGGAACCGCTCCTACCCGTTCAGTTTTGCCGTTAATGCAGCCGACACCTGGGAGTTCAAGACCGTTACGTTCGGTGGGGACACCGGCAGTACCTGGCTGGCCGACACCGGCGTCGGCTTCTATCTCAATTTGTGTATCGCGGGCGGCTCGTCTCGCGTCGCTACAGCCGGTGCTTGGGCCGGCGGCGACGCGAGCGGTGTGAGCGGCACGACCAATGCGGTGGCGGCGACCAGCGACACCTTCCAGGTCACCGGGTTGATCGTGCTGCCCGGCATCGAGTTGCCGGCCGCGGACCGCGCGCCTTTCGTCATGCGGCCATTCGATCAGGAGCCGTTGGTGTGCCAGCGGTATTGGGAAAAAACCTATGATTACGGCACGGCCCTTGGCGCAGTCAGCGCAGGGTCCGGATTGCGCATGGGCCTCGCAATGTCGACAACGGCGGTGGCGATACCCGGGAATTTCAAGATCAGGAAACGCGTGAGCCCGGCTATCACGCTCATTTCCTTCAACGGAACGACAGGCGTCATGGCGGCGCAAGCAACCAACGCCGACACGGCGGCCGCGACGCCACAGCTCATTGGCGAAGACGGATTCGGCTACATCACGTCGAGCGGGTTAGGTGCAGGCGCCGGGTATCACGTCCATTTTGTTGCGAGCGCGAGGCTCTGACGGTTTGCGCTGCCGCGCAGCGGCGCGCTGGTCATTCTCACTGAACGAGGTCTGCGATGCGAGCCGTTCTCGCCGCGCTGGCGCTTGCCGCCGCGCTCATCCCGTTCACGGCCGCGCAAGCCTCCGAGCCGCTCGTTCAGCTCGCACAGATGGCGCGCGATGTGACCGACGCTGTGCGCAAGCAGCGCGAAGAGCAGCGCGAGCGATTGCGGGCCGATGAACGCAAGAGACGCGGGAGCAAGCGATGAGCGCCGACTGCTATGCGGCTCGCCGAATGCCGACTTTGCGGTCTACATGACGGGCGTCGGTTCGGACAAGGGCTTGATGACCGGCAACGTGTCGTATCCCGGCTCCGGCGCGATCACATCAGCCGGGCAGGCGGGATTAATCCCGGTGTGAATTACGAGCTTTCGTAACCACGCCCGCGCGGCAGGCCTCGCTCGATCATTATGCAAGAGAGGAAGCGATGGACGGCTATGTCCGCTTCCTCGTCACGCTCGCGCTCTGGCCTTTCCGCCGACTGCGTTCTTGATGACGGTGCGCGCGTTCCTGCGCTGGCGCCGCAAACCCCGCTCGAGGTGATCATGCGACGTCTGTTCGTGACGCTGGCGCTGGCCGGCGCGTTCTTCGCTGCGCCCGCGCTGGCGTGCTCCGGACCTGCGTGCTGTGTCGTTGACGGAGTGCCGGCCGCGTGCCGCTCGCCCGTGATCGAACGGCAGGCGACGGCAACCGTGCAGCGCCGCTGCCCGCGCTGCGATCCGCGCGCTATCTCCGATTCGATTTTCAGCTACCAGATGAATCGCGGGCCTTATGAGAGCGCGGACGAGCTCGCGCGCGATGCGCTGTTGGCGCTGCCCGCCGTTGCCGTGGCCGGGCAACGCTGCAATGCCAGCCACTACGGCGTTGGCGACGACTACGGTGGCCGTAGGACCGCATTCGGCGAGCGGATGAACCCGAAGGGGATGACGGCGGCGCACCGCACCTTGCCCTTCGGTACGCGCGTGCGGGTCACTCACGGCGACAAGTCGGTTGTCGTTCGCATCAACGATCGCGGTCCGTCCGTGCGCGGGCGCTGCATCGATCTGAGCCACGGCGCCGCGATGGCGATCCGGCTTCCCGGCGTTGGACCCGTCACGGTCGAGCGGCTGTGATGTGCTGGGCCGCCAAAGGGCTAATCGCATTCTGCATCGGCTATCTGCCGCAGCCCGGATCAACGGTGACCGTCAAGCAGTCCTGCGTGATGAGCTATCCGAAGTCCATGCGGACGGCTGCGACCCGCTGCGCTGACGAGCACGATATCACCTATCGCATCGTGAAGGATCGTTGAGGGGATGACTCGCGTCATCCTGACCGTGGCGCTGTGGGCCTTCCCGCCAACGGCGCTGATCATGTTCGTGCGCTGGCTTTGCACGGGCAAAGTGAGAAAATTGTGAGAGGTTGGTATGCGCGACTGCTATGCCGAGTCGATCCACCGCCTGCTCAAGAGCGAAGGCGGCTACGTCAATCATCCCTCCGATCCCGGCGGGCCGACCAATTTCGGCATCACGCTCGGTGACTACCGCAAATACGTGAAGGCCGATGCAAGCGCCGCCGATATCCGCACGATGGAAATCGATGAGGCGAAGACGATCTATCGCGCCAAGTATTGGGGCGCGATGCGCGGCGACGAACTGCCCGCGGGCGTCGACTATTGCGTGTTCGACTATGCGGTCAATTCCGGCACCGGCCGCGCGCCGAAAGTGTTGCAGCGCGTTCTTGGTATCCCGGTCACCGGGCGGATGGATGACGCGAGTGTCGCTGCGGCACGCGGACGCGAGGCGCGTGCGCTGGTCCAGGCGATTTGCGACGAGCGCATGCGCTTCCTGCAAGCCCTCAAAACCTGGCCAGTGTTCGGCAAGGGCTGGAGCAAGCGCGTCGGTGAGGTGAGGGCCGCGGCGCTTGCGATGGCCGACAAGGCGGCGGGCCGCGCGCCGATCCGCGAGGATGCGCCGGCGACGTGCGCGCCCGGCAAGGGTGTCGTGCCGGTGAACGATGCGGCCCGCAAGGGCACGGCCGGCGGCGCGATCACGACCGGCGGCGCAGCGGCACAGCAATCGGCGGCGAATGGCGCGGACTGGATCGCCATCGCGCTCATCGTCGTGGCGGCGCTCGCGATCGCGGCGGCCGCCTGGGCTTTCTGGCGCTGGCGGCAGAAGCGCCAGCAGGAAGCGCCAGCGTAACAACATCAGAATTCACACCGATGAAGGAGACGATCCATGGACTGGACGACTGTCGCCGCCAAAGTGGTCAGCCTCGGCGCGCCGATGCTCGGGACCGCGCTCGGCGGACCGCTCGGAGGCATGGCCGGCAAGGTGCTGGCCGACGCATTCGGCGCCGCTGCCGCGACGCCGGAGGCCGTGCATGCGGCGATCGGCGACAAAGCGGCGGACCTCAAGCTCGCCGCCGAGGCCGCGCAGAAGGCCGAACGCGAATGGATGTCCGCGCTCGCCGAAATCGGCAAGGCCCAGGTGAGCGAGGTCGGCGAAACGATGCGGGCGGAAGCCGCCAGCGAGGACGTGCTGCAGCGCTGGTGGCGTCCGCTCTACGCGCTCGAACTGTCGCTGATCGAATGCCCGGCTTTTGCCGCCACGCTGCTGCACGCGCTGTGGACCGGCAACGACGCGGGCATCAACGGGCTCGCCAATCTGTCGGGCCTGCTGATCACCTATTTCGGCGCGCGCTTCGGTGTGCTGGGTGTCTACGTGAGCGGCCGCACGCGCGAGAAGCAGACCGCGCTCACCGGCGAGGACGCGCCCTCGATCGTCGGCACGGTGATCAAGGCGGTGGCGCGCAGGCGCTAGTGGTCCGATTCTAACATTCGCACCCCTGTGCGGCGGGCTCTCTTGCGAATGTTAGAATCAAAGGACCACTAGCAAGTATTACATTCTAGTGGAGCTTTGGATTTGACATTCGCTTCGCGAGTCCGCGGCTGGGTGGGTAGCGAATGTCAAATCCGCTCCACTAGGTCCCTTTCCGCGGTTCCCTCGCGCCTCTATACCGGCGCGTCTTCCGCGGAGAGTTCCCATGGACGTGCGCGATGCGATTGCGACCCGGTATTCCTGCCGGGCTTTTCTGCCGACGCCCGTTCCCCTCGACACTGTGCGCGAGATCCTCGATCGGGCGGCGCGCGCGCCGTCCGGCGGAAATCTCCAGCCCTGGCTGGTGCATGCGATTGCGGGCGAGCGGCTTGAAGCGCTGAAGGCGCAACTGCGCCCGCGTTTCGAGAAGGAAATACCGCGCGGCGAGGGCGCCGAGTATCAGGTCTATCCGGGCGACCTGAAGGAGCCGTATTACACCCGGCGCTCGCGGGTCGGCTCGCAGCTTTACGATTCGATCGGCATCCCGCGCGAGGACAAGGCCGGGCGCTATCGCCAGTTCGCACGCAACTACCTGTTCTATGACGCGCCGGTCGGGCTCTTCGTCTCGATGGACCGCATCATGGGTGCGCCGCAGTGGTCCGATGTCGGCGGCTTCATCCAGAACATCATGCTGCTGGCGCGTGCCTATGGACTGCACAGCTGCGCGCAGGAGGCCTGGACCTCCTGGCACAAGACTGTTTCGGCCTTCCTGAAACTCCCCTCCGAACACATATTGTTTTGCGGTATCGCGCTCGGCTACGCCGACGAGACCGCGCCGATCAATCGCTGGCGCGCGGAGCGCGAGCCGGCCGAGGCGTTCGCGACGTTCGAGGGGTTTGAGGCTTAATCTTGACACTCTCGCGCTTTAGGCGCTTCACCGCTGCAACCCGACGAGGACTCATGGGGGTTTCCCGCATTTTGCTGCTTGGCGTCGCTCTCGGCTTTGCCCTCCCGGGCATGGCGACAGGCGCCGAGCGCAAGGCCTGCCTTTCGCCGGAGGAGCGCCGCGCCATCATCGCGGCGCGCAAGGCCGTTCCGCTCGCGCGCGCCATGCATGTCGTCAAGGCCAGGATGGGCGGCGAGGTGGTTCGGGCGCGGCTGTGCCGGCAGGAACGGGGCCTCGTCTACGTGCTGACAGTGCTCGCGCAGGATGGCAAAGTGACCCAGGCCCGAGTCGATGCGGCCGATGGCCGATGGCTCGATGGGTCCGGGGGATAATGTGCGTCTGCTCGTCGTCGAGGACGATCCCGATCTCAACCGGCAACTCGCCACCGCCCTGACCGACGCGGGCTACGTGGTCGACCGCGCCTTCGACGGCGAGGAAGGCCATTATCTCGGCGAGACCGAACCTTACGACGCCGTCATTCTCGATATCGGCCTGCCGAAGATGGACGGCATCTCGGTGATCGAAGCCTGGCGGCGCACCGGCCGTGCCATGCCGGTGCTGATGCTCACCGCGCGCGACCGCTGGAGCGACAAGGTGCAGGGCTTCGACGCCGGCGCCGACGACTATGTGGCGAAGCCCTTCCATCTCGAGGAGGTGCTTGCCCGCGTGCGCGCGCTGCTGCGCCGCTCGGTCGGCCACGCCAAGAGCGAATTCAACTGCGGACCGGTGCGGCTCGATACGCGCACGGGCCGCGTCGCGGTCGACGGCAACCCGGTCAAGCTCACCAGCCACGAATACCGGCTGCTGTCATATTTGATGCACCATTCCGGCCGCGTCGTCTCGCGCACCGAACTGGTCGAG
>Ga0190272_10000555_pt1 | contig 19378 bp, 11 predicted proteins | sample Popmic504T_FD_133746 | JGI IMG/M metagenome (GOLD analysis project Ga0190272, IMG submission 133746) | Populus adjacent soil microbial communities from riparian zone of Shoshone River, Wyoming, USA - 504 T | ecosystem: Environmental > Terrestrial > Soil > Riparian zone | place: USA: Wyoming... | reverse complement strand
GGGCCGGCGACCTCGGTCCGGGTCGTGCCGGACCCGCCGCGCTCGGTCCCGCCGACCTCGTTCCGGGTGGACCCGCCCGTGTCCCGACCCGACGAGGTGTTGCCGCTGGTCGAGCCGCCGGTGTTGCCACCAGTCGAGGTGCCGCCCGTCGCTCCGTTGCCGGTACCGGAGGCGCCCCGGCCGGTCGTGCCGTTCGCGGTTGCGGTATTGCTGTTCGTCGCGCTGTTGCCAGTCCCGGTGCCAGTGCTGCCGGTGCCGGTCGTCCCGGGGCCGCTGGTACTGGTGCTGGTGCTGGTGCTGCCAACGTTGCCAGTGCTGCTGCTGGTGCTACCGGTGCTGGACGAGACTCCGGACGACGTGCCACTGGACGTCCCGCCAGAGGACTTGTCGGCCGCGGCGCCGCCGGACGTGCCACCAGTGGACGTGCCACCGGAGGAGTTGCCGGACGACGTCCCGCCGGAGGTACCACCGGTGGACGTGCCGGACGACGGGCCGCCGGACGTGCCGCTGTTGGGTGGGCCGGACGACGGGCCGCCGGACGTGCCACCGTTGGACGGGACGCCGGAGGACCTGCTGGGCGGCGGCGTGCCGGTGGACCTGGCGCTGCTGGGCGGCGGCGAGCCAGGGGTGGTGACGATGGTGGTTGTGGAGGAGCCGGAGGTCATCGGGCCGGGGCCGGTGGTGGGCGGGCCGCCGGGTGGGGGCGGGGACCCGGGGGTGCCGGGGACCGACTCGAGGGGGATGTCCCCGCCGGGGAGCTCGTGGAAGCCGTCACGCTTCAGCTGGCGATCGTGGGACCACTTCTCGCCGAGGTTCTCGGCCTTGTACTGGACGGCGCTCGTCGCGACGCCGTTGAGCGGGCCCATCCAGAGCGAGGTGGGGTCGCCGCCGAGGGGCAGGGTGGCGATGCCGACCGCCAGCTCGGTCGCCGCGTCCACGAAGGCGGCGCGGCCCAGGCTGTCGGAGTTGAAGTGGCTGCCAGGACCGTCGGCCCGGTCCTTCACCCAGCGGGCCAGCGACGTCTGCAGCGCCGAGGCGAACAGGCCGGCGCCGGCGCCGAGACCGGCGGACAGGCCCAGGTCCGTCCAGTCCGGTGCGTTCCGGTGGCCCCGGATGCCCTGAATGAGCTGCGCCAGGCCGGCTTCCACGACCTCCTGGGCGGCCTCCTCCAGCGCGGCCCGGGTGAGGATGCTGCCCACGCGGCCGAAGAACCGCTCGGTGATGCGCACCACCGCCGAGCGCCCGGCTGCGACGAAGCTCGGCACCAGCCCGGCGGTGAACGGTGTGGACAGCGCCCAGAGGATCTCCGCCGCGACGAACGCGATGGCGATCAGCATCGAGAACTTCGCTCCCTCGCCCTGCAACGCGTAGTCGTCGAGGGTCTTCGCCATCGCGTCCGCGGTGCCGGGGAAGGACTGGCCGTACTGGTCGAGCTGGTAGCCGTACTTGAGGAACGCCCGTCCTACGTTGCCGTGCGAGCCGTTCAGCACGTTCGTGACGAGCGAGTCCAGCCCGTCGGTGGCGCGATTGACGTCCGCCGCGTACGCCTCGCACAACCGGGCGAGCTCGCGGAGCGCGTCCTCGTCCAGTGCCGGCCACATGTCGCCGGCGAGTATCACGAAGATCCAGCGCAGGTCTTCCGGCACCATCAGGCTCACGCCACGAATGGTCGGCGACGCAGTGGCGCGCTGGGGACACCGGCAGTGCCTTTGTGGCCGAAGGTCCCTGGTGCCAGGTACCCGGGGGCAATGGTTGACGGAACGGCGCGCCTACGCGCAAGGCCGTGCCACACGATTGCCTGGTCATCGATCCAACCGTGCTACGGAGGAGGCCACTGTGCCTGCTAATGGTGTTTCTGTCGGTACCGAGGGATTGACCGGGGCTGCCACGCTTTTCGAAAGCGCCTCGTCGGAGTCGACCGGTCACCTCAAGTCGATCAACGAGCAGATGGCTGTGCTGCAGGCCTCGTGGACCGGCGATGCGTCGACCCGGTTCAGCCAGGCGATGAACGAATGGGAGAACAACTTCCGGACGGTCATCACGCAGCTCGACCACATGATCGAGGTCATGGGCGGCAACGCCAAGGCCTATGACAAGGCCGCCGACGAGGCCGCCTCGATCGCCGGCGGCTGGGCCACCGGCCTCGGCGACCTGTGATCCAGAACCAATTCTGAGCAGAAGGAGAAGAAGACGATGACGCAGTACACGTTCAGCTTCGGTCAGGCCGACGCCGTCCGCGACCAGATGGCCATGATCACCAACCGGGTGCACTCCATGCTGGAGGAACTGAACGGGAACGTGATGAAGCAGATCTCCGAATGGGAGAGCGACGCCCGCCGGGAATACGACATCGCGAAGCAGAAGTGGGATGCGGCCGCCGCGGCGATGCCGTCGGCGCTGGGCCGCGCGGAGCAGACCCTGCAGACCATCTCCGACGGCTACCTGCAGGTCGAGCACTACGGCATCGACCTGTGGCGCAGGTGATCAGCCCATGCCTCCCGGCAACTCCCAAACCAAGCCGCAGGTCGTTGTCCCGCCGAAGCCGGAAACCCCCGGCACCATTCCACCGCCCGATCCGATGCCGCAGAACTCGAACCTGAACCTGCCGCCCGTGCCAGGTGGCGCGGACACCCCGGGCAAGGGGGTGACGTCGGTGAGCACTGACGCGATCCGCACCTTCGCCGCCAACCTGCTGCTGCTGGAGGATCCGATCCGCACGGCGCTCAAGGGCACGGACAACGTCAACATCCACGCGGGCGCGTTCAACCAGGCGTTCGTGCTGACCCGCAAGATCGGCGGCGACGGCCAGCTCCTGACCAGCACGCGCGCCGTGCTCACCAACGCGCTGGACGCGCTGGAGTCGATCCGCGCGGCCTGCTTCAAGCTGGTCGCCGAGTACGACACGGCGGAAGAGCTGAACGAGGCCGACGCCAACAAGTTCAACGAGCTGATCCTGGACGCCAAGACCGTGATCAGCAGCATGGGCAAAAACTAACTCCTGATTGGGACGGAAGACCGTGGGCGACGACAAGTACGAGGGTGGCGGATTCCACCGTGGTCCTGAAGGCGGCGTCTGGGGCGATCCCTCGTACGAGGGTGGCGCGAACGACTACGAGGCCTGGGACTGGAAACAGATCAAGGCTGCCGTGGTCGGCGGCGCGGCGGTGCCACCGGGCTTCGCCCAGGAACACCTCACCTCGATCGCGGATCCGAAGTCGCTGACGGACGCGTCCCAGGCGTTCTACACCGCGCAAATCACGCTGGAGGGGGTGGCCAAGAACATCCGGCAGCAGGCGGAGGCACTGGCCGGCGAGGACGGCTCGTGGAAGGGGGAGGCCGCCACGAGCTTCCGTGGGCTCATGGTGGCCTTCTCCGCCCAGCTCGACGCCAGGGCCGTGCAGATCGCCGGCGGCGCGTCCCACACCAACCCGGTGCCGCTGCAGTTGTGGAACAACGGTGCGCACCTGAAATGGGCGCAGGACCTACTGCAGAAGTACGACGAGTACTACGCGGCGTGGGCCAGCGCACATGGTGCCCCGACGAACAACGGCCTGGTCACCGTGTCGCACCACCCCACCCTGCCGCAGCAGATCACCAACAGCATGCTCACGGTCATCCGGCTGCTCGCGCACAACTACGCCATGACGGTCAGCGAGATCCACATCCCGGACACCTCCAGCCTCAACGGCCCGGGCAACACGCCGCCACCGACCCCACCCCCACCTCCACCGGAGGGTGGCGGTCCGCCGCCGCCGCCCGCTCCGGAGGGCGGTCCGCCGCCGCCGGACTCGAAGCTGCCGCCTCCGCCGCCGCCTCCGGAAGGTGGCCCGCCGCCGCCGGATGGCAAGCTGCCGCCGCCACCACCCGACCCCAAATCGTTCGTGTCGACCCCCCCTCCTGGGCTCGGCAACCTGCCCCCGCCGCCCGGGCTCAGCGGGCTGGGCGGGCCAGGGGACGGACCGGGCAACGGACCGAAGGTGCCGGAGTTCACCGTGCCGCCACCACCGGGACTGAACGGGCCGGGCGGCGGCCCCGGCGAGTTCCCCGGCCTCAACGGCCCCGGTGGCCTGCCCGGTCTGGGCAACCTGCCAGGACTCGGTGGTCTGCCGGGTCCGGGCAGCGGCCTGCCTGGGCTGGGTGGCCTACCCGGCGGCCTGCCCGGGGGTCTACCCAGGCCGGGCGGACTGCCGGCCGGCCTGCCGGGCCTCGGGTCCGACAAGTCAGGGTCGCCGAGCCCGCCGCGGTTCGAGGTGCCGGGCCCCGGCGACGAGCTGGCGCCGGGGGTCGGCCACGACACGCTGCCCACGACGTCCGACCTGCCGTCGACGCCGGGGATGCCCGGAATGCCGATGATGCCGCCGATGGGCGGCGCGCCGCAGGGCAACGGCCAGGGCGCGGAGCGGCCCGACGCCGCCGGCCTGATCGCCGGTGACCCACTGCCGTGGGAGGGCACCGACCTCAGCGTCGGCGATCCCACGGGGCTGGACACCCCCGCCGCCGACCCCACCGAGTGGGCAACGCCTGGTGAGACACCCACCGGGCTCCCGGGCGCGGGGATGCCGATGATGCCGATGATGCCGCCGATGGGCGGCGCGCCGCAGGGCAACGGCCAGGGCGCGGAGCGGCCCGACGCCGCCGGCCTGATCGCCGGTGACCCCCAGCCATGGGAGACGGAGAGCATCGACGTCAGCGACCCGATCGGCCTCGACACCCCACCGGCCGAGCCGGCCGCCTGGGCCGCATCCACCGCAACGCCCGCCGGCGTGCCCGTCACATCGGCGATGCCCGACACGCCCTATGCGCCGGCCGCGCCCGTGGTGCCCGTGGTGCCCGTGGTGCCGATCGTGCCCATCAGGCCTGATGGGCCGGTCAGGCCTGCTGTGCCGTCCGGGTCTGCCGTGCCGTCCGGGCCCATTGCACCGGTCAGGTCTGCCGCACCGCCGGTGGAGCCCGGCGGGACCCGCGGTTCGAGCGGTTCGAGCGGTCCGACGGAAAGGCTCCCCGAGCCGGCCGGGCCCAGGCTGGAGGGGCGGGTCGGCGTGGTGCGGCGATCCGGCGAGGAGGACTTCTCGGCGTGGGACGCGCCGGGCGGATCGCTGACGTCGATCGTCGGCTGGGGATCCGCGCCGGCTGACGGACAGGCCGGCACCCCGGGCACCCCGGACGCGTCGGCCGTGCCACTGCTGATGCCGATACCGATGCCGGGTGGAGGCACCGGTGAGACCCCGCTGGCGCGCTACCGGAAGCGGCGCGGCGGCGCGGAGCCGGAGGCGCAACGCGAGTACGAGCCGGTTCAGTGCGGCGGCCCGGACGAACCGCCCCCACCGGAGCCTGAGCCCGAGCCGGACGAGGAGCCGGACGCCGACGACGAGCCCAAGCGCGCGGTCGAGCTGCTGAACCTGGACAACTCCGCGTGGGGCAGGGCGAACGCGGTACCGACGGGAGTTCTGGAATGAGCACGGTGACCGTCAAGCGCGGGGCCCGCGCGGCCGGACCGGAACTGCCCGACGGGCAGATCGAGCTGCAGGAGCCGCCGGTCATGGCGGAACCGGCGGCGCGCGACATCAGCTCGGTGATGATGATGCTGCCGATGGCGTTGGGCAGCGTCGCCATGGTGATGATGTTCTCCGTCGGCGGCCGCGGCGGCAGCGTGATGATGTACGTCGTCGGCGGCGCCATGGGCGTGTCCATGCTCGCGATGGGCCTGAGCCAGCTCGGCCGCTCCGCGTCCGACCGCAAGCGGAAGATGCAGGCCGAGCGCCGCGACTACCTGCGCTACGTCGCCCAGCTGCGCAAGCAGGTCAGGGACGCGGCGAAGGAGCAGCGCGTGGCCGTGGCGTGGAACAACCCGGACCCCGCCGCACTCTGGTCGGTGGCCATCGGGAAACGGTTGTGGGAGCGGCGCTCCAGCCATGCCGACTTCGCGAGGATCCGCATCGGCCTCGGCACCCAGCGCGCCGCGCTGGAACTGGTGGCACCGTCGAGCAAGCCCATCGAGGACCTGGAACCGCTGGCCGCGGTCTCGCTGCGCCGGTTCAGCGAGGCGTACCGGGTGGTGTCCGGCATTCCGACCGCGGTGGGGCTGCGCAGCTTCACCAGCGTCGAGTTCGACGGTGACCTCGTCCCGGCCGTCGCCCTGGTGCGCGCGATGCTCGCGCAGCTGGTCGCCTTCCACGCTCCCGACGAGCTGCGGGTCGCCGTTCTCACCACGATCACGGGCATCCCGGAGTGGGACTGGGTCAAGTGGCTGCCACACAACGCGCACCCGAGCGCCACCGAGGCCTCCGGGCCGGTGCCGATGGTGGCCTGTGACCACGACGAGCTGCTGGACCTGCTCGGACCCGAGATCGCCGACCGCGGCGACCACGACAAGGAGGCGGTGCCGAGCATCGGCGAGCCGTTGCTGGTGATCGTGGCGCACCTGGCGACCATCCCGGCGTCGTCCCGGTTGCTCGGCGCCGGCGTGCGCAACGTGATGCTGCTCGACGTCACGGGCGCGCTGCCCGGCGGGCCGAAGGTGCTGCGCCTGACCATGTCCGGCGACCGGGTCGAGTTCCAGGCCGGCGACGGCGCCGGGTCCGCCAGAGCGGACGCGCTCAGCCTGACGCGGGCCGAGTCGCTGGCCCGCTCGCTCGCGCCCCGGCGGACCTCCTGCACGGTCGAGCTCGTCGACCGTCCGTTCGAGTCGGACTTCGAGCTGACCACGCTGCTGGGCATCCGCGACGTGCACGCCGTCGACGTGCCGGGGCTCTGGCGCGGCCGGACGGCCCAGCGGGCCAGGCTCCAGGTGCCGATCGGCGTCACCGAGGACGGCGAGGTCGTCGAGCTGGACATCAAGGAGTCGGCGCAGGGCGGCATGGGGCCGCACGGGATGCTCATCGGCGCCACCGGGTCGGGCAAGAGCGAGCTGCTGCGCACCCTCGTGCTCGGGCTCGCCGCGACGCACTCGTCGGAAATCCTCAACTTCGTCCTCGTCGACTTCAAGGGCGGCGCGACCTTCCTCGGCATGGACCGGCTGCCGCACACCTCGGCGATGATCACGAACCTGGCCGACGAGCTGCCGCTGGTCGACCGGATGCAGGACTCGCTCAACGGCGAGATGACGCGGCGGCAGGAGCTGCTGCGGGCCAGCGGCCACCCGTCGCTGTTCGAGTACGAGAAGGCCCGCGGCAACGGCGAGCAGCTCGCCCCGCTGCCGGCGCTGTTCCTCGTGGTCGACGAGTTCAGCGAGCTGCTGGCGAGCAAGCCGGAGTTCATGGACCTGTTCGTGTCGATCGGCCGGCTCGGGCGCAGCCTCGGCGTGCACCTGCTGCTGGCCTCGCAGCGGCTGGACGAGGGCCGCATCCACCGGGTCGAGGGCCACCTGTCCTACCGGATCGCGCTGCGCACGTTCTCCTCGATGGAGTCGCGCAGCGTGATTGGCGTGGCCAACGCCTACGAGCTGCCCTCCGAGCCGGGCAACGGCTATCTCAAGATCGACACCACGAACCTGGTGCGGTTCAAGGGCGCCTACGTCTCCGGGCCGTGCCCGGCCGGCGCAGGAGACCTGCCGCCTGCGCTGGTACGCGAGCGGGCCTTCAGCGAAGTCGTCCCGTTCTCCGTGCACCCCAGCCCGTCGCTGTTCCGGTTCGCGGAGCCGGAGCCGCCGGAGCAGGAGGGACCGGCCGGCGAGCCGCAGGCGCCCCAGGCCGGCAGCGGGCCGACCCTGGCCGACGTGCTCATCGACCGCCTGGCCGGGTCCGGACCCGCCGCCCGGCAGGTGTGGCTGCCGCCACTGGCGGCGGCGCCGAGCCTGGACACGTTGCTGCCCAGCGTGCTCCCCGACCCGGTGCTGGGCATGACCGTGGACAGCCCGTCCCAGTGCGGTGGGCTCAGGGTTCCGGTCGGCGTGGTCGACCGGCCCTACGAGCAGGTGCGCGAACTGCTCGTCGCCGACCTCTCCGGCGCCGACGGCCACGTCGCGGTCGTCGGGGCGCCGCAGTCGGGCAAGTCGACGCTGCTGCGCACGCTGATCCTCGGCCTGTCGCTCACCCACACCCCGCGGCAGGTGCAGTTCTACTGCCTGGACTTCGGCGGCGGCGGCATCATGTCGATCAGCGGGCTGCCGCACGTCGGCTCGGTCGCGACCAGGCTGGACCGCGACCGCGTCGTACGCACCATCGAGGAACTGCTGCAGATCATGGAGCGGCGGGAGACGCTGTTCGCGCAGCGCGGCATCGAGTCCATGGCCGGCTATCGGGCGCTGTGCGCGGCCGGTGAGATCGACGACCAGCACGGCGACGTGTTCCTGGTCGTGGACGGGTGGTTCAGCCTCAAGCAGGACTACTCGGACCTGGAGTCCAGGATCGGCGAGCTGGCCTCGCGCGGGCTGTCCTTCGGGGTGCACGTCGTGGTCTCGGCGACGAGGTGGTCGGAGATCCGGCCCTGGCTGCGCGACCTGATCGGCACCCGCTTCGAGCTGCGGCTCGGCGACGCGATGGAGTCCGAGATCGGTTCGCGCAAGGCGGCCACCGTCCCCTCGCAGCCGGGCCGTGGGATCGTCGGCACCGGCAGCCACTTCCTCGCGGCGCTGCCGAGGCTGGACGGATCGTCCGACGTGGACGACCTGGCCACCGCAACGAAGGCGGTCGCCGAGGAGGTGGCCAGGTTCTGGCCGGGCCGCACCGCGCCACCGGTCCGCCTGCTGCCGACCGTGCTGCCGGTGTCCGAGCTGGCCGCCCCCGACGGCGACCTGCGCCTGTGCATCGGCCAGGACGAGCAGCGCCTGCTACCGGTGTGGCACGACTTCGGCGTCACCCCGCACCTGATGGTGTTCGGCGACTCCGAGACGGGCAAGACCAACCTGCTGCGGCTGGTGGTCGACGGCGTGACCCGCCGCTACCGGCCCGACCAGGCCCGGATCCTGCTCGGCGACCCGCAGCGTCAGCTCGACACCGCGGTTCCCGAGGAGTACCGGATCGGCTTCGGCATCACCGCCGACGCGGTGCGCGACCTGTGCGGCAAGGCCTCGGTGTCGCTGACCAGGCGCGTACCGGGTGAGGACATCTCCGCCGATCGGCTCCGGTCCCGCGACTGGTGGGAGGGCCCGCAGCTCTACATCGTCGTCGACGACTACGACCTGCTCTCCATGGGCTCCGGGATGGGGTCCGTGGTCGACCCGCTGCTGTCCATGCTCGCCCAGGGTGTGCACATCGGGCTGCACGTCATCGTCGCCAGGAGTACCTCGGGGGCGATGCGCGGGATGAGCGACCCGGTGCTGCGCCGGCTGTGGGAGCTCGGGACGCCGGGCGTGTTGCTCTCCTACCCCAAGGAGGAGGGCAAGTTCCTCGGCGAGGCCGGGCCGCGCAAGCTGCCGCCGGGCCGCGCCCAGCTGGTCACCCGCAGGGGTGTGCGGCTGATCCAGACCGGTTTCGTGGACCAGGGAGTCACCTCATGACCGCAATCGCACCGGCGGCCCAGCTCGTCCGGATCACCGTGCACGGCCCTGCCGGCCGCGCCGACCTCGCGGTGCCGGCGTCGACGACCGTCGCCGACCTGCTGCCCGTCCTGCTCCAGCACACCAGCGGCGACACCGCGGCCACCGAGGAGCACCTCACCGGCGCCGGTTGGGTGCTGCAGCGCCTCGGCGGCCCGCCGCTGGACCCGGACGGCACCCCGGAGACGCTGGACTGGCTGGAGGGGGAGCAGTTCCACCTGCGGCCGGCCGACGACACCATGCCGGAGCTCGACTTCGACGACATCGCGGACGGCATGGCGACCGCTGTCGGCCGGCAGCGGGACCGCTGGCGCCCGGAGTTCAGCCGGTGGCTGTTCCTCGGGGTGGCGCTGTGCGCCGTGCTGGCGGCCGTCTGGGCGCTCACCGTTCCCGGTTCCGACGCTGCAGGGCCGTGGCCGGCGATCGCGCTCGCCGTGGTGTTCACGGCCGCGACCCTGGTCGCCGGCGGGCTGCTCGTCGACGGGCCGTTGACCACCGTGCTGGGACTGTCGGCCGGCGCGTTCGCCTGGGTGGCTGGGACGGTCGGCGCCGATCCCGCGGCCGCGTCGCTGACCGGCCGGCTCCTGCCCGCTGTGCCGGGCGCGCTGGCCGGGGCGTCCGCGGTCGCCGCGGTGGCCGGGCTGATCCTGGGCGGGCGGGCCGTGCTCGCGGCGCACGTCCCGGTCCTGCCGTTCGCGACGCTCGCCCTCACCGCGTCCACCCTGGCCCTGGGCGCCTACCTGAACGTCTCGGCGGGTCACGCCGGCTTCGTGATCGGCGCCGTGCTGTCCACGGTGTTCGTCGCGGCGGTGATCGCCGCCCCCCGGGTGGTGCTGCGCTTCGCCCGGCTGCACGGCCCGCAGCTGCCGCGAACGGCCGACGACCTGCAGGTGGACATCGAGCCGCTGCCCGCGGACCAGGTGGTGGAGCGGACGGCGCTCGCCGACCGGTGCCTCAGCGTGCTGATGCTGTCGACGGCGGCCGTGCTGGGCGTCAGCTACCCGCTGCTGCTCGACGCGCCGGGCTGGGCACCGGCCGCGCTCGCCGGGCTCCTCGCCGCCGCGGTGGGGCTGCGCGCCCGGATCCATCTGACCGTGGCGCAGCGGGCCGCGCTGTCCGCGGCCGGCGTGTTCGGTGCGGTGCTGCTGGCGCGGGAGCTGGCCGGGGCGGTGGGCGGAGCGGGCCGCGCGGCGGTGCTGACCGGCCTGCTCGCGGTGTGCGCGATGGCCGTCACCGCCGCGCTGCGCCCGGCGTCGCGGCGCCCGCGCCCGGTGTGGGCGCACCTGGCGAACCTGGCGGAGACCCTCACCATGATCTCGATCGTCCCGGTGCTGCTGCAGGTCCTGGGCGCCTACGCCTGGGCGCGCGGGCTGGCCGGCTGAGGAGACGACATGCAGACCCAACGCGACCACGTGCACGCCTACCAGTTCATGGTCGGGCGGATGACCTCCGCCCTGGTGTCCGGCGATCCCGGGGCGTTCGAGCCGCCGGCCAGACGGGCCTGGATCGGGCTGGTCATCGGCGTCGTGCTCGCCGTCCTCGTCACCGCGGGCTTCGGGGTGTTCGGGATCGTCCGGCCCGGCGGCAGCACCGCGTGGCGCAAGCCCGGCGTGATCCTGGTCGAGAAGGAGACCGGTACCCGCTACGTGCTGCTGAACGGCGCCCTGCATCCCACGCTCAACCAGGCCTCCGCGATGCTGCTGCAGGGCGCCGGGGCCACGGTGCAGCGGATCTCCCGCAACTCCCTGGCCGGGTTGCCGCACGGCGCGCCGGTCGGCATCGCCGGCGCCCCCGACCCGGTGCCGCGGCCCGCGGACCTGGTCACCGGGCCGTCGCTGCTGTGCCTGGCCGGCGTGACCGGGACCGGGCGGGTCTCGGCGACCCTGCTGTCCGACGCGCTCGGCGGCCCGGCGGAGCTCCTGCCGCAGCGTGAGTTCCTGCTGGTGCGCAGCCCCGGCGGGACGGCCTACCTCGTCTGGCGCGGGTCGAAGTACCGCCTCGCCGACGACGCCGTCGCGGCCGCGCTGGGCGTGGCGAGCGGGGCCGGGCCGGTGGCACCCGAGCTGTGGCTGGACCTGGTGCCGGACGGTCAGGTGATCGGTCCGGCGGCCATCGAGGGAGTGGGCACGCCGGGGCCACAGGTCGGCGGCACCGGCTACGACGTCGGGCAGCTGTTCGAGCAGCGCGTCGGCGCAGAAGGCCGGCAGTTCCACGTCCTGCTGCGTGACGGGATCGCCCCGCTGACCGAGACCGAGTTCACCCTGCTGGCCGGCCGCGCCGGCATTCCCGACCCGGTGTCGATCACGTCGGCCGCGGTGGTCGCCGCGCCCAGGTCGGCCGACACCTCGCTGGCCGACCGGTTGCCCGACCTCATGGCGATCCGGCCGGCGCCGACGACCGACCGCTCGGTGTGCCTGCGGATCGAGCCGAACGGGCCGGCCACCCCCGTGCTGGCCGGCGGCCTGCCGGCGGGCCGGACGGCCCGGTCCGGCGGCACTGTCGGGGTGCGGCTGCCGCCGTCGGCCGGGCTGCTGGCCGGCGCGGTCCCGGCGCCGGCCGGCCAGCGTGCGCCCACCCGCTACCTGATCACCGACCAGGGCCTGGCACACCAGATCCCGGACGACGACTCGCTGCGGGCGCTCGGCCTCGGCGCGGTCACCCCGGTGCCCATGGACGCGCGGCTGCTGGCCGCCATCGCGGCCGGACCGTCCCTGAGCCGGTCGGCGCTCGGGGCGGCCGGCACGCACACCAGCACGCCCAGCAGCACGGTCCCCAGTACCGCATCCAGCACCGCTCCCGGGAAGGGATGAGCAATGACGATCATCACCAGGAAGCGGGTCCGGACGGGCCGGCCGGCGTTGGGCGGGCAGGTCATCGGCAACGCCATCGTCATCCATCTGCCTGGGCGGATCAGCGACGAGGCCACCGCGCTGGCCATGCGGGTGGCCCGCGACCCGCACCACGACCTGGTGGTGCTGGACCTGCCGCCGGGCAGCCCGGTGGGCCTGTGGGACGAGGTGGCCGACCGGCTGCCGCGCCGCAGGCGTGGGGTCCGCATCGTCGTCGGCGGCCGGAGCCGGGAGACGACGACGCTGGCCGGGCAGTGGCTGGCCGAGCGGCTCGGCCGGTCCGTGGTGGCCCCCGACGGCGCGGTGCACCCCGGCGCGGGCGGGTCGCTGTTCGTCCACTCCGGGCGGGGCAGTGGCTGGGTCCGGTTCCAGCCGGGGAGGGCCCCGCGGTGGGAGGCCAAGCGGTTCCCCCAGCCGCGGTGGGACACGGCTGTCTTCGCCGAGGACTGGCCGACCAGCGCGCGCGGCATCGCGGAGCCGATCCCCGGTGGGATGTGGATCCGCCCGGTGGGCCACGAGGCGCAGCAGCGCCGGCACCGCAGGCTGCTGATCGAGAGCGTGCCGTGCCAGGACGACCTGATCACCGTCGTGGTCGGCTGCCCCGGATTCGCGCCGCTGGCACTCGACGACGCCGCGCGGCTGTGGATGCGGTTGCCGCGGCCGGTCCGGGAGCGGGTGCGCTTCGCCCAGTTCGGACCCGTCGCCGTGACGCCGGACGTGCCGCTGGGCCAGGCGCTGGCCGACTGCCTCGGCGAGCGGGTGGCGTGCTACACCGGGCTGCCGGTCGGCGGCGGTGGTGTCGGTGGGGCCGCCGAGCCGGACGTTTTCACCGTGGACGACCACGGCGGGCTCGGGTGGAACACGGTGGCCAGGGAGTTGGGCTACGTGCCCGGCGGCGACGGCGGGCCGCGGCCGCCCGCGGTGCTGAGCCACCGCTGCCCGGTCCCCGGAATGCCCGAGGTCGCCCCGGCGGTGTACTGGTACGCGCCGGACGCGGTGGTCGAGGTCGTCCAGTCCGGTCTGTGGATCCGTCCGCAGGCCGAGGGGGCGAACGCCCGCGCGGTCCGGTGTGCGCCGTTGGACCGGACCGTGCACAACCTGATGTTCGACGCCGGGGCCGGTGGGGAGCGGATGCGCCTGCTCGCCCAGGACGTGCTGGCCCGCCTACATCCGTCCACCCGGCACGCCAGCCGGGTGCTGCCGACGGACGCGGTGCTCACCGGGCGGGACCGCGTCCGGCTCACCGGCAACGCGCAGGCCGAGTTGGACCCGGCCGTCACCAGAACACCGCCACCCGCCGCACTGCCCGCCGAGCCGGTGCCCGCCGAGCCGGTGCCCGCCGAGCCGGTGCCCGCCGAGCCGGTGCCCGCCGAGCCGGTGTCTGTCGAGCCGGCGCCCGCCGAGCCGGCGGCCATTGAGCCGGCGGCCGTCGAGCCGGCGCCGGCCGAGCGGGCTCCCGCCGAGCTGTCGCCGGCCGGGCCGGTGCCCGCCGGGCCGGCATCGGAACAGCCGGTGCTGGAACGGCCGGTGCCGCTGCAGTTGGGGCCCGGTATGCCGGCCGGATTCCGGCTCGAATCCGCAACGTTGCTACCGGACGGCGCCGCGGAAGCACCGGCGTCTCGCATCCGTATCGACGTTTTCGACGCGCCAGAACGTCGATACGGATGCGAGACGCCCGAAGCGGTGCCGGACGAGGTGTTCCAGCCGACCCCGGTCGCGGCGGCCTCGGCGCTGCTGCCCACCCGCGGCATCGGCGAGGAGCGCACCTGGCTACGGCGCACGCTGGGGCCGGAGTACGGCACCCACGCGAACTCGGTGTCCCGCGTGCTGTCGATGCATCCGGGGTTCCAGGGACCGCCGAAGAACTCCTCGCCCGAGGCACTGACCGAGGCACTGACCGACGCCGTCGCCGTCCGGCTGCACCTCGCGGCGCACGGCGCGGCCATCGACCTCGCGCTGCGCACCGCGACCGTCGGCCCGCACGTCCCGTTCGCCCGATGCGTCGTGTCCGGCCTGGGCAAGCTGCCATCGCACCGCGGCCCCACGGTGTTCTCCGCGGCGCCGACACCTGGGCAGCTGCGGCTGTACCGGGACCGCAACCTGGTGACCGAGTGGGGGTTCATCCATGCCCTCACGGCCCCGTGCGCCAAGCGAACGGGCACCACCGACGTGCTGATCTGGTCCATGACCGCGCGCCGAACGAGACTTCTGGAATCCGACGAGTGCCGCACGGAGGATCGGGTGCTGTTCGTCCCGGGGACCAGCTTCAAGGTGCTCAGGATCGACCCGCCGAGCGGCTCGGAGCGCGGCCGGATCCTGCTCCGCGAACTGGCCGCGGGGGAGATCGATGCCGGCGGCGGGGTGGACGCGGGGCGGGTGTCGCTGGACGACCTGGCGATCTCCTCCCTGGATGGCCAGCTCGAGCACTGGGCGACGGCGCAGCCGCTCGAGCGGGTGAACGAGGCGGCGGCCGGCAGGTTCGGCGCCCTACCTGGACTGTGCTCGGCGGGATTGCTCGCGACGAAAGGCGACGACCGATGAATCGGCAGCTACTGCGGGTCGGCGGCGGCCGGCCGGGGACGTACCCGACGATCTCGGCCGCGCTCGCCGCGGCCGAGGCCGGCGCCATGGTCAGCGTCGCCGCCGGCCGGTACGAGGAGAACCTGGTGCTGGACAAGGTGGTGACCGTCACCGCTGAGGATGGCCCCGGCTCGGTCGAGGTGCACGCGGCCACCGGCACCGTGCTCGTGGTGAACGCCCAGTCCGCGCACGTGTCCGGCCTGCGGCTGTGCGGCACTGACGAGGCGCACATCGCCGTCGACGTCGTGCGCGGCGAGGTCGGGCTCGACTCCTGCACCGTGTCGGGCAACGCCTGGACGGCGGTGCTGGCCAGGGGACAGGGCGCGCTCGCGCTGCGCGGCTGCGTGGTCACCAGTGCCGCCGGGGCCGGCGTGGTCATCGCCTCCCCACTGCCCAGCAGCATGGAGGACACCGAGGTACGCGACACCGCGTCCTCCGCGGTGGTGGTCACCGAGCGCGGCTCCCTGGTCATGCGCCGGTGCACCGTGCGCGACGTCGGGGGCAACGGCGTGTGCGTCAACGGCGTCGGGCACGCCGTCCTGGAGGGCTGCGAGATCGTCGCGGCGAGCAAGCCCGCCGTGGTCGTCGAGCAGCAGGGCAGCGCGACGCTGTCCCGGCTGGCGGTGCGCGACAGCGGCAACGTCGACCTGTACCTGACCAGCAGCGGCGAGGTGAGTGTCGTCGACTCGAGGTTCGAGTCGGCCGCAGTGCAATCGGTGCATGTCGCGGGCGGCGCCGAACCGGTCCTCCGTGGTTGCTCGTTCACCGGCGCCGGCCGCAACGCCGTGCAGGTCAGCGGCAGGTCCGGCCCGCGCTTCGTCGACTGCGTGATCGCCGACACCCCGGTCGGGCTGGCCGTCGACGGTGGCAGCTCACCCCAGCTCGACCGGATCGAGGTGACCGGTACCCGCACCGCCGCGGCCGTGTTCGAGGACGGCGCCGGGGTGCGCGTCACCGGCCTGGTGGTGCGCACCGACACCGGCGCCGGCGTGGTGCTGCGCGGCGCCGGCCGGCTGGACCTGCGCGACGCCGAGGTCGTGGTCGGCCCCGCGGTCGCCGTCGAGCTCTCCGGCCCGGTCCAGGCCAGCCTCACCGATCTGCGGGTCGGTTGCTCGGCGCAGACCGCGGTGTCGCTCGCGGGCGGGGTGCGCGCGACGTTCGCCTCGGCCCTCGTCCGTGGCGGCGGGGTCCTGGTCGGGGGTCGGTCGGAGGTGTCCCTGCAGGACTGTGAGCTGGTGGACGCCCCCGTCGACGGCCTGCTGGTCGGCCAGGACGCAGCGGTGACCGCCACCCGCGTCCGAGTGCGTTCCGCCGGCCGGCACGGGGTCAGCGTCGAGCGGGGCGGTCGGGCCTCGCTGTCCGCGTGCGAGGTCGTCGCCAGCGGCGCGGACGGCGTGCGGCTGGACACCCACGAGCCGGTCCTGGTCAGCCAGTGCGCCATCCGTAGCAGCGGCGGCGTGCCGCTGAACCGGCTCGCCGAGCCGGACCGGGTGACGGTGGACAACCTGGTCACCGACGAGCGCACCCCGTCGCGGCAGCGCACGGTGCCGGAGCGGCCCGACGGCGAGCCGGCGCCGGCCGAGCCCGGCCCGGCCGACGCCGAGTTGAACGGGCCGTTGGCCGAGCTGAACTCCCTGGTCGGTCTGGACGGCGTCAAGGACGAGGTCACCGCGCTGATCAACCTGATCCGGATGTCGCAGCTGCGGCAGCAGATGGGCCTGCCGATGCCGCCGATGAGCCGGCACCTGGTGTTCGCGGGCCCGCCTGGAACCGGCAAGACCACGGTTGCCCGGCTCTACGGGACCGTGCTGGCCGAGCTGGGTGTGCTGTCCAAGGGCCACCTGGTCGAGGTGGCCCGCGCCGACCTGGTGGCCCAGTACATCGGCGCCACCGCGATCAAGACGACCGAGGTGGTCACCAAGGCCATCGGCGGGGTGCTGTTCGTCGACGAGGCCTACACGTTGACCTCCCAGTCCGGCGGGTCAGGGCCGGACTTCGGGCAGGAGGCCGTCGACACCCTGATGAAGATGATGGAGGACCACCGCGACGAGCTGGTGGTGATCGTGGCCGGCTACTCGGAGCGCATGGAGACGTTCCTCGCGTCCAACCCCGGCATGGCTTCCCGCTTCACCCGGACCATCGAGTTCCCCAACTACAGCGTGGACGAGCTCGTCACCATCACCACGAACCTGTGCCGCAAGCACTACTACGAGCTGGACGACGACGCGATCGCCGCGCTCGTCGAGTACTTCGAGCTGGTGCCCAAGACCGAGACCTTCGGCAACGGCCGCGTCGCGCGCAAGCTGTTCGAGTCCATGGTGAACACCCAGGCGTCACGGCTGGCCGGCGCGCCGCCGTCCAAGGACTCCGAGCTCAGCCGGTTCACCGCGGCCGACCTGACCGCTGAGCTGGGCGGGCTGCGGGCCGGCGGCACCGCCACCGCACCGGAGGTCACCGCCGACCCGGCCGGTGCGCTCGGCGCCAGCCGGTCCTGGCGGCGCGTCGGCGACCTGGTGGGCCAGCTGGGCGCCCGAGAGGCGCTTGGCCGCACGCTGCTGCGGCTCGGCGAGCTGCGCACACTGCGGCGCCCGATCGGCGGCGAGGCGAACGTGGCCGTCGCCGGGGCGGCCGGCACCGGCCGCTCCGGGCTGACCCGGCTGTACGCGCAGTGCCTGGCCGAGCTCGACCTGGTGGACATCGGGCACGTCGTGGTCGCGTCCATGGACCGGGACCTGTGCGCGGACTGGCCGGGGCAGGCGGAACGCCTGGTGGCCACCGCCGTCGCCGACGCCGCCGGCGGGGTGCTGGTGGTCGACACCGACGGGGTGTGGCCCGGCGATCCCCGCGAGTACGGGGTGGAGGCGCTGCAGGCGTTGGCCGCGGCCATGCGGCGCGCACCCGGCGATCCGGTGGTGGTCCTGGTCGGTGAGCCCGACCGGCTGGCCACCGTGTTCGAGCTGGTACCGGCGCTCGCGGCCGGCGTCGGCGAGCGGTGGACGGTGACCGGCTACGCGACGGAGGAGCTGGCCGGTATCGCCGTGCGGCTGCTGCGGCGCCGGGGACATGAGGTTCCCGAGGACGTCCGCGCGGCGCTGCACACCAGGTTCGACGACGTCAGGTCCGATGGCGCCGCGCGCACCCTCGAAGGGGCGCGGCAGTTCGCCACCCGGCTCGCGAGTACGGCGGCGTCGCGGACGCTGACCGCGGCGGACGTGTGGGCCGCCGGCGGCCGGGGGCTGACGGTGGTGCCCGATGCCCAGTCGCCGGATACACAGGGCCTCGTGCCCGTCGGATGAGTGTCGAGTTTCGCTGAACCGGAGGTGGTTGTCATGGGATCGGGGTACGAGCAGGAGCTGGAGGAGTCGCTGGCGAGGTACCGCCAGCGACGGCAGGAGCTGGCCGACTTCCAGCGCGGGATGGCGGCCATCGCTGTCACGGTGACCGCCCCGCGGCGGGTGGTGACCGTGACCATGGGCAACGCCGGAGAGATCAGGGAGATCAAGTTCCCGACGGCGGCGTACCGGAGCATGACGCCCGCCGAGCTGGCGACCGTCGTCACCAGGACGATCGAGGACGCCAGGTCCGAGGCACTGGACCGGGCGGCCGAGCTGCTGGCGGCGATGCTGCCACCGGGCGTCGACGCCAGGCAGCTGGTGCGCGGCAAGGGCGACCTCACACAGATGCTGCCGGAGGACCCCCTGGTAGCCAACCCGGCCTTCGGGCTGTCAGCGGCGGAGGCGTGAGATGGCGGACTACGTCGACGTCGACACCGACGTTCTCAAGTCGGCCGCGACCAGCTACGAGTCGGCGGCCGACCACATCCGCCGAGTGGGCCTGAACTTCGGCAACGTGGTGTCCCGCTACTCCTTCGCCTTCGGCAACGACGGCGCTGGCAAGGAGGTCGACCAGCAGTTCTCGACGTTGTCGCGCGGCTTCCACGACAGCCTGCACCTGTTCGCCACGGCCGTGGACGAGACCGCGGACGGCATCGACGCGATGGCCAGGCAGTACGACCGGGTCGAGGAGCGCAACTCCAGGCTCGCCAACGGCCTCGACCCGGCGCTGAGCGATCCGGACTCCCCGACCCAGGGCCCACCCGGCTCGCACAACCCGCCAACCGGCAACGGCGGCCGCGACCCTGGCTCCGGCCGCCGGCACTGACGACACACCCCCGCCCCGCACGCCCCGCACGCCCCGGGCGTGCGGGGCGCCCGGGGCGTGCGGGGCGTCTCGCATCCGTATCGACGTTTCGGCGGGCTCAAAACGTCGATACGGATGCGAGTGGCCTTTCTGGGCCCGGGCCGGCTCGGGCCGGCTCGGGCCGGCTCGGGCCTCGAGGACCCGCGGGCGAGGGTCAGATGATGCCGGCCTGCAGCGCGTACGCCACGGCGTGCGCGCGGTTGCGTAGGCCGAGCCGGCTGGTCAGGGCGTAGACGACGTTCTTCACCGTCCGCACCGAGTAGCACAGCTTCTC
>Ga0190272_10000554_pt1 | contig 19400 bp, 25 predicted proteins | sample Popmic504T_FD_133746 | JGI IMG/M metagenome (GOLD analysis project Ga0190272, IMG submission 133746) | Populus adjacent soil microbial communities from riparian zone of Shoshone River, Wyoming, USA - 504 T | ecosystem: Environmental > Terrestrial > Soil > Riparian zone | place: USA: Wyoming... | reverse complement strand
CGCGTACGGATTCTGCGCCCTTGCTTACGCGCGGGCTTCTGCACTATTGCTCGCGGCCCTTTTTACTCTATCCATTGCCCTGAGCAGGATCAAAAACCGCTGCAGATCGTCGTCGTCCAGGTCCTTCGCGGACGAGCGGCCGTCGAAAGTTTCGGCGAGAAATGCCTTGTAGGCCTCCTTGTTGCCGTTGGTTATCAGGCCGAGGTTCGCCGCCAGCACGTGGACCTCTTCATATACCGGCTTGCGCGGATCGTGACGGGTGTGGCCGAGCGCGACCGCGCCCGACTCGCGGTATTTCTTGTGCGCGTGCCATAGATTGATCCCCACCGAGCGGATGCCGCGGCGCACGGCCCGGGCCTGGGCCACGTTGTCGGCCATGCGCAGGCTGTCGATCGTGCCGCCGTCGGCGAAGGGCTCGTGGAGGCGGGCCGAATCTTCGCAGACGCGCGTGCGCCCATCGGGCAGGCGGACGCTGCAGCGGGCGGTGACGATCTGCGATTCGAAATCGCGCTCGGATATCTCGCAGGTGACGTCCTGGATGTCGGTAAGCTTGAGCGAGAGCAGGCAGACGGCTTCGAAATCGAAGATCGGCGTCGGGTCCTCGCCCTCGAAGCTGATCTGCCCGGGGTCGAGCCCGTGCATCTCGGAAAGCTCGCGGACGGTTTCATGTTGATCGTGAGTAAGTGTTCGTTGTTGTGCGTTCATAAGTTTTCTCCAGTTCAAAATTAGAAAGCCAAAAGGGAAATTAAACAGGATGGACAAGATGAACAGGATGGGAAAGAAAAGAAAATTAACAGGGATAAAGGGGATGGAAGGAATAAAATTTGTTCCCATCCCTTGTATCCCCTCCATCCCTGTAAAAAATTCCTTATCCTGTTCATCCTGTTTATCCTGTCCATCCTGTTAAAATTCCTCCCTATTCTTCGAGCAGCCCGGCGATCGCATCGGTCTCGCTCATCTCTGTCGCCCGTTCGCCGAGCGCCTCGTTTACGCGGCGGTATTGGAGCGCGAGCAGGTTCAGATTCGTGTTCAGAAAATGCTCGCGGCGCGCGTCTGAGGTCTCGCTGAGCATCGCGGCCAGGGCCGAGAGCATGGCGGTCGCGGTTAGCGATACGCGCTCGAGCTCGTCGCGCTGGTCGGCCGGAGCGTCGGGGCCGGCGTCCATTTTTCTCTTAAGCCGCTCATAATCCTCCATCCCCCGTTCGAGCCGGCGGGCCTTTTCCGCGTTGGCGTCGGCCAGGGCCGAGAGCGTCTCGAGAATGCGGGCGCGGTTTCCGAGCTCGATTGAGATCTCGTCGTCGGAACCGTCGTTGACGAATACGGTCTCGCCCTCGACCCGCACGGTGCCGCGGCCGAGCAGCTTGCGGCGCGCCAGCGGCAGCCCGATGTCGTTCATAAGGTCGAACACCTGCTCGCCCTCGCGGTCGAATATCTCGCGGCGCTTGTAAAACTGGTGCTTCGTCATCGGCGAGTAGGGCGAGCGGTCGAGAAACTCGACGAACCGCTTGTAGCCCATCTGCTCGTGCATCTTTTCCTTTTCGAAGGCGATCAGGTTCGCCATCACCTGGGCCGACAAGGCCGATGCGATACGGTCGGCCGCGCGCATCCCGCCCAGAAAAAGGAGCGCGCGCTCGCGGTGTTCGGTAGTGGTGGGTGAGGAAGCCATACTTTAATCAACTGGGATTCAAACAGGATGGACAGGATGAACAGGATAAGGAAGTTTTACAGGGATGGAGGGGATACAAGGGATAGGAACAAATTTTATCCCTTCCATCCCTGTTAATTTCTTTCTTTCCCATCCTGCCTATCCTGTCCATCCTGTTTAAATTCCCTTTCCGCTGGCGGAATCGTGTTTTAATTACCAGCCCGATAAAACGGGTGTTTCAATTTTCAATAATTCCGCTGCGGCGGAAATGAGTTTATTGAGTTTGTAGAGTTCGTTGAGTTCGTTGAGAAAGAAAACCCAATAACTCAAAGAACTCAACGAACTCAAAGAACTTCTTCTCTCCTCTTATCGCCCAGGTCCAGCGCGATGTTCTGCACCTCGTCGAGGGTTTGGCCAGCCAGGCGTTTCATCGCCAGCGCGCCGACTTCCGATAGCTCGCCCCTGGCTATCGCCGAGAGGCCGCGGTGCATTACCGTCATCATCTCTAGCGAGGTCTGCTGTATCTGGCGGATCCGCTCGACGTCTTCGAATCTCTTCTTTTGAACTCCCATAAAATTCGCCGCAAAAAGGCACAAAATACGCAAAAAAGGAATCCCGATATTTCTGTTAAAGCCCTTTTTGTGCCTCTTGCGCAATTTTGCGGCTATCCGGTTTTTCCGGGCGTTCGAGGCCGAGGCCGTAGCGCTCATTCAACATCAATGCGAGGCGCGGGAAATACCGCCGGCCGAAGAGCACGTCGCCGATCATTACCCGCAGGCTGTCGAACGCGATCGGATAATCCGCGGCCATCTCGCGCGCCATTGTCGATACCGAGAGGCGCCGCTCGAAAAGAAACGCTTTGACTTGTGCAGGTTTCATAGTAAAATCTGTTTTCAGTTGAAAACGATTGTTTCAAATGTGAAGTATTTGAAACAGGGTCGGGGAGGTCGAGGAAGTCTGGTAAGTCTGGGAAGGCAGATGTACCCCAATCTACCCTATAACCTATATATCAGGAAGTTTCTACCTTCCCAGACTTTCCGGACCGTCTAGACTTTCTAGACTTTCAACTGAATATTTTCAATCTAAACTGAAAATGAGAATACAACAAATGTTTCATCATGTCAAGAGGATATAAAACAAAAGTTGTAAATAATTTATGACTGAAAAATTCCAGGACCGGCTCAAGCAGGTATTCGATAACGCGTCGATGGCTGAAATAGCGCGCAGGCTTGAACTTCCGCATGCTACAGTGCGGAATTATTTCCAGGGGCGGATGCCCGCGCCCGATGTGCTGATAAAGATCGCCAATGAAACAAACGTTTCATTAAACTGGCTGCTTACCGGTAAAGGCGAGCTCTTCGCCGGGGGCGGGGCGCCGCTGCAGGACCTCGACAATATTTTTGAAAAGAAGATCGAGGAGATGATCGACCGCAAGCTGGCCGAGCGCCTGATCGAGATCGAAGACCTGGGCGAGGTGGATGCGCGCCCCGAATTCGACGCCGCCGCCGCCATCCGCAAATACAACGATCCGCGGCTGGTAATGAACGAGTGGTTCCTGCATGAGGGCCGAAAATACCCTGAGGACTACGGCGTGGTCTTTTTCCAGGGCTGGGAAACCTACACGGACGAGGAAAAGCTGGACGCGGTAAAAGACGCGAAAAAGGTGCTGGACCGGACGCTGAAGAAGTGAGTGGTCCGTGGTTAGTGGTTGGTGGTCCGTAGTTGGTAGATCGTGTCCGGGGAGAGCGGGCCGCGAAAGAAATTAACCGAGGATAACCGGATAGAAGAGATAGGTAAAATTGACAAACCTAACCGCTTGGGTTTAGCATCATATGGGTGCGGCCTTTTGTGGTAACCAAACTGCCGATGAGTTCGAAGACTATTGACGGTATTAGATTTAACGCGTATTCAAACGATCACGGCCCGCCGCACATCGATGCCGAGGTCGAGGGAATGAAGATGAAACTTGTATTTGAGACTGATGAGGACCCTCCGTACATAAAGACCAAGAATCCACGAATCAAGGACCAGGATGCAAAGCGGGCATTCAAAATCTTTCGTGATAATCAGGGAACATTGAGAGCAATGTTTAATGAGGTTCAAAATGCCAGAGAAAATTGATAATAAATGGGTGTTTACTGAGGAAGAGCTTGATGAGCAAATACGTCAGGCCGAAGCCTTTTATGACGAACACGTCAAGGATAAGCCGATAGCTACAAGTTATAGTTTCGACCCCGCCACTCGTATTGTGTCGATCAGGACTAACGATGGTTCCAGAATCGATTTTCCGACTTGGAAGATAAAAGAATTACAAAATGCCTCGGACGACGAAGTCCGGGACGCTTACATTACTAAAGCGGGAGATGCTATTCACTGGGATAATCTCGATGCTCACTATACTATTGCCGGTCTTGCGGCTAACATCTTCGGTACCAGGGAATGGATGCGCGAACTTGGACGGAAAGGCGGCAGCGCGGTTTCTGCGAAGAAAGCCGAAGCGGCCCGGAAAAATGGAGCGAAGGGCGGCAGGCCAAGGACGGTAGTTCGTTGAGTTATTGAATAATTGAATCATTTCTTCAATCGGGCGGGAAAATACCGGTTGAATTCCTTCGTGGCTGCGGAATCCCGGACGATTTCATCACATTTATCCCTTCCCATTCCGGCATACAGGAAGCGATCCAGTTTTACTCCTGTTTTATCAGCTACAGCACAAAAGACGAGGAATTTGCCCGGCGGCTGTATTCGCGGATGCGCGACGAGAAGCTGCGCGTCTGGTTCGCGCCCGAGGAAATGAAGGGCGGGCGCATCCTCCATGAGCAGATCGAGCAGGCCATCCAACTCCACGACCGCTTGTTGATCATCCTCTCGGAAGAAAGCATGAAGAGCGAGTGGGTCAAGCGTGAGATACGGAATGCCCGCCGGGCCGAGAAAAAGGAAAATCGCCGGAAGCTGTTTCCTATCAGGCTGGTCGATTACGAGTCGATAGAAAACTGGAAAGGATTTGAGGGCGACGGGGCCGAGGACCTGGCATTCGAGCTCGGTAAATTTTACATCCCGGATTTTTCGAACTGGAAGGACCACGATTCATTTGAGAAAGAGTTTGACCGATTGTTGCGCGACCTGAGGGCCGAGGAAAAGAGGCAGGCCGAGGGTAATTCGTAGTTCGTTGTCCGTGGTCCGTATTTCCTGGTTCGTGGTCCGTTGTTCCTCGGTTCCGTAGGAACCTCGTGAAAATAGCCCAGCGATTTATCGCTGGGTATCGTGAGCAAAAGATTTCCAGTCTCGTAGAGACGAAAGAAATTTCAGCCGTTCCTACGGAACTGCAACGGTTTTTGCCGTGCTGTTCCCAGCGCTGAAGCGCTGGGCTATTACCATTCGATCCCTACGGGATCAGACTCCCCGAACCACGAACAACGGACCAACCGGTTTTAAGGCTATTTAAGATTTAGCTCCACCTCATCATCGGCAAGAACTTCCATGTGCACCTTGGCTAGCTTGGCATATTGCAGGAGAACGATAGTCGAGGGTTCGCGGAGACCTTGCTCATACTTGGAAATACTGCTTCGAGACAAACGCATTGAAGGGCAATTCAACCGCTCGATCAACTCCTCTCCGGTTAACTCCAAATGCTCCCTTATAGCTTTCAGCTTTTGGCCGAGTTTTGACGGTATCGGTCTTTTATACCCCACAGGAACCTCCTGTGGGAATGAAAAATTTGACAACGGCAAATCTAAAAAGTAAGATACTATAGTTGACAGCTGTCAACAACAGCGAATTGCTTAAGTGAGAGGCCGGGTAAGAATTCTTACGCGGCGGATAATTCAATCGATCTTATCCTCGGGCAGCATTTTCAAAAGCACAGGATAACATAACCGAATAGAAGTTTGGTACTAAGCTCAGTTCGAGAAAAACAAACCTCGACACGCGGCCGCGGTCGTGGGAAAGCGAACGGTTGTGTGGGAGCTGCCGTTCGCGGGGAGGAGGCCGAAGGCGCCAGCCAACGCGCTCCTCCCCACTTCTGTCCATGGTCCGTTGTCCGTGGATTTAGCCGGCGAAGGCCGGCGCCGGCATAAAGCCCAGTGCGTAAGCGCTGGGGGAGAAGTAATAATAGGGCGGAGCTATCGAAGATAGCGATAGCCGATGAGCTGCCGCCCGCATCGGGCTCAAATGGTTGGTTATGGTCGTTTCCTGGTGCTGACGCACCAGGCTTTATGCTGTCACCGGCTTCGCCGGCTCTGCGTACATTGACGTCGAGACGGCGCCGAGTTGCGGAATTCAACGAATAACGAACAACTGACCACCCACCACCACCCACCAACCGATTTTTCTTTCACAAATCGCATGCTTCTGCTATATTCCACCTGATGAAAACCCGTATCCTGATTTTGCTGGTTATTTCGGTAATAGCCGCGGCCTGCGGTCATGACCCCGTCGCCTCCGGGGCGAATGCTTCCCCAACTCCAAACGCTTCCCCGCCCGACACAACCGTACGGCCCGCCTGGAAGAAGATCGAGCTGGCGGATTATGGGGCCGCATTCGCGTCTTATCAGGATAAGATCTACGTGGTTGGCGACAAGGTGACCGAAATCGGCCCGTCGCTGGAGCTGCGAGAGTTACCGCCTCTTCACCTGAAAAGCATGGTCCTGTCCACGGACGGCGGACTGACGGCGGAACCGATGGACGTTCCGGAAAAAACAGATGAAGACGTACTCAACCGCGAGTTATGTTCCCCGAATGAGGCGGTCTTTGTGCCGGCCGGGCTCTATGTCACCGCCACCTGTGAACATACCGCCCAATTATGGAAGATCACTTTTAACAAAGGCGCCAGCCTGGTCGATGTAATTCATTTTACATACCGGGATGGGAACGGGGAAGATGAAACCGTGTATTGGCCGTTTGCCCTGGCCGTCAGCGAAAACACGGTGCTCATGCCCGCAAACCTGGACGCCGGCCCGGCGCTGATGACCCGCGATCCGAAAACAGGTCTTCTAAAAACGGTATGGCAGGGTAAAAATAAGGAAGGGTGGATCAAGTCGATCGATTTTAAGGGGCCGGAGGGCCTGATGCTGATGGGCGGCGGGCAAGTCCTCGGATCGTCGGATGGCGGGCACAGCTGGCAGGAGCGCGGGAAGGTCCCGGTAGACCTGCCGGAAGAACGTGCCCGGTTGAAGATCGGGCGCGGCAGGGAAGATCTTGTTGTCGTTCTTAAGGGCCAGACGCTGTTTACGGGTGACGGCGGTGCGAACTGGACGCGCGAGATCAACCCGGTAGATCTCGAAGCAGATACGATCGCCTGGGATGAAACGATGCTCATAGCCACCGAGCGCGCAGCCCCCGATGATTCCCGCCGCTTTTTGTGGGCCCGGAAAACGAGCGGCGGCGGCACATGGAGTAAGATTGAATCACCCGCGGGTGATGTACGCGATATATTGCTGCTGGGCGGCAAACTGTTTGTCCTGGTTGAAGGGAAGTTGTATTACACGGATGCCGGGATCTTTTAAAAAGGAAAGTAGAAGGGGAGAAGAGGAAAAGAGGAGAAGAATCCGTTGTTGGCTCCTAACCGTCAGCTAAAGCAGACGGCAATTTAAACAAGCAAAGATCAAAGATCCAAATCAAGGAACACGCTCACTCCCGTCCGCGTTTCTGTCTTAAATCCGAAATCCGCAATCCGCAATCCGAAATTGTTTGAGGCTGGCCCACATTTCTGCTATATTTCCGCTTATGAAAGCCTGCTTTATCGTTATCTTTGCCATGTCTACCGTATTTTTCGGTGCGGTGACAGCGTCGGCCTGCGAATGCAGCGAGCGCCGCACCCCCAGCAAGGAGTTCGCGGCAAGCCGGCACGTTGTTATGTTGATCCTGGATTACGTCGAAAACGACCGGGCTTCCCTAACCGTTGTAATGAACTACAAAGGCGACATCGGACCGGGCCAGAGAATCTTTTTTGTGCAAAGCGCGGGAAAGGACTGCAGGTGGCGGTTCGGTGACGAAGATATAGCCACACTTTACATTTTCTACCTGCAAAAAAGGCCTCAGGACGGCGTTTTGGAGGCTTCCACCTGCTCGCGTTCAGCCCCTGTAAAGGACGCGTTCGAGGATGTGAAATATATAAACCAGATCATGAACTTCAAAGGACTGCCGCTGCGGCAGTTAAAGGACGATTGGCTTCCAACAATGGACCCGCGAGTTGGATCGTTGTTCGTGGATCGTAGATCTTCGATCTTTGATCTTTGATCTTCGATCTTTTGACCAGAGACCGACCAACTTTTCACAACGAACCACGAACAACGAACCATTACAGAAGTAGGAAGAGGAATTCTTTTAAATTGCCGTCTGCTTTAGCCCAAATCGTTCGGCTAAAGCCGGTGAATTTTTTGAGATCCTAACCGTCAGCTAAAGCAGACGGCAATTTAAAAGAAGCAAAGAAGCAAAGATCAAAGGTCAAAGGTCAAAGATCTACGAACCACCAACCACTATAATAAAAATCGTTCGCAAATTTCCGCAGTTTTCAAGCATCTTAGCTTGTAATTATGTCAAATCTGACATAAGATAATGGCTATGAAATCTCAAGCCGAAAAAGAAAAGAGAGAAAAATTGGAAGCAAAAGATTGGAAACCCACGAGCGTTGCCGAGTTTCTTGGATTGACGCCGGACGAAGAGAAAATGGTCGAACTGCGACTCGCTCTAAGCAAGGGAATCCGCGATCGGCGATGCGCGTCCAGGTTAACACAGGAAAAATTTGCCAGGGCTGTCGGCTCGAGCCAGTCACGAGTTGCCAAAATGGAAGCGGGCGACCCGGCAGTCAGTCTGGATTTGTTGATCCGTAGTTTATTTAAAGCCGGTGCCGATGTTAAAGAGATTTCGGGCATTATTGCAGGACGATCATCGAAAGTTGGCTAGACTAAGAAGGCAAGCACTTTTTTCGTGAGGATTCCGAATCTCGGTTTATTTCGTGGTGATTCGTGTTAATTCGTGGTTCCAGTCTTTCGCGGTGATCAAGAAGAAACCACGAATATACACGAATCGACACGAATAAGAACAGGATGAGCAGGATTAACAGAATGGAAGGGATAACAGGTCAGAACCGGGAGCGGTAGCGACCGGGTTCTTAAAATCCCAAATCCGCAATCCCAAATCCCAAATCAAAACGGTTTCCCATGGCAAATAAAAAACATCTCGAGATACTAAAACAAGGCGTCGAGGCTTGGAATGAGTGGCAGCGAGGTAACATGCCTAAGCCGGATCTCCGTCGGGCAGATCTCCGTGACGCGAATTTGAGTCGCGCGGATTTCGGTCGCGCGGATCTCAGCGACGCAAATCTCGTTAACGCTAATCTTAGTGAAGTAAATCTCTATTATTCGAGCCTAAGTAGCGCGGACCTAAGTAACGCGAATCTCTGCGGCGCATTTCTCGTTAATGCGGACCTTAGTAACGCGAATCTCAGCGGCGGCGCATTTCTCATTAATGCGGACCTCGGTCACGCGAATCTCCGCGGCGCGGATCTCCGGGACGCGGATCTAAGCGGTGCGAATCTAGGTCGCGCAGATCTCAGCGGCGCGGCTCTAAGCGGCGCGCACATGAGGAAAACGGATCTCAGTGGCACGGTTCTTACCGACGTGGATCTTGATGGCGTCACTTTTTTTGGGGCGGAGCTTTGGAACACAGAACTCTCAGGTGCAAATTTTGAAAACGCCCGGATCGGACGCACTTCTTTCTCGAATGTCGACCTCAGCGTTGCGAAAGGCCTCGACAAGGTTGAGCATTACGGCCCGTCATCGATCGGCATTGACACACTCTACAAGTCTGGTGGGAAAATACCGAACGAGTTCCTTCGCGGCTGCGGAATCCCGGACGATTTCATCACATTTATCCCTTCCCATTTTGGGGTACAGGAGGCGATCCAGTTTTACTCGTGTTTTATCAGCTACGGCACAAGGGACGACGAGTTTGCGAGGCGGCTGTATTCGCGGATGCGCGAGGAGAGCTTGCGTGTCTGGTTCGCGCCCGAGGAGATGAAGGGTGGGCAAAAACTGCATGAGCAGATCGAGCACGCCATCCACCTTCACGACCGGCTACTGATCATCTTGTCCGGCGAAAGCATGCAGAGCGAATGGGTGATGACCGAGATCCGCAACGCGCGAAGCATCGAGGTCAAGGAAAACCGCAGAAAGCTGTTCCCGATCCGGCTGGTCGATTATGAAGCGATAAAAAAATGGAAGTGCTTTGACGCCGACATCGGCAAGGACCTGGCCGTCGAGCTCCGCGAGTATTACATCCCGGATTTCTCGAACTGGAAGGACCACGATTCGTTTGAGAAAGAATTCGCGAAGCTGCTGCGCGACCTGAGGGCCGAGGAAAAGAGGCAGGCCGGGGGAAAAAGTCGATAGGGTCACAAATCCCAAGGTCCCATGGTCCTAAGTCCCAGGGTCACGATACTCACTTTTTAGATTGACACTAATCCTCACATTGGATATATTGTTTATGTGTCAACTTATAGGTTAACATTATGCCCACTGAACGAATTTATAAAGGCACTGAGTTTGAGGTAAGAGGTTGGGTGGATAAAGATTCAAATATAGTTTTGGATTTTTTGGAAGGATTGGAGGCGAATGGTGACAGCGACGCCGAGCGTCTTTTAAAACTGATAGTTCGAACAGCGGATCACGGGTTAACACAAAATAAAAGACATACCCGATTACTTGCGGATGATATTTACGAGTTTAAGGCCTCAAATACTGGAAGAATAATGTTTTTTTTCGATAAAAATGGGCTGATAATATGCGCCCATTGTTTTACGGGAAAAAAGGGCAACGAAGATAGATATATTAAGAGACAGATAAAAAAGACGACAAGAATTAAGGAAGCCTATTTGTTGGAAAAAAGGTGAATGAGATGAACGGCAAAAAATTAACCTCCGCCGAGCGTTTTGCTAATTTGACGGAGAAACTGAAAAAAAATGGAAGACTGCAGATCGATGCGGCGAAACTCGAATTATCAGAGCAGGTTTTCCAGGCAATGGAAAATAAAGGAATGAGCGAAGCGGAACTCGCGCGGCGCCTGAAGGTGAGCCGGGCCTATGTCAACAAAATACTGCAGGGCAGCACAAATTTTACTATCGAGACTCTGGTAAAGATCGGTATTGCGTTGAAGGCCGAATTTAAGTTCGAATTTGTATCGGAGTCCGATTTGGTTGAATCGATGCCCGAGGCGAATGTACTCGACGCGGAGATCGTTTATGTAGATAAAGACTTGCCAACGGAATTTCCGCCGCCTTCACAATCGCTTTTATATGGGTTTAAGCCGAACGGTTATTATGACCTGGAGCATTACCGGCCCAAAAATAGCAGCGGCATTTCAAGCCTCGATATGCAGTATTCCTAGGGTTGAGAAAAATTATGCGTGCGTCCAAAATGCAGCTGGAAAACTATTTTGTCGAAGAATTGTCGTTTCAGCTTAGAAGTGATGATGAGTGGGATCTTGAAAACCCGCCAAAGCTGAAACCGTCGGATTTAGAGATCGAAGTCGGATTAGGAGAAGGTAAGGACGACACTTCCAGGAAGTTTTGCCACTTGACCATTGGATTGAAGGAGGAGATCGATTTTCCTTACAGATTCAACGTGGTTATGGCGGGTTTCTTCACGCTGGATTCGACGGGGTCCGACGAAGAAGCGGAACTGCTGTTGAAGATCACTGCGCCTTCGATGCTTTTTACGGCGGCGAGAGAGCTACTGCTGCTCGTCACGGGGCGAACCAGATGCTTACCGATAATGCTGCCGACGGTTACCTTTTTGCGGGGTCAAAAGAGTCAAAAAGCCGTAAAGAATCGATCAAAAAAAACGTCCCGGCAAGTTAAAGCGCCAGCCAAAAAGCCTGGTAAAAAAGCTTGATCTTACGGTCGGTGATTCGTTCTTCGTGGTCCGTGGTCCGTGGTCCGTTGTTCGGTTGAATGATAACTCATTTCAAATCCACGGACTACCAACCACGAACCACGGACCACGATCAATATCTTCTAAACCATCGACTTTTATAAAATCCCCGTTTTTCAAACTATACTTTTCGCCCGAAATCTCAAATTTCGCTATTTTTCCAAAAAGCTGTTTTCTGTCCAAATTCACATCCTGAAAACTCAATAAACACCGGCATTTCACAAAGCAGAGTTGCTTTACCTTTTTTATAATGCGCCCGGCTTTTTATGATTTATTTAATTTTCACCGGCCCTCCTTTTCTTCCAATCCAAAACCCAAAATCCAAAACCCAAAATCACACATTAAACCTTTCACGTCGCCATCATCTGTGGTATAGTGTTGCACTAATGAAACCAGCCGAGTAGCTGTTTCCCATAACTTATGCTGTTTTTCCTCGACCAAATTTCAAGCTTGCGCTGCGGCTGGAACAAAAAACCTCTCACGGAAGAGACCTTTTACAAGCTCTGCAAAAGGCGGCGCATCACGGTGGTCGAGATGCCGCTCACGACCGGGGGATTTTACTACTGCGTAAAGCGCCGGCACTATATCGCGATCGACAGCCGTTTGAAGCGGTTCGACAAGCTTTTTGTGATGTTTCACGAGTTTGCGCACTACCTGATGCACGCGCCCGACACGGGCGTGACGGCGAACTTTCACGGCGTGGGGGCACGCACCCGCAAGGAGCGCGAGGCCGATGCGTTTGCCCTGTGCGCGCTGATCCCGACCCCCTGGATCGAGCAGCGCTCGGCGGACGAGCTCCACGAGGAAGACGGCTTCCCGGTAAGGATACTCAGGCAGAGAAAAGAGATCTACGAGATGTACAGGATATAGCTGGTGGTTCGTGGGTGGTGGTTCGTTGTTCGTTGAGTTTATAGCGTAATAATATTTTTCTGCCTTTCAACAAAAAATTGAATCATATTCACTAGACAAACCTCATCCCGCAGTGTAAAAGAATAAGTGATCAAAAATAATTAGGGCTTCAATCGAAAGATTGAAGCCCTAAAACTTCGCTTTAGTTACGTTATCCGAAAAGGACAAGAGGCTTTACTAAGCACTACGCACTTCAGATGCTATAGCAGAGTCAAAAGTTTGTCAATTTCTTTTTGGATGGGCGCCTCCACTATGAAATACGCTGAAATTGCACATCACCTTTCTAGACCTCGACTTAACCGTTATCTGGCGGTGTGCGGGGATAGAAGACGCGCGATAAGGCTGTATAAAGGAAATCTAACGATCGCACAGGCATTTCATCCTTTGCTTGGAGTATTGGAAGTTGCATTTCGAAATAACTTGTATGAGGCCGTCGCGGTATATTTTAACGATCCCAATTGGATAATCAACCAAAAACGAGGCTTTATGGCCCATTCAAGTCTGGCAGGAAGTAAGTACGCACTCCGAAGACAGGTAGAATCGGCAGAACGCAGGATTGCTCGAAATCATCACAAAATAACCAGCGCCCGAGTAATTGCCGAACAAAGCTTCGGATTTTGGACCGATCTCTTTGAACCGCATCATTATAGGCTTTTAGGCGGTTCCCCGATCAATACATTTTCCAATCTTGCACGCGGTTCTCAAAGAAATACAGTCGCTCATGCCCTGCATAAAGTGCGGAAATTCAGAAATCGTATAAATCATAATGAGCCTACTATTTTGCGTGGTACAGCGATCGATTTTGCCCGGGCAACAAATGTCTACGATACCATGATCGATATCTTCGACTCGTTGGATTCCGGACTAATCACGTTTATTAAAAGCCTCGACAAGGTCAATAGAACAATATCTCGGGTTCGAAATATTTAGAGATATATTTAAAATAAGAGGATGTAAAAGGGGCGAAGTAGTTGGTGGATTGTCGTCGGGAAACTGCATGCTGCAACCTATTCACAACGAACAACGAACAAAACGAAAAAAGGGCGAAGAACGGCTTCGCCCTAATAGCTTTAATTTGTTTTACGCGTTTGGTTTAGACCCCGCGGCCGCGGACGAGCTGAAGGATCAGCACGATAATCGCTACTACCAGCAGGATATGTACCAGGCCGCCGATCGACGCACCGCCAAAACCGAATCCCAGTGCCCATAGAATCAACAGAATTAATATAATTGTCCAAAGCATGACATTTGTCTCCTTTTATTAGTTTTCAAAACTTTGAGAATCTCACATCCACGTATTTGTGTATTGCTTCGATACGCTTTTGTTTTTCCGGTAAATTAATGGCAAGTGACGTGCCAAGACAATTTGGGATTTGGGATTTGGGATTGCGGATTTGGAAAGAATTTAAACGCAGAGAGCGCGGAGTACGCGGAGAAACAGAAAAGGTGCCTGTTCTCTCAGCGCTCTCCGCGTTAAAAACCATTCTGCTTATCCCGCCTATCCGGTTTGAAAATTCCCCTTATTCGTGTTGATTCGGGGTTGCTTCTTACCCGCGAAAAACAGGAACCACGAATCCACACGAATCAAACACGAATAAACCAAAATCCGAAATCGGCAATCCCAAATCCCTACCCCCTGGGGACACTTAGGGACGGGGTAGGTGCGTTTTGAATCGGAAATAGGTAGTAGGGGTCGCGCAGAAGTTGTCGCTGACGCGACAAGAATCAATTATCCGGGTTTACTGTGGGTTAAAACCCACGGCTAAATTCACCTCGCCGCTGACGCGGCAGAGCAGACGGCAATTTAAAAGATCAAAAATCCCATGTTATCGTCCCGGTTTTCGCGCCCTGTAAAGTAAGCGGTCGACGCTGGGATGGTTTTCTTTTTTTGGAACGGGCAGTGCAACCTTGCTCCCCGGGGTTATCTCCCGGTATTTCTCGCCGGTGACCGACGCGATAACGTGCGCCTGGGCGTAGCGCCCGGGCATCGAGAGCCCGCCCGCGCTCTCTTCCTCGAACAGGTCCTTCGCGCTCGCGCCCGGGAAGCTTCCCAGCTGGGTGACGTAACCGATCAGGACATCGCGGTTCTCCACCTTTACGGCGACGTAATCGATCTGGATGTAGTTTTTACCCCTAAGGCCTTTTACCACGCCGGCCGCCGTCTGGAACTTGCTGGTGCCGGTCTCCTCGTCAAAGGGCACGTATTTCCACTGGAGATCGGTCACTTTCGGCAGGACGAGCGCGGCGATGGTATTTGTAAGCGAGGTGATGTACGCATCGTCCGGTTGCTTTCCGGGCACCGCGACATAGAGCCCGAGCCAGTTGCGCGCGTCGTACATATACGCGAGGCCGGCGCCGGGCGAATTGTGAAGCTCGAATTCCTTTGGCACCGAGAATTTCACATCGCCGACGTTCGAGAATGCCTTGCTCCCGGGGTCCTGCAGGGCAGAGAGGTCGAGTTGCGCGGACGCCAGTCCGGCGCCGAACAATATAAGGATAAGAGCGATACCAATTCTCATGATTTACCTCGATCGTTGTTCGTTGCTTGTGGTCCGTGGTCCGTTGTCCGTGGGACAGTTCTTATTCGTGCTGATTCGTGTTAATTCGTGGTTCCGGTTTTCCGAGGATAAGGAAGAAACCACGAATATATACACGAATCAACACGAATAAAACGAAATCGCCTTAACCACCAACCACGGACTACCAACAACGGACACAAATAATCTATTGGCCGCCGCTGCCGCCCCCACCGCGGCCCGAACCAGTACCAGTACCCGAACTCGTATTAGTACTATAACCGCTTCCGGTGCCGGATCCTCGTCCTTCACCGCGTCCCGTTCCGATGCCATCGCCGGTCCCTCTTCCCATGCCGACTCCGCTACCGCGCCCCACACGCCGCTTAAACATGCGGCCGGCAGTCTTGATATCGACGTCCCCGGTGATCTCGAAAAGCCTGACCCTGGAACTGGCACCGCCTCGCGGGCTTTCCAGGACCGATGCGAAAAACCGGCCCTCGGCATAAAACTCGACAGAACTCACACTGCTGTCCCTGAGCGAATCGAAAAGTGCACCGCACGACACGTTTTCCACGATGCACGATACACGCGCCCATTCGGTGACGCAGGTCTTATCGGTGACGGAATAGGCCTCCGTGCTTCTCGTAATCTCCAGGTTGGCCCGCAGCCGCACAATTCTCCCCTCATACCGCTCGGGATTGCGTGCCAGCTCGCAGACGGTTACCGTTTCCTCCACGGAGACCGGCTCATCGACACGCAGGTTGGGAACGTCTCCGATGCTTGGCAGCGGGAGCAGCAGATAGACGGGGTACGTGGCTATAACGCTAATAATAAATGTAACGGCAGCGGTAAAGGCTTTCAGGAATAGCTGCATCACGTGCTCCTTAAGAAGAAGTCGGTAGTCGGTAGTTCGTGGTTCGTGGTTCGTGGTTCGTGGTTCGTGGTTCGTGGTCGGAAATCTAACCACGCACAACGAACTACTGACATTGACTACATTATTAACAGTTCAGATGCAATTGCAAGGGTTTTTGGTTGGAAAGGCGGGGAAAATTCACTGCAGAGCCAGGGTCAATTTCGGATTTGGGATTTCGGGTTGCGGATTTGAAAAAGAATTTACAGGGATAACAGGATAGACGGGATGAACAGGATAAAACCGTCTATTATTATGAGGTCTTTTAAAATTCGGCTGCCCATCCTCTTAAATTTCTTTCCTGGTCTGATTTCTTCCTCCGTGTTCTCCGTGACTCTGTGGTGAGCTTCCATTCTTATCTCCGTCCAACCGCGCGACCCATTCCTTGAACGATTCTTCAAAGACGAGCCAGCCGACCGAGGTCGGGCCGCTGCCGGCGGTTTCGAAGGTGCCGTCCTCGCACATGTTGACGAGGGTCGCGCGGGAAAGCGGCGGGATGATGATCCGGTGGATCTTGATCAGGCGCTCTACCTCGGAGAGGCGGAGTTTTGTGCGAGGCTTAATATCAAACATTTGTTGTAATTATTAGTAGTTAGTTGTTAATAGTTAGTTGTTCGTGGTTCGTAGTCCGCGGTTCGTGGAAAGAAATTTGTTACTCCGGATGATCTCAATGGACTCAATGAACTGTTCTACTGACCACGGACCACCAACCACGAACTACTAACATTCCTTCTATTTTATCGATTCCTCCGAAACTCAACAGATTAGGGCGCATAATAAAAAGCGCAATTGTTTGGGCAAGGCCTTTTCGCCTACTCTGGTAATCGGCCGGGAGATGCACCGTCTTTCCCCAGCCCGGCGGACGATATATAAGAGGCGGAAGAAATAAACAAGCGATAAACGGTTCGCCCAATATCGTCCGATTGTTATAAATATCATACACGCGTTAGAAGTGCAAATCAAGACCTCAAGTGCCAAATTGCCCACGAAAGAAACAAAAAAAAGTCTATAAATGCTTGAAAGCGGAGGCCGAGCCTCAGGTTTTTTTGAGCCATGCAACGGAAAAGCATAGCTTTTCCGCACATCGAGCGGCAGAGCCGCGAAGAATTTGGCTAAAGCCCGGGAAGAATCTGTGACCGTCAGCTAAAGCAGACGGCAATTTAAAGTTCGAAATCCAAAACCCAAAATCCAAAATCCAAAATCCAAAATTGAAATGAGTTTTACGGAAAAAGATAAATTAAAAGCGCTGGCGATCGTGCATATTTTTGAGACCTCAAAGGCTTTTGGCGATTACGGGGCGTGCGCGGTGCTCAATGACGGGGCTGGTGTCTCGTACGGCATCAACCAGTTTACGCACCGCTCGGGGTCGCTGCTCGAGGTGGTGACCGCGTATTTCAGAAACGGCGGGACCGTCGGGCGGACGGCTATCGAGGAAGCGCTGCCGCTGCTCAGGCAAAAAGGCCCGGGCGCGATCGGCGAGCTGGCCGGCAACACGCGGTTCAAAAAGGCCCTGAAGGCCGCGGCGCTGACCAGCGAAATGCGCGCGGCGCAGCACGAGATTGCGGAAAAGAGATACCTGCGGCCGGCGGTCGAGGCGGCCGAGGGGTCGGGTTTTGTACTGCCCCTTTCGCTGGCGGTCATTTACGATTCGATCAATCACGGTTCTTACGCGCGCATTCGCGACCGGGTAAAGATCTCGAAAAAGAATTATTCGAGCTCCCTGGAGTTTGAAAAAGCGTGGATCTATTCGTATGTGAAAAACCGCGACGCGTGGCTCGAATCGATTCCGAGGCTGGCCGTGACCGATTACCGGACCGACTTTTTTCTCGCCCAGATCGCGCGCGGCAACTGGATGCTCGAGCTGCCGGTCAACGTGCATGGAGTCAAATTGGCCGAGGTAGGTCCCGAGTCCAAAGTCCAAAGTCCGAAGTCGGAGGAAGGAAATCCAAAATCCAAAATCCAAAATCCAAAATCGGAAGCGGCGGCTGGAAGCCGCCGCGACAGCCGGCAGGATGCCGGCGCTAGAGTTTCGGCGGTTGAGCCGTTAAATCAGCCCACACAAACCCTTGCGATACCCCAAAATTCCCCTGAAATCCTGCCAGAATCCCCTGAAAACGCCCACATTACGGCTCAACCGCCGGATGTTTTCGGGGAAGAAGAGGAGGCGAGGAGTGAGGGAGAAGGGGAGTGGAGCAGGAAGGTGGACGCTGGCGCGTCCAGTGCGGGCGAGCCGCCCGCGCTCCCGGGGGGCATTCTGAACCGGGCTGAAGAAGTGTTGGATACCGCGGGCTCGAAATTCGACCGGGTAAACGAGGTCGTTTCGGGACTCGGCCAGCGCAAGGACGCTGCCAAATCGCTCTGGACCACGATTGGGAGCACGATCTGGCAATCGATCTGGGCGGTGATCGCTTTTATCATCGGGCTGCCCCGCGAGGTGTGGCTGACGGTGGCGGTGATCGCCGGCGCGTTTATGCTCTATTACCTCTACCGGCAGATCGCGCTCGGGAAGATACGGGAGAAGGCAGAGCAGGGTAGTTCGTAGTTCGTGGTCCTATCCGTGTCGATTCGTGGTTTCAGTTTTTCGCGGATAAAGAGAAACCACGAATCAACACGAATCAACACGAATCAAAACGGAAACAACCGACCACGAACAACGGACCACCGACCACGAACCACATTGACTATGAAACCGGTAAATCAGGAGATCACGACGGGCGGCGAGGGCGATTGCCTGAGCGCTTGCCTGGCAAGCTTGCTCGAGCTCGAGATCGGCCAGGTCCCGAAATTCCGCCGCGATCACGGTGGGACCGGGATGCTGCCGGCGGCCAGGAGCTGGCTCGTCGAAAAATTCGGCCTGTCGCTGATCTGCTTTTATATTGAAAAGGTCCCGATCAAATGGCTCGGGGCAGCATCGGGGCAGTTATGTATTGCCGTCGGCCGCAGCGCGGTGCCCGGCGGGCTCTTTCACGCGGTGGTCGGGCGGCTCAGCGATGAGGGCCACGCCTTCGAGATCATCCACGACCCCCACCCCTTGAGGCGTGGGATCACGGGCAGACCACGGGCGCTTTATTTTTTGGTGCCGGTCGATCCGGCAGGTCGCGTAGCGACAGTTGATTTTAGCCGTGTCGTTCACGGCACGGAAGGGTCGAAACGAAAAAGGCGTCGCGTCAGCGACGATTGAAAATGGCAAGCGATGATATTCAGTTGTCGCTACGCGACAAGGATCAATTATTCGGTTTCCCGTGGGTTGAAACCCACGGCTAAAATCAACCGCCGCTGACGCGGCAGGCAACCCGCAACGGACCACCGACCACGAACAACGAACCAATAACGACGAACCTTACAATGCACGATACGAAAAATGTTTGCCTGGCGGGATTGAGCAGCATCACTTCCATCTTCACAGCCATCGAGGCCCAGACCCTCATCACCATTATTTCAGCCATCATCCTGCCGATATTTTTCTTTTGTATCGGTAAGGCCGTGGATGTGAT
>Ga0190272_10000553_pt1 | contig 19420 bp, 18 predicted proteins | sample Popmic504T_FD_133746 | JGI IMG/M metagenome (GOLD analysis project Ga0190272, IMG submission 133746) | Populus adjacent soil microbial communities from riparian zone of Shoshone River, Wyoming, USA - 504 T | ecosystem: Environmental > Terrestrial > Soil > Riparian zone | place: USA: Wyoming... | reverse complement strand
CGGGTGATGGTCGGCTTCACGCCCGCCTTGCGGGTCAGCTGGCGAACATCGGATACCTGATCGTCGATCATCAGCGTCACCACGGTGCCGTCGGCTCCGGCCCGCGCCGTCCTGCCGGACCGGTGCAGATATGCCTTGTGTTCGACGGGCGGGTCGGCATGCACGACAAGGCTGACGTCATCGACGTGAATACCGCGCGCGGCGATGTCGGTGGCGACAAGCACCCCTGCCGAACCGTCGGAGAACGCCGTGAGGTTACGGGTACGGGCGTTCTGCGACAGGTTGCCGTGCAACTCGACGGCGGCAACGCCTCGCGAATTCAACTGGCGGGCAAGGTTCTTGGCGCCGTGCTTGGTGCGGGCGAAGACGATGGTGCGACCGGGCGACGCGGCGAGGTCGGCGAGCACGCTGACCCGGGCCGCCTTGTCGACGTGCAGCACGTGGTGATCGATAGCGGCCACGGGTGACTGCTCCGAATCGACGCTGTGCACAACCGGTTCGCGCAGGTACCGCTTGACGAGGACGTCGACACCACTGTCGAGCGTCGCCGAGAAGAGCATGCGCTGCCCGTTGCGGGGCGTCTTGTCCATCAGCCGCTTCACCGGCGGCAGGAAGCCGAGATCCGCCATGTGGTCGGCCTCGTCGAGCACGGTGATCTCGATGCCCGACAGGTCGGCGTGGCCGGACCGCATCAGGTCCTCCAGTCGGCCGGGGCAGGCGATGACGACGTCGACGCCGGCCCGCAGCTTCTGAATCTGTGGCTGCGCGGAGACGCCGCCGAACACGGTGACCGAGCGCAGATTCGTCGCGGCGGCCAACGGCGCGAGGGCGGCGTCGATCTGGGCAACGAGTTCACGTGTGGGGGCAAGGATGAGTGCCCGCGGGCGGCCCGGGATCCGTTTGGCCGGGCTCGCTGTGAGTCGCGTCACCATCGGCAAAAGGAACGCGTAAGTCTTGCCGGATCCGGTGCGGCCACGGCCCAAAACGTCGCGTCCGCGAAGCGAATCGGGCAGCGTCGCCGACTGGATGGGGAAGGGATTCTCGATGCCGTTGGCACTGAGGACATCGACGACGACCTGGGGCAGCCCGAGGTCGGCGAAAGTGGACATGGTTGGCCCACTGAGGGTTTGAACAGACAAAGTGAAGTGCTCCGAAAGTTAGAGTGGTCGTCCTGCCCGGCGCGGGTGGTCCCGCGGCGCTCGGTATGACGATCGAGAAGCGGCAAAAGGCAGAACAGACGTTGCCGCTACGAAAGAGTCTACAGGCCACCAGCGGTCGGCCCTAATCATTACGGCAGCAGCGCGCGCAATTCCTCGACATAACGCACGGATTCGCGGCGGTCCTCGGAAAGCGGTTGCACCAACAGCGTGGTCACTCCGGCTTCGGCGTAGGCGGCCAGCCGTTCCTTGACGAATCCGCGTGGCCCGACCAGCGATACGTGGCGCACCAGGTCGTCGGGCACGGCGTCGATGGCCTCGGCCTTGCGCCCGTCGAGGTAGAGATCCTGGATGTGGTTGGCGGTGTCACCGTACCCGTAGCTGGTGGCCAGGTTGTGGTAGAAGTTGCGGCCGCGGGCGCCCATGCCGCCAATATAGAGCGCCAATTGTGGCTTGGCCCATGCCAATCGGTCCTCGACATCGTCGCCGATCGCCAGCGGAGCGCTCACCATGACATCGAGTGGGCCCAACGCGGGATCGCGGCGGGCGAACCCCGCTCGCAGTGCCTCGCCCCACACGTCGTCGGCCTTCTCCGGGTAGAAGAACACCGGCTGCCACCCCTCGGCGATCTCCGCGGTGAGTTCGACGTTCTTCGGGCCGAGTGCGGCGATGGTGATCGGAATGCGCTCGCGGGCAGGATGATTGATCAGCTTCAGCGGTTTACCGAGGCCGGTGCCGCGGTCGGCAGGCAGCGGGATCTGGTAGTACTTGCCGTCATAGGACACCCGGTCGCGACGCCACACCTGCCTGCAGATCTCGACGACCTCACGGGTGCGGCCAAGCGGCGCGTCGAACGGGACGCCGTGAAAGCCCTCCATCACCTGCGGCCCCGAGGTTCCGATGCCCAGCCGGAACCGGCCGTTGGACACGTAGTCGAGTCCCGCCGCGGTCATCGCGAGCAGTGACGGGGTGCGGGTGTAAATCGGGACCACTCCAGAACCCAGCTCGATCCGCGACGTCCTGGCCGCCAGAAAGCCGAGCTGGCTGATCGCGTCGTACGAATACGCCTCTGCCACGAGGGCGATGTCGACGCCGATCTTTTCGAGCTCGACCACGTCCTCGACGGCGCCTTGGAAGGTGGCGTAGTCGCCGCCCGAATAGGGGAGAAAGATTCCGGTCCGCATTGTTGATTTATACTCCCAACCGGTTGGTTGGCCGCGCACAGGGGGCTGCTACGGCTTCAATAGAGCGACGACCTTGTTCTCAAGGTCCACCGGATCATCCGAGAAGGGGTCCATCACAAGCGCTTTGGGCAGCTCGAGCTCTGGGTCGGCGAAGTCCTTGTAAGCCTTGTCGCCCGTCAGCATGTGCAGCAGATACCCGGTCAACAACGCCCTGACCGTCTTCTGTGTGCCGCGATCCGCGCCGGGCAGCCCAACCACCCTGGCCAGCCGCCTGCCTTCGACCAGCCCACCGGCCGTCACCTTCTTGACGTCGCGCAGCGTGGCCGTGCGCCACACCCGTGCCAACTCCACGGCGTTGGACCGCAGCGACATCGGGTCCCCTGGGTCGGCCAGGATCAGCCCTGGCACCTGCAGCGAGGCCGCCGGTTGCTCGGCGGGCGGCTTGGTGATCGTCGGGAACAGCGCGGCGACCGCCTGCGGTTTCGCGGACATGCCCGCCGCGGCGAACACCGCGGCCGACCCACCGAAACCGTGACCAACGACACCCAGCTTGCGCGGGTGCACGCTGATCTGCCCGGGCCCCAGCCGCACGCCCGCGATGATGTCCAACGTCGACCCCAGATCGAACGCCAGGTTGAGCACCGACGGCGCCAGGCCCGTCTCGGTATCGGGCGCGGCGGCGACGATGCCCCACGACGCCAGATGCTCGAGAGTCCCGTGGTACCGGTCGGCCTTCGCGATCCAATCGTGACCGAACGCGACACCGGCCAGATTCATCCCGGATTCCGGGGTGTAGACAACGCCCGGCATACCGGCAAAGGCCAGGTCACCACGCAAGACGCGGTGCGGGCCGCGCCGGGTCAAAGCGGTGAACAGCTTCTTCGTGCGCGCCACCAGACGACCGTAGCGTAGGAGGCCGCAGACGGCGCTTGCACTACCCTGGATGCCTATGTGTGGAATCGTCGGCTACGTCGGGCAGCGCCCTGCCTGCGATGTTGTGGTCGATGCGCTGCGCAGGATGGAGTACCGGGGCTACGACTCGTCCGGCGTCGCGCTGCTGGACGGCAACGGCGGGCTGACCGTGCGTCGCCGCGCCGGCCGGCTGGCCAACCTGGAAAGCGCGCTCGGCGAAACCGAGGCCGCCAGCCTCGTCGGCAGCACCGGCCTCGGCCACACGCGCTGGGCCACCCACGGCCGCCCGACCGATCGCAACGCGCACCCGCACCGCGACGGCGCCGGAAAGATCGCCGTCGTCCACAACGGCATCATCGAGAACTACGCGACGCTGCGCGGCGAGCTGGAAACCGCAGGGGTCGAATTCGCCAGCGACACCGATACCGAGGTGGCCGTCCACCTGGTCGCCAAGCAGTACAACGATGGCGACACCGCGGGAGACTTCCCCGCGTCGGTGCTTTCCGTGCTGCGCAGGCTCGAGGGCCACTTCACTCTGGTCTTCGCCAACGCCGACGAGCCGGGCACGATCGTCGCCGCGCGCCGCTCCACGCCGCTGGTGCTTGGTGTCGGGGACGGCGAGATGTTCGTCGGTTCCGATGTGGCCGCGTTCATCGAGTACACCCGCGACGCCATCGAGCTTGGCCAGAATCAGGCCGTGGTGGTCACCGCGGGTGGCTACCGCATCACCGACTTTGACGGCAACGACGTGGACGATTTCCGCGAGTTCCATATCGACTGGGACACCTCGGCCGCCGAAAAGGGCGGCTACGACTACTTCATGCTCAAGGAGATCGCCGAGCAGCCCGCCGCCGTGTCCGACACCCTGCTTGGCCACTTCGCGGACGGCCGCATCGTGCTCGACGAGCAGCGGCTCTCCGACCAAGAACTCCGCGAGATCGACAAGGTGTTCGTGGTCGCATGCGGCACCGCGTATCACTCAGGGCTGCTTGCCAAGTACGCGATCGAGCACTGGACCCGGCTCCCCGTCGAGGTCGAGCTGGCAAGCGAATTCCGCTACCGCGACCCGGTTTTGGATCAGAACACGCTTGTCGTTGCCATCTCCCAGTCCGGCGAGACCGCGGACACGCTCGAAGCGGTGCGACACGCCAAGACGCAGAAGGCCAAGGTGCTGGCCATCTGCAACACGAACGGCAGCCAGATACCCCGCGAATGTGATGCGGTGCTGTACACCCGCGCAGGGCCGGAGATCGGCGTCGCGTCGACCAAGACGTTCCTGGCGCAGATCGCGGCGAATTACCTTGTCGGGCTTGCTCTTGCACAGGCGCGCGGTACCAAGTACCCCGACGAGGTGGAGCGCGAGTACCGCGACCTTGAGGCGATGCCCGACCTGGTGGCCAGGGTGCTCGACACCGTCGGACCGATGTCGGCCCTTGCCGAACAGTTCGCCACGTCGCAGACAATACTGTTCCTCGGCCGCCACGTCGGCTATCCGGTGGCGCTCGAAGGCGCGCTCAAGCTCAAGGAACTCGCCTACATGCACGCCGAGGGGTTCGCCGCCGGTGAGCTCAAGCACGGCCCGATCGCACTGATCGAGGACGGCGTGCCGGTGATCGTCGTGATGCCGTCGCCGAAGAACGCCTCGATGCTGCACTCCAAGCTGATGTCGAACATCCGGGAGATCCAGGCCCGCGGCGCGATCACCATCGTCATCGCGGAGGAGGGCGACGACACCGTCCGTCCGTACGCCGACCACTTGATCGAAATCCCCGCGGTGTCAACGCTTTTCCAGCCACTACTGTCGACGATTCCGCTGCAGGTGTTCGCCGCGGGGGTGGCGCGCGCCCGCGGTTACGACGTCGACAAGCCCCGCAACCTGGCCAAGTCCGTCACCGTCGAGTAGTGCCGACACCCAAGGTCGGACACTTCAGGAGCGAGCACGCCCGCGCGCATTATCTCGGCGTCTACCACGCCGCCATGGCCGATCTTCCACCTGTGGCCGAACAGGCAGATGTGCCAACGTCTTTCGGCACCGTGCGGGTCTGCCGATTCGACGGACCGTCGGACGGCACACCGGTGGTGCTGCTTCCAGGTCGCAACGCGTCCACCCCGATGTACGGCGACAACCTGCCTCCGCTGCTCGAGCAGCGCACCGTCTACAGCGTCGACCTGCTCGGCGAGGCGGGCATGTCCGTGCAGGATCAACCCATCACGGGTCCCGAGGATCAGGCGCAATGGCTCGACGAGGCGCTGGCCGGGCTCGGGGTGGACCGGGTGCACCTGCTCGGGGTGTCGATGGGTGGCTGGACGGCGACCAACGCCGCGATTCGGCGTCCGGGCCGGGCGGCGTCGCTGGTGTTGTTGGACCCGGCCATGACGTTCGCGACGATCCCGGCCAAGACCGTGGTGGCGTCGCTGGCCATGTACCTTCCCGGCGTGCCCGACGCTGTTCTTCGTCGGGTGCTGCGGTGGATCGCAGGCGGCGCCGAACTCGACGACGCACCGACGGTGGCGGCGCTGATCGCCGCAGGATCGACCGACTTCAAGCTGCGCACCCCGATGCCCAAGCTGTTCACCAATGAGCAATTGCGCACACTCGACATTCCCGTGCTCGCGCTGATCGCTGGTGGCAGCGTGATCCACAACGCCGAGCGCGCGGCGGTGCGGGCGCGAAACCTGTTGCCGCGCGGGCAGGTCGAGCTGTGGGCCGACGCATCGCACGCGATCAACGGCGAGTTTCCCGCGGAGATCGCAGAGCGCGCCGGGGAGTTCTGGCGTCGAAACTGAACTTATGCACGTAAATCCGCCAGATTCTCCTGCATATCTTCAGATTCGGCGCGCTTCGCGCCAAGCCCGACCACCAGTCCGACAGCGATCAACGCGATGCCTGCCCACACCGCAGGGCCGGGCATCGTGCCGGTCAACGGCACCCCGATCGCCGCGGCCGCGATCGGCGCGATGCCGGTGAGCAGTCCGGCCCGGCCCGCGCCAAGCCAGTGCACGCACGAGTACCACAGAATGAACGCCACCGCCGTCACGCCAACTGCCAAGTAGCCGATCGCCAACAGGTCCCCGACATCGAAAGCGGTTGCAGCCCTCCAGCCTTCGGTGCTCAGGCCAAGGACGGCGAACATCGACGCCGCGATCCACGTGGTGTGCACCGAAACGCCTTCCGGTCCGTGCCTGCCAAGCAACGGCAGTGCCAGCAGCGTGAAACCCGCCTCGCACACGAACACCGTCACAGCCCACAGCAGGCCAATGGCGTCGGAACGGCCGAAGCCCTCGACCACTATCGCGCCCGCGCTGACCACAACTGCCGCCGCCAACACCCTGGCGTGCGGACTCCGGCCCTCCAGCAGCGGTCCGATCGCGGCCAACGCGACGGGCACACCGGCCACCGCGACCGCAAGCACCGCCGGTTCGGCATGACGCGACCCATAAACCAGCGCGTAATTGAACACCACCAGCCCGGTGACGGCGACGCCGATCAGCCACAGCCACTCGGCACCGCGCGGCCGATGCAACCGGCGCCTGGTCACCCGGACCCACGCAACGAGCAGTAAGCACGCGATCGCGTACCGCAACGCCTGTGCCGTATTGAGGGGAGCGTCGGCGAGGACACCGGACACCGCGACGCTGCCGCCGACGAACGTCATACCGAGTGCGCCCGAAGTGCTGGCGCGAAGAGTGCTGGACACCATGCCATGCTCGCGCGAGGATGGTCCGATAAACAGCACCAAAGACGGGCTACTCAAATGGACCAAATCGCGGTCGGTGCGGACTTCCTGCTGCTCGACCCGGCCAACGCGCCTGCCCGTGGTCTCACAGACTGGCTGGTGAACGCGCTGCGCAGCGCGATCGACGACGGGCGGCTCGCCCCTGGCGGCCGTCTGCCCGCGACCCGCGCCCTTGCCACCGACCTCGCGGTCTCTCGCGGAGTCGTCGTCGAGGCGTACCGCAGGCTCACCGACGAGGGGCTGGTCGGCGGCCGCGGCGGCGGTGGTACCACGGTGCTCGCTCAACCCGCCCGCATACCGCGGCCACGACCACAACCCGCGCCGCTGCCCGCAGGACCGCCGCGGCTGCCGCGTCCCCGCCAGCCGATCGGCGAAGGCGTGGACCTGTCTCCTGGCGTGCCCGACCTGTCCGCGTTTCCGCGCAGCCTGTGGCTGCGGACCGAGCGCGCCGCCCTGACCGAGACGCCGCCCGAGGAGCTCGGCTACGGCGACCCGCGGGGGCATCCGCGGTTGCGAGCAGCCCTCGCACCCTGGCTCGCGCGCACACGTGGGTTGCGGATAGGTCCGGACGACCTGATCATCGTCTCCGGTGTCGCACAGGCCATGGCGCTGCTGGCACAACAACTTTGCCGCGAAGGCATCGACTCGATCGCCGTCGAGGACCCCGGATCACGCGGAGCCGTCGACGAATTCGCGTACTGGGGACTGCGGCCCGTACCCGTTCCAGTGGACGACGACGGGATTCGAGTCGATCTATTGGCCGCGACGGATGCCGCCGCTGCGTTTCTTACCCCGGCGCACCAGTTTCCGACGGGAGTGGTGCTGGCCCCGCATCGCAGGCGTGAACTGCTCGCATGGGCAGTCGACGCGCAACTGGTGATCGAGGACGACTATGACGCGGAGTACCGCTACGACCGCGCCCCGGTTCCTGCGCTGCACGCCGCCGCGCCGGATCGGATCGCCTATGCCGGAAGCACATCCAAGAGCCTGGCACCCGCGCTGCGGCTGGGATGGCTGGTTGCCCCGCGCCTGCGTTACGACGCTCTCGTTGCGGCAAAGCACGCCAGTGACCTTGGCAGCCCGACCGTGCCGCAGCTCGTACTGGCAAGGCTGATAGAAAGCGGCGAGTACGACCGCCATGTCCGGTTGGTGCGCGGGCGGCATCGGGCCAGGCGTGATGCGCTTCTCGATGCGTTGACGGCCGAGTTGCCCGCCGCGTCGGTGAAGGGCGTCGCGGCGGGTTTGCACTTGCTGGTCACGCTGCCAGAAGGGTCGGCCGACGACACGGTGTTGGCCGACGAGCTGCGCGAGGCCGGTGTGCTGGTGCATCCGTTGTCCTGGCATCGCCGGTTGTCAGGGCCGCCCGGTCTGGTGCTCGGCTACGCGGCACACAATCCTGATCGGTTGCGGGAGGCCGCGGTGACGATCGGGCGGGTGGTTCGGCTCAGTTGACGCAGGCGCCAGTCGGCACCGGCTCGGTATTGCCGGTCATCGCCAGATGCGGCGCCAGTTGCGCTTCGGCGAGGGCGAACCCGGTGTCCGGATGGTCGACCTGCGCGCCGAAAAACATGCCCAACACGCGGCCCTCCATGTCGATGAGCGGGCCACCGCTGACGCCCTCGAAGTCCTTCGCCGTGCCCAGGTTGACGAGGTAGGCCTGCCGCGTCACCGTCGTCGTGCGATAGATGTCGGGGCCCTTGAGGTCGATGACCTCGTCGACCCGAGCCGGGAGCGCAACGAACGGACCGCCATGGGGATACCCCAGCACCACCGCGTTGGTGCCCGCGGGCGCTGGGGAACTGGCAAAACCCACCGGCCGTGCGGACAGCCCTGGCACGTCCAGGATCGCGACGTCGGCACTCGAATCGTAGGAGACCACGTGTGCGTCGAACTCCCTGCCGTCGGCGTCCACCGTGACCGTGTCGGTTCCCGCGACGACGTGGGCGTTGGTGAGCACCTTGGTCGGCGCGACCATGAAACCGGTGCCTTCGAGCAGCTTCTGGCAACTGTTGGCCCGCCCGCGGACCTTGACCACGCTTGGCCGTGCCAAGGCGGCAACGGCGTCTTGACTCAGGACCTGTCTTGCCGGAAGCAGCGACGTGGAGGTGGGCGATTTGCGAACAACCTGGTCCACGATGGCGCCGCATCCGGTCAGCACCGCGATGACGGCGACCATCATCACCGCAACCCGCAATCGGCCCATAACTGTGACCGTAGACCAGCGATGGCACGTAACGTTGTCAGGCGCGGGCAATTCGAGCGGGACGGGAGCTGATGCGGCACTACTACTCCGCCGACGCGATCCGTGTAGCCGAGGCGCCGCTGCTCGCGTCGTTGCCCGAAGGCGCGCTGATGCGACGGGCGGCGTTCGGATTGGCCACCGCGATAGCGCGTGAACTCGTCCTGCTCACCGGCGGGGTCGCGGGCCGCCGCATCTGCGCGGTGGTGGGCTCCGGCGACAACGGTGGCGACGCGCTGTGGGCGGCCACCTTCCTGCGTCGCCGCGGCGCGGCCGCCACCGCGGTGCTGCTTAATCCCGACCGCACCCACACGGTGGCCTTGACCGCGTTCACCCGCGCTGGCGGCGCCGTCGTGCAAAGCATCCCTGCCGCAACCGATCTGGTGATCGACGGTGTCGTTGGCATCTCCGGGTCAGGGCCGCTGCGGCCGAACGCCGCGGAGGTGTTCGCCGGCGTTACTGCTCCGGTCGTGGCCGTCGACATCCCAAGCGGCATCGACGTGCAGACCGGCGCCGCCGAAGGGCCGCACGTGGACGCCGCGTTGACCGTGACCTTCGGCGGTCTCAAACCCGTTCACGCGCTGGGTGATTGCGGCCGCGTCGAATTGGTCGACATCGGACTGGACCTGCCGTCGGCCGACATGCTCGGATTCGATGCGGCAGACGTCGTCGCCCGCTGGCCGGTGCCCGGCGCCACGGACGACAAGTACACCCAGGGCGTCACGGGGATTCTGGCCGGCTCGGCCACCTATCCCGGTGCTGCGGTGCTGTGCACCGGTGCCGCGGTGGCGGCCACGTCTGGCATGGTCCGATATGCGGGAAGCGCTGCCGCCGAGGTGGTTTCGCACTGGCCCGAGGTCGTCGCGGCGCCAACCGTGAGTGCGGCGGGACGTGTGCAGGCGTGGGTTGTGGGCCCAGGCCTCGGCACCGACGACACCGGCGCGGCCGCGCTGTGGTTCGCACTGGAGACCAAGCTGCCGGTGATCGTCGACGCCGATGCGCTGACGATACTGGCCGCGCATCCCGGCCTCGTCGCAGACCGAAAAGCACCGACCGTATTGACCCCGCACGCAGGGGAATTCGCGCGACTGGCCGGTTCGCCCCCCGGCGCCGACCGCGTCGGCGCCACCCGCAGACTGGCCGACCAGCTGGGCGTCACCGTCCTGCTCAAGGGCAATGTCACTGTTATCGCCGACCCCGGCGGAACCGTCTACCTCAACCGCGCAGGCCAGTCATGGGCGGCCACCGCAGGATCGGGTGACGTGTTGTCGGGCATCGTCGGCGCGCTGCTTGCCGCCGGGCTGCCCGCCGGTGAGGCCGCCGCCGCCGCGGCGTTCGTGCACGCCCGCGCCGCCAACCTGTCGGCCGCCGACCCCGGACCGCATCCGGCGCCGACGTCCGCATCGCGCATCCTCGCGCATGTTCGTGCTGCCATCGCATCCCTCTAACGAAAAGGAATCGCCATGTCGCGCAAGCGCACTCACGCTCCGCAGATCTCCCCGGCCTACACCGGGCGACTGGCGATGGCGCCGATCCCTGCGCTGCGGATGCCCGATGAGGCGATGGAACCCGACGCCGCGTACCGATTCATCCACGACGAACTGATGCTCGACGGCAGCTCGCGGCTGAACCTGGCGACCTTCGTCACCACCTGGATGGACCCCCAGGCCGAGAAGCTGATGGCCGAGACATTCGACAAGAACATGATCGACAAGGACGAGTACCCGGCGACCGCCGCGATCGAGCAGCGTTGCGTCTGCATGGTCGCCGACCTATTCCACGCCGAGGATCTGCGCGACGACGACCCGAACAGCGCCGTCGGGGTCTCCACCATCGGGTCGAGTGAGGCGGTGATGCTCGCCGGGCTGGCACTGAAGTGGCGCTGGCGCGAAAAGGTCGGGAAGGACTGGGGTTCGCGCACCCCGAATCTGGTGATGGGCTCCAACGTGCAGGTGGTGTGGGAGAAGTTCTGCCGCTACTTCGACGTCGAGCCGCGGTATCTGCCGATGGAGGAGGGTCGCTACGTCATCACCCCGGAGCAGGTGCTCGAGAACATCGACGAGGACACCATCGGCGTGGTGCCCATCCTCGGCACCACTTACACCGGCGAACTGGAACCGATCGCCGAGATCTGCGCCGAACTGGACAAGCTGGCCGCCGGTGGGGGATTGGATATCCCCGTGCACGTCGACGCGGCCAGCGGCGGCTTCGTGGTGCCGTTCCTGCATCCCGATCTGGAATGGGACTTCCGGCTGCCGCGGGTGGTATCTATCAATGTCAGCGGGCACAAGTACGGGCTGACCTACCCGGGCATCGGATTCGTCGTGTGGCGCAACAAGGATCACCTTCCAGACGATCTCGTCTTCCGGGTCAACTACCTGGGCGGCGACATGCCGACCTTCACACTCAACTTTTCGAAGGCCGGCAACCAAGTCGTCGGGCAGTACTACAACTTCTTGCGGCTGGGCCGCGCCGGCTACGGGCAGGTGATGCACTGCCTGTCGCAGACGGCGCGGTGGCTGGGCGACGGGCTGCGGGATAGCGAGCATTTCGAGATCATCACCGACGGCTCAGCCATCCCGGTGATCAGCTTCCGGCTGAAGGGGAACCCCGGCTACACCGAGTTCGACGTGTCCCACGCCTTGCGCTCCTACGGCTGGCAGGTGCCCGCCTACACCATGCCCGACAACGCCAGCGACGTCGTCGTGCTGCGCATCGTGGTGCGGGAAGGGTTCTCGATGGACCTGGCACGGGCGCTGCGTGACGACACCATCACCGTGCTAGCCCACCTCGACGAACTCAAGCCGGATGGCCACTTCGACGAACTGCAGCCGTTCGCCCACTAGTCGGCTTCTAACGCCTCAGCGAGCCGGGTGGCCAGTCGTAGCCGATCTCGTCGCAGATCGGCGGGATGATGATCAGCGATCCGCGCGGGCTGCAGAACGGCATCCCCGGCGGCGGTGTCGCCGGAGGGGGAGGCGCACCGACCGGGGCAGGCGGCGGCCCAGCGGGATGCGGTGAGCCCGACCACGGGTACATCGTGTTGGTGGTGACGTCGACGATGCCCTCGGAGTTCCAATACCAGTCGTGAGGGACGTTCCAGTCCCAGCTCAGCACCTGACTGCCGGGAGGCGCAGGATCACCAGGAAACCAGTGCGTGCACGTGACACCGGGCGGACAGTTGCCGCCGTTGTAGCTGGGGCCCTGGGCTTGGGCTGTGCCCAGCCCGGCCAGTCCCAGGCCGCCAGCCACCACCAGCAGCATGGTCGCGAACCGCGTGATCCGGCTCAAGATCGCTTCCTTTCGTCGGGCGCCGCCCCGTTGACGTTGCCAGTTGCGGTCCAGTAAAGCTGGCGGGCCCGCCTACCGATCCCAAATTCGATGACGAGGTTGCCGCCCCGGCCCACGCATGCAGGTTCTGCGGCACAAACCGGTCTGGAACAATCGGCGAGGGTGACATGGCCATGCAAACAACCGAGTTGACGACATCGTCCAACGCAGCCGCCGAGGCGGTGGTGGACCTCGACGCGATCGCGCACAACGTGCGGTTGTTGCGCGACCGCGCAGGCTCGGCCCAGGTGATGCCGGTCGTCAAGGCCGACGGCTACGGCCACGGTGCGACGCCGGTCGCCCGCGCCGCGCTGTCCGCAGGGGCGGCCGAACTCGGCGTCGCCACCGTTGGTGAAGCGCTGGCGCTGCGCCGCGACGGCATCACCGCCCCGGTGCTGGCGTGGCTGCACCCCCCGGACACCGACTTCGCGCCCGCCCTGCAGGCCGATATCCAGCTCGCGGTGTCGTCCGAGCGCCAACTCGGAGAGGTGCTCGCTGCGGCCCAGCGCACCGGCAACAGCGCGACCATCACCGTCAAGGTGGACACCGGGCTGAACCGCAATGGCGTCGGGGCCGCCGAGTACCCCGCGATGCTGACCGCGCTGCAACGCGCGCAGGCCGACGGTTCGGTCCGGCTGCGCGGCATCATGTCGCACCTGGCGCACGGCGACGACCCGGACCACCCGTTCAACGACGTGCAGGCACAACGATTGCGCGACATGCGAACTCAAGCGGGCGAGGTAGGTGTGCATTTCGAAATCGCCCACCTCTGCAACTCGCCTGCCGCGCTGACGCGACCCGACCTGGCCTTCGACATGGTCCGGCCTGGGATCGCGATGTATGGGCAGACACCCATCCCTTCGCGCGGCGACATGGGTCTGCGTCCGGCGATGACGCTGAAATGCCCGGTAGCCCTTGTTCGTTCGGTGACTGCTGGTGAGGGCGTTTCCTACGGCCACACCTGGATCGCCAAACAGGACACCACGCTGGCGCTGCTGCCCATCGGCTACGGCGACGGCGTGTTCCGCAATTTGAGCGGCCGCATCGACGTGCTGATCAACGGCAGGCGGCGACGCAGCGTCGGACGGATCTGCATGGACCAGTTCGTCGTCGACCTCGGGTCGGGTCAGGTTGACGTTGCCGAGGGCGACGACGCCATCCTGTTCGGACCGGGCACCCAAGGCGAGCCCACCGCTCAGGATTGGGCCGAACTGTTGGGCACCATCAACTATGAGGTCGTCACCAGCCCCCGTGGCAGAGTGATCAGGACGTACCGTGGTGCTTCTGCGCAGGGCCAAAGTCGTTGAGCGACCAGGAGGCTGGACGGCCACGCGGCCGCAGGTCCAATGCGCGCTGGTTGGCGGGGTTAGCGGGCCTGACCGCGGTCGGCACCGCCGCGGGCGTCTCGTTCGCACGATCCGTGCGTAGGCGTGTCACCGCCGACGATCCCTACTCGAACGAGGATTTCGCGCTCCTCGACGCCGACAGAAGCGTCGTTGTCACCACGGAGGACGGAGTGCCGTTGGCGGTCCGTGAGGTAGGCCCCGCGGACGCCCCCCTGACGGTGGTCTTCGCGCACGGCTTTTGTCTGCGCATGGGGGCCTTTCACTTTCAGCGGGCCAGGCTGACCCAGCAGTGGGGCGACCAGGTCCGGATGGTGTTCTACGACCACCGCGGACACGGGCAGTCCGGCGAAGCTCCTCCGGAGACTTACACGGTCACACAGCTGGGTCAGGACCTGGAGACCGTGCTGGCCGTGATGGCACCGCGCGGCCCCGTCGTACTGGTCGGGCACTCGATGGGCGGTATGACGGTGCTCTCGCACGCCCGGCAGTTCCCGCGGCGCTACCCGAACCGCATCGTCGGCGCGGCGCTGATCGCCTCTGCCGCCGAAGGTGTTTCGCGGTCACCGCTTGGCGAGATCCTGAAGAACCCGGCGCTCGAGGCGGCCCGGTTCGCGGCGCGCTATGTCCCGAAAACCGTGCACCGGACCCGCGGCGCCGCCAAGTCGGTGATCGCACCGATTCTGCGGGCGGCCTCCTACGGTGACGAGAAGATCAGCCCGAGCGTGGTGGCGTTTTCCGAGAAGATGATGCACGACACGCCGATCGCGACGCTGGTCGAGTTCCTGCACGCGCTCGAGGTGCACGACGAGACGGAGGGGCTGGCCACGCTCGCGAAGGTGCCCACGCTGATCGCGTGCGGTGACCGGGATCTGCTCACCCCGATGGAGTACTCGGAGCAGATGGCGGCGGCGCTGCCGAAGTCCGAGTTGGTGATCGTCGGTGGCGCAGGACATCTGGTGCAGCTCGAACAGCCCGAGGTGATCGACGACGCGTTGGTCCGGCTCGTCGAGCGCGCCGCACCGTCCAAGCTGGTCGCGATCACCCGCCGCGTCCGCGAGCGGGTCAGGCGCCATGGGTGAGCGGCTTTCCGGCAACGCTGAGCTGCCGACCGCCGAGGACACGATGGCGCTCGGGGCTCGACTCGGTGGGCAGCTGCGCGCAGGCGATGTCGTCGTGCTGGCGGGACCGTTGGGTGCCGGAAAAACGGTGCTGGCCAAGGGGATCGCCGAGGCGATGGATGTCGAGGGTCCCGTCATCTCGCCGACGTTCGTGCTGGCGCGGGTCCATCGGGCCCGGAAACCCGATGCGCCCGCGATGATTCACGTCGACCTGTACCGGCTGCTCGACCACCAATCCGTTGACCTGCTGGCCGAACTCGATTCGCTGGATCTGGACACCGACCTCGACGACGCCGTCGTGGTCGTCGAGTGGGGCGAAGGGCTCGCCGAACGGCTCTCCGACAGTCACCTCGACATCAGGCTCGAACGCGGCCCGGCGTCCGAAGTGCGCACGGCCATCTGGGAGTGGAGCCGGCCATGAGCACCGTGATTCTGGCCATCGACACGGCGACCCCGGCGGTGACCGCAGGCATCGTCAGGCGGGACGGCGAGAACGTCGAGGTGCTCGCCGAACAGGTCACCGTCGACCCTCGCGCGCATGCCGAGCGGCTGACGCCGAACATCGTGGGCGCGCTTGCCGGTGCCGGGCTCACCGTCGAGAACCTCGACGCCGTCGTGGTGGGTTGCGGGCCAGGACCTTTCACCGGCCTGCGGGTCGGCATGGCCACCGCGGCGGCCTACGGCCACGCTCTCGGCATACCGGTGCACGGCGTGTGCAGCCTCGACGCGATCGGCGTAGAAAGCACAGGTACCACATCCGAAGTTCTCGTCGTCACCGATGCCCGTCGCCGTGAGGTGTACTGGGCCCGCTACCGGGACGGCGTGCGGGTCGACGGGCCCGCGGTCGGTGCGCCTGCCGACGTGCCAGGCGCCGCAGAAGCATTCGCCCGCCCTGCGGTGTATCCGACCGCCGCAGGGCTGGTGCGGGCCGTCGACTGGACTGCCGGGCCTGCGCCGCTGATTCCGCTGTACCTGCGCCGCCCCGACGCCAAACCGTCGGTGGTGAATCGATGACGGTCGAATACGGTCCACTCACCCGCGCCGACGCCGCCAGGTGCGCGGAGCTGGAAGCGCAGTTGTTCGAGGGCGACGACCCGTGGCCGGCGCGGGCATTCATGGCCGAGCTCGAGGCCAAGCACATCCGCTACGTCGCGGCCCGCGACGACAACAAGGTCGTCGGCTACGCAGGCATCTCCCGGCTGGGCCGAAAGCGCCCTTACGAGTATGAGATTCACACCATCGGGGTGGACTCCGTGTACCAGGGCCAAGGCATCGGCAGACGAATGATGAACGACCTGCTGGAATATGCCTCGGGTGGCACGGTCTTCCTCGAGGTGCGCACCGACAACGAAGCCGCGATCGCGTTGTACGAGAGCCTGGGATTCGTCAACGTCGGCATGCGCCGCCGGTACTATCGGGCCAGCGGCGCCGATGCCTACACCATGAGACGAGATCCACCATGACAGTCATCCTGGCCATCGAAAGCTCATGCGACGAAACCGGTGTCGGGATCGCCGAGCTGTCCGCCGACGGCGCCGTGAGGCTGCTCGCCGACGAGGTCGCCTCCAGCGTCGACGAACACGCCCGGTTCGGCGGCGTCGTGCCCGAGATTGCGTCGCGGGCACACCTTGAGGCACTGGGCCCGACCATGCGGCGCGCGCTGACGACCGCAGGGGTAGCCAAGCCCGACATCGTCGCGGCCACCATCGGACCGGGGCTGGCAGGCGCGCTGCTGGTGGGAGTCGCTGCGGCCAAGGCATATTCGGCCGCGTGGCAGGTGCCGTTCTACGCCGTCAACCATCTTGGTGGTCATTTGGCCGCCGACGTGTACGACCACGGACCGCTGCCGGAATGCATTGGCCTGCTGGTATCGGGCGGACACACCAGCCTGCTGCACGTGCGGTCGCTCGGCGAACCGATCGTCGAGCTCGGCAGCACCGTCGACGATGCGGCCGGTGAGGCCTACGACAAGATCGCGCGGCTGCTTGGTCTCGGATATCCCGGCGGCAAGGTGCTCGACGAGCTGGCCCGCGAGGGCGATCGCGACGCAATTGTCTTCCCGCGCGGCATGACCGGGCCGCGCGACGAACCGTACGCATTCAGCTTCTCCGGCCTCAAGACCGCGGTGGCACGGTACGTCGAGAGTCACCCCGACGCCGCGCAGGCCGATGTGGCGGCGGGCTTCCAGGAGGCCGTGGCCGACGTGTTGACGCGCAAGGCCGTTCGCGCGGCCACCGACGTCGGGGTGTCGACGCTCCTGATCGCCGGTGGGGTAGCCGCCAATTCGCGGCTGCGTGAGCTCGCCGAAGAACGCTGCGCGGCCAATGGGCTGACGCTGCGAATTCCGCGGCCGCGGCTCTGCACGGACAACGGGGCGATGATCGCCTCGTTCGCCGCGCATCTGATCGCCGCTGGCGCCCCGCCGTCGCCGCTGGACGTCGCCAGCGACCCGGGCCTACCGGTAGTGAAGGGACAGGTTTCTTGAGCGTTGCCGAGGACAAGCTCGCCGTCACCGAGCTGCTGTACCGCTACGCGGAGCTGATCGACGCGGGTGACTTCGACGGCGTCGGTGCGCTGTTGGCGCGCGCGACCTTCGGCGGCTCTGGCCCGCGGGGTGTCTCGGGTGCGGACAACATCGTCGACCTGTTCGCGTCGACGACGCGCAGGTATCCCGATCATGCGAACACGCCGCGCACCCGGCACCTCGTGCTCAACCCCATCGTCGAGTTGCGCGGCGACGGGACGGCCGCCGCCAGGTCCACGTTCTGCGTCATCCAGGACACCGAGACCGTGCCGATGCAGCCCATCGTCGTCGGCCGCTATCGCGACACCTTCGGCAGCGACGACTCCGGCTGGTACTTCACCGCCCGGCAGGTCGACGTGCAGATGATCGGCGACGTGTCCGCACATCTGATGGTCGATCCGCGCAAATTCGACCGGTAGCTGCGGCACACTCGCTGACGTGCACTACGACCTGCGCCTGCGACCCGCGCAACCCGCAACCCCCGGACCGGACGCGTTCACGATCCATCGTCGCGAGGTCCCACCGAGCCCCGGTCGTGACGGCCTGTCGCTGGCGTTCGTGCACGAAGGGATCGGTGGGTACCCGCTGTTGTTGCTGCACGGGTATCCCGAGACCAAACGCATCTGGTGGCGCAACATCGGGCCGCTTGCCGAAGCCGGCTATGAGGTGATCGCCCCCGATCTGCGCGGCTACGGCGACTCAGACGTGTCCAAGGAGGACGTCTACGACCTGGCTGCCTGGAGCCGCGACCTGTACCTGCTTGTCCACGACGTGCTCGGCCACGAGCGGTGTGGCGTGGTCGGCGGCGACCTCGGCGGCGCCATCGCCTGCGATCTTCTCCACCGCTATCCGGGATTCGTGGAGAAGCTCGTCTTCTTCGACTCGGCGCCGCCCTTCCTGTTCAAGGAGTACACCGCGGCCGGCATCGACGTGGCGTCGATCCGCGCGATCGGCGACGGGCCGACGGCCGACTACCGCTACCGGCAGGGCGTGACGCCCGACGAGCTCGCGGCAGACCTCGACACGCCTGCCAAGCGCCGCCGCTACATCACCGAGTTCTACGGACACCGGCTGTGGGCCTCGCCGGGCACGTTCTCCGCGGCCGACGCCGACTTCATGGCCGAACCGTTCTCTACCGAAGAGCGGATGCGTGGCGGCTGGGCGTGCTATCAGCTCATGCAGGGACGACGGAAGATGAGCGAGCCGCCGATCCTGGACCGCAAGGTGGACATCCCGACGCTGCTCCTATACGGCATGGACGATCAGGTCGTCGGCCCCGATTTCCTGCACACCTGCGAGGTGGCCTTCACCAACCGCGCCGGGCCGGTCGTCGTCCCCGGCGCGGGTCACTTCCTGCAGTGGGAGCGGGCAGACCTGTTCAACCCGCTGGTGATCGCGTTTTTTGGGGATCTCCGGGTGGCCCACACGCGGTAGTCACGGGGCGACCTTGAGTGCTAGCACTCTCATGTATAGAGTGCTAGGTGGCAGGCGGCCAACCCCCGCACCGGCACCCGCGACGACGGCGCGAGGCACGGACGCTGTGCCGAACACCTAATTAATTCGTGTCCGGGGTTCCCGGACCAACACCCGAACTAGTGGAGGCTCAAATCGTGGCGAAGGTGAACATCAAGCCACTCGAGGACAAGATCCTCGTTCAGGCCAACGAGGCCGAGACCACGACCGCATCCGGTCTGGTCATTCCTGACACCGCCAAGGAGAAGCCGCAGGAAGGCACCGTCGTCGCAGTTGGCCCCGGCCGCTGGGACGAGGACGGCGACAAGCGGATCCCGCTGGACGTGTCGAAGGGTGACGTCGTCATCTACAGCAAGTACGGCGGCACCGAGATCAAGTACAACGGCGAGGAATACCTGAT
>Ga0190272_10000552_pt1 | contig 19434 bp, 22 predicted proteins | sample Popmic504T_FD_133746 | JGI IMG/M metagenome (GOLD analysis project Ga0190272, IMG submission 133746) | Populus adjacent soil microbial communities from riparian zone of Shoshone River, Wyoming, USA - 504 T | ecosystem: Environmental > Terrestrial > Soil > Riparian zone | place: USA: Wyoming... | reverse complement strand
GCAGAAAATAGTCTGCAATTTTCCCGAGCCGGTCCGCAGCATCGTCGTCGAGGTAGGCGATCGGTTCATCTGAGGTATTTCCGCTGGTCATAACGAGCGGGCGGTCCAGACAATCGAGCAGCAAGTGATGAAGCGGCGTATAGGGAAGCATAAAGCCGAGAGTGTTTACATTCGGCGCGACCGCTGCCGGAATATCGGTGCCCGGTTTCCTATCGAGCAGCACGATGGGCCGGGCGGGCGAGGACAAAAGGTCGGCTTCGGGTCCGGAGACCAGGCAATATCTTTCGATCATCCCAACCGAGGGGGCCATTAGAGCAAACGGCTTGTCCTCGCGATATTTTCGCTGCCGCAGAGTGTTTACTGCTTCCGCATTAAGTGCATCGCATGCCAAATGATAGCCGCCGAGCCCTTTTATGGCGACAATTTTACCTTCCAGCAATAGCTCGCGGGTCTCTTCTATAGCATCGTGTTGATTTGAAGTTGTATCACCGCTCAAATAAAGCCGCGGGCCGCAATCGGCGCAGGCGGTCGGTTCCGCGTGAAAGCGCCGGTCCGCCGGGTCTTCGTATTCGGTGCGGCAGGTATTGCACATCTCGAAGTCGCGCATGGTAGTCCGCGCGCGATCGTATGGAACGCTTTCGATGATAGTAAACCGCGGCCCGCAATTGGTGCAGTTGATAAAAGGGTACCGGTAGCGACGGTCAGCAGGATCCGACATCTCACCCAGGCAATCGGCGCAGACCGCAACATCGGCGGAGATAGGCAGCGACCGGCTGCCGTTCGTCTGGCTGGGGACGATCAGAAAATCGGCATAATTTTGTGCGTCGAGATTGTCGAGCCGGGTGACGGATTCGACCAGCGAAAGCGGCGGCGAATCGGTTTTTATACGCTCGATAAAACGGTCTATCCGGTGGCACTCACCTTCGACGTCGACCAGAACGCCGGCCTGGTTATTGAGAACATGGCCCCGCAGCGCATTTTCCCTGGCCAATCCGAAAACGAACGGGCGAAACCCCACCCCCTGTACGATCCCCTTTATCAATATTTGCGTTCGCGTTACCATTTATTACAGGTCAGAACCGGGTTAGGCTCCCCTCCTTGGAAAAGGAGGGGTGGCAGCCGCTTCGGCTGACGGGGTGGTTCGTCTCTTTTCTTCCAATCCGAAATCCGCAATCCCAAATCCCAAATCGATCCGCGGCTCGAGATACTCCATCCAATCGTCCATTCCGGCTCCCGTCTTGGCAGAGACTTCGATAACCCTCATCCCCGGGCGCACCGCCTGGATGCTCGCCCTCGCTTTTTCCAAGTCGAATTCCACCGCTTCCGCGAGGTCCATTTTAGTTATCACGGCGACGTCGGCCGTATTAAAAATGGTCGGGTATTTTAGAGGCTTGTCTTCACCCTCGGTCACCGACATAAGCACGACGCGAAGCCTCTCGCCGAGGTCGTAGCTCGATGGGCAAACCAGGTTCCCGACATTTTCGATAAAAAGGCAGTCGAGATCGTTGAGGTCCCACCCCTCAAGCGCATTTTCGACCATTTGAGCTTCCAGATGACAGATCGTGCCCGTCGTTATCTGGCGGACGGGAGCGCCGGAACGTTTCAATCGCTCGGCGTCATTGGCGGTGGCCAGATCGCCGACCAGCGCAGCCACGCGATAGTCGCGGCGTAAGCCACTCAGCGTCTTTTCGAGAAACTCGGTCTTGCCGGTCCCCGGGCTCGACACCAGGCTGGCGACAAATATACCCGTCTCTTCAAACCGGCGGCGAAGGTCGCGGGCCAGTATATCGTTTTGCTTTAATACGTTTCGCCTGACCTCGACCAGGCGCGTTTCCGTTGTCATTCGCTTAACTCCAAACCCGTGATCAAAAGCTCGCGCCCTCGTGTAACTTCCGGCGTTGCGATACCGCATACCGGGCAGCAAAATTGCTGGATCGAAGCCAGCGTTCTCTCCGCATCGCATCGCGTACAAAAAACGGTCGCCGGAATATCCTCGATCTCAAGCCGGGAACCCTCCAGGCGCGTTCCCTCCGCGGCCAGGCCGTAAGAAAAGAGCAGGGCCTCTTTCACCACCCCGGAGAGCTGGCCGAGTTTCAAATAGACCGCCTCGACCCTATGGCCGTTGTGACGCGAAGCCTCTTCCGAAGCGCCTTCTACGATGCTCAATGCAATCGAAAGTTCGTGCATATTGAAACGCCTGAAACACCTGAAACACCTGAAACACCGGAAACACGCGGTCCACCCGGTGCGCCTGAACGCTGTAAACGCTATAAAACGCCTGAACGCCACAAACGCTTACATGCTGCTGATCTTCATATAGCGGATAATGTCCGGGATGCTTGCGAGTATCATCGCCAGTATCACCACCGCAATAAAAACGAGCAGGGCCACCCACCACAACATCAGCTTCATAACTACCGCGGCTATCAGGCCCAGAAAAATAATGAAAACCAGGGTGCTCCAAAAGGCAAAACCTGCCTTGCTCCGACCTTTTCCCTCAAACGACGGTTCCATGTTCATTTTGATCTCCTTCTTCACCTTAAAGGGAAATTCAAACAGGATGGACAGGATGAAAGAAGAAATTAACAGGAATGAAGGGGATACAAGCGATTCGAACAAATTTTATCCCTTCCATCCCTTTTATCCCTGTTAATTTTCTTTTCTTTCCCATCTTGTATATCCTGTTCATCCTGTAAATTGCCTTTCCCGTTTACATCGTGCTGATCTTTATATACCGTTTGATGTCCGGCAAAGTAACGGCCACCAGGGCCGCAATGCCGATCAATGCGATCCCGCCCACGATCCCAAAAATCATGCTCAGGCGCCGTTCATCATGACGCGCACGCCTTTCGATCCTCCGGTCCCTTTGTTCCAACAATTCTCTTCTTTCCATAATCCTACTTACTCCCTGGTTCGAATTTGTTCATACCAAAGCTTGCTCATAAGCCCCGCTGCGCACCCTTTCGATCACCGATTCGACCACCTCGACGGCCTTGCCGAGCGCGGCTTCCACGGGTTCGCTCAAGCCCATAAAACCTTCTCCGTCTTCCCCAGTAAAGAGAGGCTCGCAGCCGACGAGATATATCTTCCTGAATTCGCCGCCGAGCATCTTGACCATACCGAGCACCTTTAGAGGGTTCATTCCGTGCGCCTCAAAAGGCTCGGCATGCTCGCCTATGGCTTCGATCTCGTCCAGGGCAGGTTCGATCAGATAAACGGTTCCCGGTAATTCGCCCCGCGGCGTCGCATCCACAAATACGGTCGCATCATAGCCGTCCATCAGCGCGTAGGCCAGGTCGAAGCTGCGTATACCAAAATCGATCACCCGTACATTTTCAGGCAATTCGCGCGTCGCGAGGCGTCGTGCCACCTCGCAGCCGAAGGCGTCGTCCCCGAGAAAGATATTGCCGATACAGGCAACAAGTATGCGCGGGCCTGTCATCGATCGGCCTCCTCAAACTCCCCGGGATATAGAGGCTCGACCTCTTCCGGCGAAAAGAAAAACCGGTGGCCGGGCTGCCGCATCATGCCCAGATCGCGGCCGGGGTCGTCTTCCAGCACCACCGCGAGGTGAATATTGCTCTCGTAATCCTGCTCGATCGATTCTATGATCGCGACCTGGCCGGCGAGCGCGAGGTCGAATATGTCGCCACCGGCCCGCGGGCGAAGGCGCACGCGGTCACCGGTTTTCAGCTCGATGCCGCCGACGGTTGCCTGTGCGAGCTCGCTGCGCTCTTCCAATAATTGCCATTCCAGTTCATCCATTGGCCGCCCCCTTGTGTTTTCTCAGGCCCCGCAGCGCCCCGTGCATTTTTAGCAGCTGCTCCTCGGGCATCATCTCGGTGCGCTCCAGTATCTTTCGCGCGCGGTCGTCGATCCCGCGCATCTCGCGTTTTTCCTCATCTGTCAGGGTCATGATCCGGAGGGTCAGAATCTCGTCGATCTCGGTGCCGTCAAAAAGGTCGCCGGCGCTTTCGGGCGCGATCTCCGGGTAGTCGTAAAGAATAATGGGCGAGGATAAAATAAATTCGCGGCTGCCTTCTACCCCGGTCAATACCGGGTAAGTGCCTGTATTTTGACAAGATTGCGCGATTTCCCGCAAGCTGTCGGGCGGGTCGAGCAAAGAAACGAACCCGCCGTTCTTTACGCTCAGAATGGTATGCGTCGAAACTATCGAGCTCAGCAGCGCCTTCTCCCGGGAATGCTCACCGGCATTTTCGAACTCGGTTAGATTCTTTATTTTGACCGTCAGTTTAAACAAATTCGGCACGCTCAGGCTCTCGGCCCGGTACTCAACCACTCCGCTTACCGCTTCCTGCGTACGGACCAGCACACCGGGGATCTTCCCTTCGCCGTCCGTGATCGGCTCCAACTCGCGCGAATACGGAAAGGTAAATGCAAACTCCCCATTCCCGGCACTCGCTAAACTCAGCTCCGGCAGGACAACATCCCGCTCGACCGCTTCCTGCCACTCCTGGTAAAGATTTCCGCCTGCTTCGAGCGACGGTACAAAATTGAACCCCGGCTCGGCGTCTTCCGGCCATTCGGATACAGGCCTCACCAATTGGCCGATCTGTCTCATAGTCAAATGAAGAAACCGCACCTTTATATTGAGACGGGTATTTTCCGCAGACTCGACCAGGCATTGGGTCTGCATTTCCCAGGCCTCGGTCCCGTGCTGCGCCTCGCTGTACGATCTCGGCGCGAGCGCTCCCCAGTTAAAGCGCTGCCGATTTTTTACCGAAGACGCGCGGTAGGGATAGAGCATATAGCCCTCATAAAGGACCGCATCGGCAATTTTTTCTACCAGCTCTACATTCATGAGGAACCTTTGCGCCTTTGCGTGAACCGTCCCCGAACAACAGGACGCGCTTCTTCAATCCAAAATCCAAAATCTAAAATCCAAAATCGAACCATCCCTTCCCATCCCTTTTATCCCTGTTAATTCTTCTCTTTGTCCTGTTCATCCAGTTGAATTTCCCCCAAACGAAAATTTACATATTAAGGTCCGAAGCCTCGGTTTCGCTTTCCGCCGGCAAAAGGCTTTCGAACGCCTGCTCCCAGCTCGGGATCGCCCTGCGCATCTTGTACTCCTGCATTTTTTCAAATACATCGAGCCGGATATTGAGCCACGCACTGTTCGGATAATAATGGTCCATCATACTTTTCCAGACGCTTACGGGCAGCCGGTAGTTAGCTTCCTTTTCCCACGATATCTGCGCCACTTGCAGCAATCCCTCATCGTCCGGGTAAAAGACCGTGCCGCTAAAAAGCAGGCACAGCGGGATGTCTCCTCCCGCTAGGCCATTGAAAAACTTCGTTGTAGCCACGTTAAAATCGAACGTGCACGGCACCGGCAGATCGACCAGCGTACTTCCCGTAAAAGGCGGGACGACCGCGTTCGCGTGCGTCCACAGCATCGTTCGAAGGGTTTGACCCCAGCGCTCCGGCTCGCCGAAAAGCTCGAACATCTTGGCCTGCTCGCCGGGCGAGTACTGCCGGCGCGCCACCTCGATCTGTATCTGGCAGCGCAGCAGGACGCTCTGGATCTTCTCGGTTTCGTCCTTGTTGGTAAGCCGGACCTTCAAATTCAAGAGCGGCGACACGGAGAACGGGACGGCCTCGGCCCCTTCGACCAAATAATCGAGATCAGGCATTGGCCACCTCACCCGCGGCCGTGTAGGACCGCTCTTTTAATAACGAGAAGAATGCATCGATATCCCGCCAAACCTCGGCGCCGCCCGAAAGCCCCGTCCATTTCGACCGGATCAAGCCTACCAGCTCATAGCATTTATCGATCGGGGCAATAAAATATTCGCGGTTTTCGCGGACCCGGTTGACCAGCAATGCTTCTACGTCCGCGCGCATCGATTGCAAGCCGGGATTTTCCCGCACAATATCGTCCCAAGCCTCGAGCGAGAGCAAGGACTCGGTCGCGCCGGCCGGGCTCGGGTAGAGCGCGATCACCTTATTGTCGGTAGAGCTGTTGAAGAAAAAAGCCAGTTGAATAGGCAGCATCAGGCTGTTCCACTGCATGTCGGTCAGCCGAAAGCCGGGCATAAAGGTAGAGCGGCGGGGCACGCGGGCATAACGGCCGTCGCCCTGGCTGCTGAAAAGGATCGCGCAGGCATCGCAAGCGCATTGAAGCTGCCGCGTTTTAGGCTCGAACAAATGCGGGTGCTCGGGCGCAACTTCGAGACTGCAAAGATCGCAACGCTCAACCGCCGTCCGGGGCCGGATAAACCGGCGAAGTGCGGTAAATGATTGTTCCATAATGCAATTAAGCCGGTGGCATGCTCGGGCTATCGGGGTCGATCGGATCTTCCTCGTCCGCGTTTATACCCGTCGAATTTCTTGCCGTGGTACCCCCGGCCGGCCGGTCCGCCCCTGATTCACCCTTATCGAAACGCCCGGGCTCGTCACTCTCGATTATATCCCCATCATCGTCATCATCTCTTCGGTCTTGCTCGTCTATCATAGTTCCTCCCTTCGTTCATTCCGGGTTTCTAGCCGGCCGCGAATTCGCAGTCGGCGTATTGCTTACCATTCGCTCTTGCTATCTGTACAAATCCATTATCGGGTGCCGCCGCCGCTGTAGCTGTAACCCCTTCCACTTCGATGGTCGTCACATCGGGCGCGGCGGCATAGATCGCTTCTTCGATCGTGTGCTTCAGCGTTAGCGCCGAAGACGGGCAGCCGTCACAGCTTCCCTGCAGGCGCAGCCGAACGACCCCATCCTGCACGCCGAGGAGCTCAACGCCCCCCTCGTGAAGATTCAACGACGGGCGTACTTTTTCTATCGCCTGTTCGATGCGCGTTTCAATATCCAGCGGGTGCAGGCCGTAAAGCAGCAGCAAGCTGCTGACAAGCGCGTCCTTCGCGAAATCGTCGAAGATGGCGTAACCCGCCGCGCCCGCCTTCGCGGTGACGTCCATCATTCGCTCGATTCCCGCGCCGTGAAAATCCATCAGCGTCTGGACCAGCTCAATGGCCTTGGCGCGAAGGTTCGGGTCCGCCCAGGTTTCGATAGCCTCCACCAATTCCTCGACCCGTTCCATCTGCTGCTGAAAATGTTTGTCCTCGGCCATCAATAAAGTCCCCTGTTAAAAATCGGCGACGGATTTTACTCCATCGCCGGTCGGTTTTACCCATGTACCCCAAACATCGGGGAATGATGTTTCTCCAGTACCTTCCCATCGCCCAAATACATATGCACACCGCACGGCAGACATGGGTCAAAACTGCGCACGGCCCGCATAATATCGATTCCTTTAAAGTTGTCAGGCCCGTTTTCCTCGAAGATCGGCGTGTTCTGAACGGCATCCTCGTACGGGCCGGGTGTCCCATAAATGTCCCGCGGATTGGCGTTCCACGGTGTCGGCGGATACGGGTGATAATTCGCGATCTTGCCGTCGCGGATCACCACGTGGTGCGACAAAACGCCGCGGACCGCTTCGTGGAAACCACAGCCGATCGCTTCTTCCGGGACCTTGAAGTCGGTCCAGGTCTTGGTATTCCCGGCGTGCAGCTCGGCCAGCGCCTTTTCCGCGAAATGCAGTGCCGCCGCGGCTGCATATGCCTGGAAGTAGGTACGCGCGCGGTCGCGTTCGATGGCGTTCGACCACTGCGGTACTTTCCACTCGAATTCGGCTTCCGGTTTCATCGCGGTCTTCGGCAGGTATATTTTCACGCTGTGCCCGGTCGCCTTGATATAACCGATATCGACCTTGCCCGCGAGCGCCGTCGCCCAAAGCCGCGCTATGGCGCCTCCGCCGGTGTCGAGCGCCAGGTATTTACTGCCGCCGCCCTCTTCGCCCTCGTGATACCAGCGGGGCGACATCACCCAGGTATATTTATCGTCGAAATTGCGTTTTTGCGGGCGGGGAATGGTCGTTTGGTTCCAGGGATGGTTGCGGTCGACCGGGTTGCCGAGCGGGTCGTTCTTCACGAACATTTCCTCATTTTCCCAGCCGTCGTAGTACGAACTGCCGAGCAGGATGCGAATGCCGAGATTGATATCGACCAGGTTGGTCGTAACCAGCTTACCGTCGACGATCACACCCGGGGTGACGAACATGTCGTTACCCCATTTGTCCATGTTTTTATAAGTATAGTCGCAGGTGTCCGGGTCCTGGAACGATCCCCAGCAGCCCAGGAGAATTCGCCGCTGGCCGACCTTTTCATAACCCGGCAGTGCCTCATAGAAAAAGTCGAATAGATCGTCATGCAGTGGCACGACCTTCTTCATAAACTCGCAATAGCGCATCAGGCGAACAATATAATCGGTGAAAAGCTGAATCGTCGGGACCGTGCCGACGCCGCCCGGGTAAAGCGTAGAAGGATGCACGTGACGCCCTTCCATCAGGCAGAACATCTCGCGCGTATAGCGGCTGACGTGCAGCGTCTCGCGGTAAAATTCGCCGGTGAAGGGGTTGAGCGCGGTCATGATGTCCGAGATCTTTTTATACCCGTGCTCTTCCGCGTGCGGACAATCGGTCACCTTGGCCTTTTCCCAAACGCCGGGATTGGTTTCCTTTACCATCTGCTCGCAGAAATCCACGCCGACCAGGTTGTCCTGGAATATATTGTGGTCGAACATATACTCGGCGGCCTCGCCGAGGTTGACGATCCACTCGGCTATCGCGGGCGGGCGGATGCCGAAAGCCATGTTCTGGGCGTAGCAGGCACAGGTGGCATGATTGTCGCCGCAGATGCCGCATATCCGGCTGGTAATAAAATGGGCGTCGCGCGGGTCCTTACCCTTCATAAAAATGGAATAGCCTCGAAATATCGACGACGTACTCCAGCATTCGGCCACCTCGCGGTTCGCAAAATCTATCTTCGTGTAAATACCCAGGCTGCCGACGATCCTTGTGATCGGGTCCCAGTTCATATCCACGAGGGTTCGGGGTTTCGCAGCAGTTTCTGTAATAACAGACATTGTTTTTCTCCTTCGCTGTCTTAATAGGTCTTTGGATTGTAACCGGTTGTCAGCTTGCTTCCCTTGTGACGCCATTTCGGCTCTTTATTGACGGTCGTGTTGGTAAAGCCGCGAAGCTTGCGGACCACCCTGCCGTAGATCCCGATCGTACCCGCGGAAATATGCGCGCCCGGGGGTTCGTCCATAAACGGCATAAATTTGTCCGGGAATCCGGGCATCGTGCATCCGATACAGATACCGCCGACATTCGGACAGCCGCCGATACCCATCATCCAGCCGCGTTTTGGAACGTTGCAGTTGACCACCGGCCCCCAGCAGCCGAGTTTGACTATGCATTTGGGCGAGCCGTATTCCTCGGCGAAATCCCCCTGCTCGTAGTAGCCGGCGCGGTCGCAGCCCTCGTGGACCGTTTTGCCGAACAGCCAGGTCGGGCGCAATTGGTCGTCAAGCGGGATCACCGGCGCCAGGCCCGCTACCTGGTAGAGGAGATAAAGGACCGTCTCCATGAAATTGTCCGGCTGCACCGGGCACCCGGGAACATTTATGATCGGCAGCCCCAAAGCAGACTTAAAGTCCCACCCGAGATAATCCGCCAACCCCATGGCCCCTGTCGGGTTGCCCTCCATGGCATGAATACCGCCGTAAGTGGCACATGTTCCGATGGCTATGGTGGCTGCCGATTTCGGGGCGAGACGGTCGATCCACTCGCAGGTCGTGATCGGCTGCCCGGTCATCGCGTCGGTGCCGAATGCCGCCCAGTAGCCCTCGCTTTTGATCTTTTCGTTCGGGATCGAGCCTTCGATAACGAGCACAAAAGGATCGATCAAACCCTGCTCGGCCTGGTACAGGAATTTCATGAAATCGTCGCCGACCTCATAGGCTAGAACCGGGTTGTGCAGATGAACTTTCGGAAGGCCGGGAACAGCTCCAAGGACCACGTCCTCCAGGCTCGGCTGGGTAGCCGCGGTGATCGATACCGAATCACCATCGCAGCCCAGGCCGGCCGTGATCCAAACAATATGCACATCGGAAATGGCGGGAGCCTTTTGTGTTTTCCGACCATACGGTACTTCGTCTGCCATAGATACCTCCAATTAATTTAAACAACCCGGCGAGATGTCCTAAAACCAGCAAAAACACATGTATAACAATAAATTATCGGATAATTAGCAAAACGGTGTCTATACGCAAATCTACGTATTTTTTTGCGATTCTCTACGTATTTTTCGTGAAAAGGTTGGAAATTACCGGGAGCGCGGGCAAGCATGGATGAGTGCGCTCCAGTCGGGCCTGCGAAGCAGGTGACAGCATAAAGCCTGGTGCGTAAGCACCAGGAATCGTACACACCGACGGCGTAAGCCCGCAAAGGCGGGCGACAGCCTTTATTAAAGGCTATCGCTATCTTCGATAGCTTTATGCTTTGTTTCCCAGTTGACCCAGCGTTAACACGCTGGGCGGCGAAGCGGGGTGCTAATCGCCAACTTCGTCGGCTAAATCTTATTCCATCGGGATGATGCCGCGGCGTATTGCGTAGCGGGTGAGATCGGCCTGGGTATGGACGTCGAGTTTATGCATCAGTTTTGAGCGGTGGGTTTCGGCCGTTCGAATGCTGATTCCAAGCCGGTGCGCGATCTCGTTATTAGTGAGGCCTTCGGCGGACAGGTGCAGGACCTCGCGCTCGCGGGTGGTGAGCGTTTCGTATTTGTCCATCGTCCCCTGTTTCGTCATCTGCTCGTAGACGTCGATGGCGCGGTCGGTAAGCGAAGGGCTGAGGTAACGGTGGCCGCAGATTACCTCGCGAACGGCATTTATCAGATCGGCCGAGCCCGTGTCCTTAAGGACGTAGGCGGACACCCCGTTGGACAAGGCTTCGAGCACGAAACCCTCGTCGTCATACATTGAAAGAATGATGATCTTCGTCCGCGGGGTCATCTTGCTAAGCTGGCGGGCGACCTCGAGGCCGTTCAACCCCGGCATCATAAGGTCGAGCACCGCCACATCCGGATTCAGCCGTTTAACGAGTTCCACGGCTTCGAGCCCGTCACCCGTCTGGCCGATAACATTCAGGTCCGGCTCTGCCTCGAGCAGGGCATGCAGCCCCTGCCGGACGATCAGGTGGTCATCCGCGAGAACGATCGAGATGGATTTTGTAACGAGCATTTTCGGTTATTTTTGATCTGTCTTAACAGTATCGGGAAAATTCCACTCCGCGGTCAACCGCGTACCGTCCGGCCCCGAGTCGATCTCGAACCGTCCCCCTAAAAGGGACGCGCGCTCGCGCATACCCGTCAAACCGCTGGTCTGCCCGAGTGCCAACTCGATCCTGGGGTCGAAACCTTTCCCGTTGTCTTCTATTTCGAGGGTCAGACTGTTTTGCGTAGACCATATTCGCACGCGTCCTTCTTCGGCCCCCGAATGGCGGGCGATATTGGTCAGCCCCTCCTGCACGATTCGGAAGGCCGCCGTTTCGATCTCCGGCGCAAAACGTTTTCCTTCAAGCCCGTCATGCTGAAAATCGACCGTGACACCGGTTTGCGAAGTGTAATGCCTGAGGTGCCGCAGCAGGGCCGAAAGCAGCCCGAGGTGGTCCAGCGTGGCCGGGCGCAAATTGAGCGACAATTCGCGGGTCCGGCCGATCAATTCATCGACCAGCACTTCCGCCTCGTCGAGGCGTTCGTGTGATTCGCCGGCCGGCAAGCGGGCGAGCATCTGTAATTTCAGTTTTAGGCCCGTCAGGATTTGACCGATCTGATCGTGCAGCTCCAGCGCGATCCGGCGACGTTCGGATTCCTGCACGTCGATCAGCCGCCGCGATAGGTACTCCATCCGCTCGGCATAATCGCGAAGCGCCTCTTCGTCGACCTGCTGCTTGGTAATGTCAAAAGCCGTCCCGTGAATAAACCACGGATGGCCGTCGGCATGACGGACGATCTTTACCTCGCATTGGAAGCGCACTTCCCGGCCGTCACGGGCGAGCACACGGTAAACCGAATGCAGCGCCTTACCGGTCAAAAACATCTGCGCCACCTCGCTGCTCCACCGGTCCTTGTCCTCGGGATGGATATGCTGGTACCACCGGACCGGGTCGTTAAGCCACTCCTCCTGCGTAAACCCGAGGGTCGCTTCGATCTGCGGGCTGACATAGGCTTCGCCAAAGCTCTTATCGAAAAACGCTATAAAAACGATCGCCGGCACCTGCTCGACCAGGATGCGATAGACGTCGGTTACACTGGGTATGTCGCTTTCTTCAAACGTCGCATCGCGCCGGTCGAGGGAAGCCTCCTTAAAGAAAAAGACATTCGCGAGCTGCGCTAACGTATTTTCGGCTTCAAGAAGGTCCTCCGGCATCGTGCCGTTGTCCTGTCCCCAGTCCCGTTCCCGGGGAACGTGTTTTTTTCGTGTTTTTTCGTGTTTTTTCGTGGTTCCGTTCCTCTTAAATATTCCGGTCCTTCTTCTTTGAATTTAAATTTCAAATTTCAGATTGGTTTAGTTTCCGGCCAAGTCTTCCAATTCCAATCCCAAATCCGCAATCCCAAATCCGAAATTGAGTAACGGGGTGGTTCGTTCCTCCTTAACTCGGCAAACTCGGTAAACTCGGTAAACTCGGTCAACCTTTCTTCCTCCACGCCGGTTCGCGGTTAAGCGAGGCCTGCGTGTAGCGCCGCAGGGCATGAATCGCCTTGCCATAGGTCATTACTGCTTGCGACGAAAGAAGTGAGCCCGGCGGCTGGTCCATAAACGGCATAAATTTATCGGGAAAACCCGGCATCGTACACCCGATACAAATGCCGCCGACATTAGCGCAGCCGCCCACTCCATTTATCCAGCCACGTTTGCCGACGTTGCACTGGACCCCCGGCCCCCACCACCCCAGCTTTACAATACACAGGCGCGAGCCGTATTCCTCGGCAAACTGCCCCTGCTCGTAATAACCGCCGCGGTCGCAGCCTTCGTGGAGTGTTTCGCTGAACAGCCAGGTCGGACGCAGCTCGTTGTCGAGCGGGATCATCGGCGCGCGACCCACCGATTGGTAAAGCATGTAGAGCAAAATTTCCGTCAGGTTATCGGGCTGGGTCGGGCACCCGGGCACGCACACTATCGGAATACCGGCTTTCGATTTCCAATTCCAGCCGAGGTAATCAGGCAAACCCATCGCGCCTGTCGGATTTCCCTCCATGGCGTGAATACCGCCGTAAGTGGCGCAGGTCCCGACGGCCATTACGGCCCATGCCTTTGGCGCAAGACGATCGATCCAATCCACCGTCGGTATCGGCTGCCCGGTTTTCGGATCTGCGCCAAGCGCGGCCCAGTAACCCGCTTCCTTATTGTCCTCGTCGGGAATCGAGCCCTCGATAACGAGTATAAAAGGGTCGAGGCTTCCCTCGGCACCGAGCTCGAGATACCAGATGTACTCGTCCGCATTTTCGTAGGAATAAAAAGGATTCAGGAGGCGTACTTTGGGGATGCCGGGCATGCCGCCCATAACAATATCTTCGATGCTCGGCTGGGTGGCAGCGGTAAGCGCTACGGATTCACCGTCGCACCCGAGGCCGGCCGTGATCCAAAGGATCGTCAGTTCCGCATTAGGTTCTATGCCCTTTTCACTCATGATCTGACCATTAAGCTTTACTACTCACTATAAATTATTTTGTCGATTAATATGACATATAAATGGTGGGCCCGGTCAGGTTTTTGACGCGGGATCGATTCCGATAACTTCGGCATACTCGAAACCCCTGCCTTTATATGAACAGTTTTCACGGTTGTTGTTGAATCGGATTTGACCGCGTAGCGGCATCTGATTCTACCGCTGAAAGATTGACTAACGAGCGGTGATTGTTTAGAAATTCTAAGCAATGACAGCAGAAGTCAAGCGCTATTCATTCGGGGTCCGCCTGCGCGAACTCCGGGTTGAAAAAGGCCTTTCACAGCAGGAACTTTCCGACCGGTGTTACGGCGAAGTTACCAAATCGAATATCTCCCGCCTGGAGACACATCTCGGACAAAGGCCGACATTGGTCGTCGTCGAGGTCTTGTCCAAGGCCCTGGATTGGCCTATCGACGACGCCCGGCAGCGGGCCGGTTATTCTCCCGCGGAGATCGATTGGTCGCGGGTGACTGCAAGCGAGTTGGTCTATGTTCTTGAAAAGTATCCGCTGCTTTCCGACGCAAGCCGGCGGTTCGTCCGGGAGCAGATCGGAACGCTGATAGAGTTTCTTTTGCAAACGGATGAAGATATCAGAGCCGGTCTTGACCATCTGTCGCGAATCAAGCCCGCTGAAAAGCTGCCCAGTATGAAACTGGGAGATTTCAAAGAACGCGATTCCGCCAAAAAGAAACGGAAGAAATAGCCTGTCTTCATACTGGGAGCGCGCTACGCGAGCCCGCTAATTTGTCGCGCCGCCGACCCGGCGGCTGTCCGGGGAGCGACCCGCTCGCCAATGAGCGCGAACAATTTCCGCGCGGCTCTGCCGCTCGATTTGCGGAGAAGCTTCGCTTCTCCGGGAGGTTCAATTACCCATCTTTGCGGCTCCGCCGCCGTTTCCCGCACATTCGCCCCATTAGCCAACGAAGTTGGCGATAGCACCCCGCTTCGCCGCCCGGCGTGTAAACGCTGGGTCAACTGGGAAACAAAGATTTCCTGGTGCTTACGCACTAGGCTTTATGCTGTCACCTGCTTCGCAGGCTTCCGGCAGGCTTATATATCCGGGACCCAAAATACGCGCCCGGCTGAGCTCATTTTTTTCAATCCCAGTTTTGGAAGTCTGTCTTCCGGGACGCCGAGGAATGTAAAATGCGGAAGGTCGGAGATCACGGTCTGGTACCACCCGTGTTTTGCAAGGATCGCCCGAACACGTGGGTTGTCGTGCTCGGCAACGTCGAGAGCAAGCATCGACAGGTGCTGCGAACTGCCCGGGGGCGCGACCGAATATAGGATCGACTTTGACAGGTCCTTTGAAAAATAGATCCCCCGCGCTTCGAGTTTGAGTATCTCCGGGACCTGGTCGAACGGGGAGAGGGCGCGGATGCGAGCGGCCTCGGCGGCCGAAATTTTTCTTTTTGCCGTCCAGTGGGCCAGGCCCGGATCGACGCGGCTCGCCCAAAGCCCGACAGTGTCCTGGTATGAACGGGCGGCGGCATCCGCTCCTTTCGGAGTGATAGACGCCTCGGCAGCCGCCTCTTTCAGGGCCCGCATGGCTGCCGCCTGCAGCTCGATGGTCACGCCGCCAACGCTTTCGGCCGCCCCCGGAACTCCTCCCTGAAAGGCAGCGACCTCTTTTTCATCGCGAAAAACCACGGTTTTGGGGGGAGTTGCGCCGCCCCGCGCGAGAAATACGGCGCCATATTCTTTTAGAAGCCTTCCGCCCGTTTCGTCTGAAGGCTGAATAAAATCCGCGGGGAGATTGGCTAAAAAACCATCGTGCTCGATATCGGGGCCGCTGCTGTTGACGTTGGACACTGGTGGAGCAGCAACCTCCGTTGGAGTGGAAGGCGTCGGGGAAGACGCCTCCTTGTGCGCCGCGTTCGCCGGCTGGCCGGGCGAGCCGGAAGCGCACCCCGAAAGCAACATGCTTCCAATCAGAGCCAAATACGGGAGCGCGCTTAAAATACTTCCTGTTATTCGTTTCATTTATCTTGCCTGGTACCGTGCCAATTTAATGCAACATCGCCGGAGGGTCAAGGAGGTTTCACGCAAAGGCGCAAAGCGAAGACGCGAAGATCGCGGAAAGATTTAAACGCAGCGGACGCGGGGCACGAGAGAGGTGTCAACCGTCTTTAATCCAAAGTAATATGTCTCGCGTTCATCCAGCCTACCATCGGGCCTGGCCCCGTTGCCGTCCAGGTCGTTGCCGCAGCCCATTTTCCCTCGCGGTCACAGCCGTTCCTGATCACCCGGACCCAGTAAATTCTCATACTTATAATTTGGAACGAATTTCGGTGCCGCGCGTCTAATCTTATGTAAACGAATTCGAAAGAAACTATGAAATATTATAGGATTTGAAACAAATCGGAAGACCGTTTTCAAAAGGATGAAAATATGACGATCTCAAAAAACAGGGTAGTTTTGATCTTTTTACCGGCGATCCTCGCTTTGGGTTCGATTTGTTTGGGTTTTGCTCTAGCTTCGGAAACAAAGTCAAACACGGCCTTTCGTGCCCCGGCGAATGGTATCAACGCCCCGGGGCCTACTCCTCCTGTCGATACCCCGGCAGTAAACGTAAACAAGGGTAAAAAAACTCCCGCTAAACCTGTTCCAAGTGTTCCCAAAAAACAGGAGGATAGGGCCCGATCTGAACCGCTCCACCGTGAAACGGAGCGGAGTTGGCGCAAGCTCGCGTCCTCTACCGGGCTCCCAAGTTTGGAACGGACCAAACTCTTGCCGAACGATATAGAGGTCCGGGTATGGCATATCCCCGGTCTTTATAGGGTGAATACGACGTGCTGGGCTTTCTCGCGAAGAGCGGGCCAGTGGACGGCAGTCGCGTTTGTCGACTGGGATTTCAAAGGGAAAATTACCAGGAATTCCCTGGAGGCTTCGCCCGCCGGCTTGCAGACGTGGGACGCGTACGTTAACCGCGACCTTACGCCGGCCAATATCAGTAGGCCGCTGCCGGTTCTCGAATATCACAGCGAGGGTATGGGCGTACTGCTCGAAGTTAAGTTTGGTGAAGATTATGCGAGAAAGCTTTTAGATCCGGGCCATGATCTCGTGGGGGATTTGTTTAAGACGATAAAGTCGGCGTTCCTTATGATGTCTCTTCGAGGACCTATATCTGCGCGTCCTGGTAGTTGAGTTGTGAGAAAAGAAGTCCGGTCGCCTCCTCCGGCAGGAGCGGAGCTTTTACCGCCTCTAATCCAGGGTAATATGTCTCGCATTCATCCAGCCGACCATCGCCGCCTTGCCCTGTTTGCCGTCCAGGTCGTTTCCGCAGCCCATTTTCCCCTCCCGGTCGCAGCCGTTCTTGATCACCCGGACCCGGTACCAGGTCGAGGGACCGTCTTCCGTGTCGTATGATGTCTCTTCGAGGACCTCTATCTGCGCGCCCTGGTAGTGGACGCCGATAATATCCGCATACATGTTGGAAGACGCGCGTATTCGCTGGTTGGTCGTCAAGCGGCCGGTTATGCCCGTGACATCAGCCGGTGTACCCGTATTTGCGGGCGTCGTGCTTTTCGCCGGAGACGGTGTCGGCGTGGGGGTGGATGTCGGCGTCGGTGTAGCCGAGTTTTTGGACGATTTATTGACGTTGTTGCCGCCTTCCTGGGTACCCGGGCCCGATTGTGAGCTATAAAGAATCGCCGCGGCTATTATAAACGAACCGAGCAATACCACGGCGATTATAGGCAGAAGCGAACGCCTGCCCGGGTCGACCGCGGTTCCGGTGCTATCACCCTGTCGACCGAAAGGATTCTGCGATTCCACACCTCCAATGGGGGGCGCGTTTCCCGCGGCCGGTTCTTGAAGCGGCGCGCCGCAATTCTTGCAAAATCTCGAATCCGCACTATTTTCAATACCACAGGCCCTACAATTTAACGAAAGACCCGCCGGTGAGGGTATGGAAAAAACCATCCTGTTTTTTACGAGGGTTTCCTGTTCGGCGTCCCTCTCGTTGAGGGTCACTCCATCGATCAGGCAAAACCTGTAATCGTTCGGGTATTCGGCATTGCATTGTGGGCAGGATTTCATAACTAAATATTTTTATCGGCCGGTCAAAAGCCGTCGCATTAATTCCCTGGTGTGCCCGGAAGAGTAGCATAAAACCGGCGCTTTTTAAATAGAAAACCGCCTCTTTCGGTGGCCGCCGCTACATTACTATTTCTTTTGTTTGAGTGCGTCCGCGATAGCTTTTTCAGCCAGCGGTTTCATTACCTGGTAACCCGCCGGATTCGGGTGTAAGCCGTCGCCGGCCAGTTCGGCCGCCAAGAAGCCTTTTTCATCGACTGTAGCCGTGAAGTAATCGAGGTAGACCAGCTTATTGGCGGCGGTATATTCCCTGATCCATTTATTTAGCGCGAGAATCTTCTCCGGTGGGCGGTTGGGGCTTCTTACTATCGGCACGCCTTCCCGGTTTTTCGCATAATCGTTTATCGGCAGCACCGACGCGATCACGACTCTGATACCATTGGCGCGGGCGAGTTCCGCCATCGAGACCAGGTTGCCCTGTATGTCCTCAAGACTCATGGGGCCGGTATTTCCGGCCAGATCGTTCGTGCCGGCAAGAATGACCACCACCTTTGGCTTTAGCGCGATCACATCGGGGCGAAACCGGACCAGCATCTGCGGCGTCGTCTGCCCGCTTATACCGCGATTTACATAAGGCCGGCCCGGAAAATATTCATTCAATTTCCAGGAATCGGTTATCGAATCTCCCATAAAAACGACCCGGTCTTCCGTTTTTGCGGCCGGTCCCAGCGCGGCATTGGCGTCGCGATACCGGGCAAAGTTGGGCCAGTCCTTCAGCCGGTTTTCCGCGCGCTCGAGACGGGTCAGTTGGTCCGCGGTTAAGGCGGCAGGGGTCGGGGCCGCGGTTTGGGCGTAGGCATGTATCGAGGCCGAGATGAGTACTAAACTTATGCAGAATGATTTTCGCATTTACCGATCCCCCGGGAATATTGGATGTTTAATATTAACCGATAAATGCGAATGGGCAGAAAGTTGCGTCTTTACTGGAAGCGCGGGCGGCTCGCCAGAAAAATAGTCACGGCCCCGAAGATTCGGAAACCGTGACAACGGTAAGTCCGCAAACCTACCAAATCAGATCATGCATTAATGCAGGATCTGGAAGGTGACTTTTTTCGTCAACGGGTTAACCGTAAAGCGAACGATGTTCGACAGGAGGCCGCCCAGCGGACCGCCGCCGCCGCCCGAACCGGAACCGCCGCCGGTCGTTCCGGCATTGCCGTTCGGCGAACCGTTCGGCAGGTACTGGTCGCTGACGATGTTAAAGGTCGAGGGACCGTTGGCAAATCCCTTTACGCGCAGGATGTACGTCGTATTGGGCTGCACCGCGGACGATACATGCTCGGCGGCGGTCGCGCCGGCCGAATCCGAAAGGATCTGGCCGTCAGCCGTTCTCAATTCGAAGTCGAGGTCGACGGCCGTTGCCGAGCTCAGCGTAGCGTCGAGGAACAGCGCGTCCGATTTGGTCGTCACCTCGACATCTTCCCACGTGATGCCCTTGAATGCCGGGTCGCCCCAGGTCAGGCTGGAGCCTCCGGTGGCGGTCGGTTCACCCGCGATAAGTGTCCCGGTCTTGTTCTCGCGGAAGATGGAATAGATTACCGGCACGGGCGGGGTGCTCGAACCGTCTCCCGGCCCGCCTAATCCGGTCCTCGTGCCCGCAAAAGCGTTTCCGTAAACGCGCGCGTCGAAGGTAAAGATCTGGGCTGCCGGGTCGTTAAATTCGAAGCGTTTCGCAGCGGATGTTGCGCCAAATGCCAGCGCCTGGTTGTAAACAAATGTGTTTCCGCCCGAGTCCGCATTGCGGACG
>Ga0190272_10000551_pt1 | contig 19467 bp, 15 predicted proteins | sample Popmic504T_FD_133746 | JGI IMG/M metagenome (GOLD analysis project Ga0190272, IMG submission 133746) | Populus adjacent soil microbial communities from riparian zone of Shoshone River, Wyoming, USA - 504 T | ecosystem: Environmental > Terrestrial > Soil > Riparian zone | place: USA: Wyoming... | reverse complement strand
GAAGCAGGCGCTCGGCGCCGAGGTGATCTCCGGGCTCGAGGACTTCGCGCCCCCCACCCTGCTCGCCCAGGCGTCGCGGATCAACTTCTCGACGCGGCTGTTCAACCTGATCGTGACCAACGTTCCGGGGCCGCAGTTCCCTCTCTACATGATGGGCCGCGAGATGCAGGAGATCGTCCCGGTCGCCTTCCTGCCCGAGAACCACGCGCTCGCGGTCGCCGCGATGAGCTACAACGGCAAGCTCGACTTCGGGCTGCTCGGGGACTACGACGCCGTCCCGGATCTGGAGAAGCTGGCTGGGTTCTTCGAAGAGTCGCTGGAGGAGCTGCTGAAGGCGGCGGGGAAGTCGCGGCGGGTGAAAAGTCCGAAGGCGAAGCCAAAGGCCACGCCGAGGAAGACAGCAGCTAAGGCCAAGCCGAAGCGCGCCGTAAGCACGAATGGCGCCTCGAGCAATGGCAAGGGCGCCAAGCGGTCTGCCATCCGCGGCAAGGCTCAGCGGCCGCGGTTGATCGACGGCGACTAGGGACCGGCGGTTATGGCCGCGGGTCCTGTCTCCGATTTTGGTTCACGTGCTCGTTCCTGCGCGCGCAAACGCAAAATCGTCGCCACCCGCGGATGTAGCGTCGGCTGTTGCGCCTGAGTCTCGAAAGCGAGCTGGTCGATCCGGCTTTGGACGCGGCGGTGTCGCGGGCGCTGATGCTGCGGGTTGCTGGCGGTGAGTTGCCGGACACGCTGAGGGTTTCGCGGCCAGGGCCTGCCGTGGCGTTTGGGAAGCGGGATGTGGTGAGCGATGGGTACGCAGCAGCGGTTGGTGCGGCGCGGGCTGAGGGGTTCGAGGCGATCGAGCGGTTGGCGGGCGGGCGGGCGGCGGTGTTCCACGAGGACACGCTGCATTTCGGGTACGCGGTACGTGACGAGGAACCGCGGCTGAAGGTCACCCAGCGGTTCGAGGAGACGGCGAGTCTTGTCGCGCGAGCGTTTGCGCGGTTGGGGGTGGATGCGCGGGTCGGAGAGATCGAGGGCGAGTACTGCCCGGGTGAGCACAGCGTCAACGCGCGTGGCGAGACGAAGCTGATGGGGCTTGGTCAGCGGGTGATCAAGGACGGTGCGTATGTGGGTGGCGTCGTGGTCGTCGCGGGAGCGGATCGCGTACGCGACGTGCTGGTGCCCGTGTATGACGCGCTGAGACTCGACTGGCGACCTGAGACGACTGGCAGCTTGGTCGACGAGGTTCCTGGGATCGGTTGGGAAGACACGCGTGCGGCGATCGAGGCCGAGTACGCGGCGCTGTACGAGCTGGAGCCGGTCGAGCTGGACGCTGAGACGTTGGCGCTGGCGCGGCGGCTGGCGCCGGAGCACCTGAGCCCGCGCTAGTAGCCGAGGGCGAACTTGGCGTCCTCGGACATCAGGTCCGGGGTCCAGGCGGGGGTGAAGACGAGCTTTGGGTGGACGTCGGTGATGCCGGGGAGGTCGCCGACGAACTCCTGCATCTGCTCGGTGACCTGCGGTCCGATCGGGCAGCCGGGGGTCGTGAGGGTGAAGGTGATGAAGGCCTCGGTGCCCTCGACGGCGATGTCGTAGACCAGGCCGAGCTCGACGAAATCGAGTCCCAGCTCGGGGTCGATCACGTTCTCCAGCGCCTCGCGCACGTCGTCCACGGTCACGTCGATATCGGTCATGGCGGCAATGGTAGTCGCGAGTAGGGTTCGCGCTCGTGGTCGCCCTGCTCGTAATCGTCTTCATCCTCGTCCCGATCGCGGAGCTGTACGTGATCCTCCAGGTCGGGGACGCGATCGGGGCACCGCTGACGATCCTGCTGCTGGTGCTCGATTCGCTGCTGGGGTCGATGTTGCTGCGCAGTCAGGGCCGGTCGGTCTGGCGCCAGTTCAACGAGGTGCTGGCCGAGGGCCGGGTCCCGCACCGCGAGCTGTTCGACGGCATCGCGGTGATCTTCGGCGGCGCGTTCTTGATCACCCCGGGCTTCCTGACCGACATCGTCGGGTTGCTGCTGCTGATCCCGCCGACGCGGGCGCTGCTGCGACGGGTCGCGGCGGGCTGGCTCGGCAAGCGGTTCGGGCTGAGCGCGGTCGTGGGAGCGGCGGGCGTGGCCGGGCGAGCGGGCCGCGCCGCGCGCACGAGACGGCCCCGCGAAGACGACGAGACGGTCGAGGGAACGGCACGTGAACACCGCGACGAGCCGCCACAAGGGAGAATCGGCCCGTGAGCCAGCCGGCGCTGTCGCTGAACTTCTTCTCCCCCGAGCACGGGCTGCACGGCAGCGCGCGTTCCGGGATGACGTTGCTGTTCGAGGGCTCGAGCTCGCGGGCGCTGCCCGACGGGCCGGAAATCAAGGCCGTCGGCGATGGCTGGCACGCCGAGCTGGAGGGCGCCTTCTCGCTCGACCTGACACCGGTTGCGCCCGCCGCCGATCTCGATGGCGTCACCGTCCACCTCTGCACGGCGACCGGTGAGGCGGACGGCAATCGCGTGCAATGCCTCGCGACTCTGTCCGAGACCTACCAGGCGCCGAGCTGGGATGAGCTCGACGCGATGCGCTCGATCTCGGCGCTGTTCGACGACCGCCATGCATTCCTCGCCATCGGACGACGACCGCGCGGCTCACTCGGGCACAGCGGCGAGCAGACCGCCGCCTGGCTGCTCAACGACGGTGAGCCCGTGCCGATCCAGGACGCCCGCATCTCGACCGTCTATGACGGCGAGGGGCGACAGCGCAGCGCTGGGCTGGAGCTGTGGCTGCCGGAGGAGGACCTGCCGATGCGGGCGTCGGGCAGCGTTGTCGCCGGCTCGTCACTGCAGCTCGAGGCGGTCGACATCCACGTAGCGGTATTCCGCTGGCGGATGGGCAACCTCGAGGGGGCCGGTGGCTACGAGCTGATGACCCGAGCCGAGCCGGACGAGGCGGCATGAGCGCGCCGAAGGCGATCATCAGCGACTTCGGCGGCGTGCTGACGACACCGCTCGGCAACGCCTTCGCGGCCTGGTCGCAGGAGAGCGGGGTCCCGCTCGAGGATCTCGGCAAGGCGCTCGTTGCGTCGATGGAGCGCCACGGCGAGCATCCGCTGTTCGTGCTCGAGCGGGGCGAGCTGACCGAGCCGGAGTTCGTGACGCGGCTCGAGCAGGAGCTCGGCGGCCACAGCCTCGACGGCATGGGCGAGGCGTTCCTCGCCGGCCTGGAGCGCAACCACGAGATGATCGCCTACGTCGCGGAGCTGCGCGAGCGCGGGCTGCGGGCGGCGCTGCTGACCAACAACGTCCGCGAGTGGGAGCCGCGCTGGCGGGCGATGCTGCCGGAGATCGACGAGATCTTCGAGGTCGTCGTCGACTCGGCGTTCGTCGGGATGCGCAAGCCGGAGCCTGAGATCTACCACCTGACCGTCGAGCGGTTGGGCGATGGCCTGGCCGCCGAGGACTGCGTCTTCGTCGACGACATCGCGATCAACTGCGACGCCGCGCGGGAGCTGGGAATGACGGCTGTGCTGTTCGAGACGACCGACCAGGCCCGCTCGGAGATCGAGCGGGCGCTGGCCTAGCCGTCCAGTCGCCTGCTGCTCAGCGCAGCGAGACCGCGACCTGCTCGAGGCGATCCAGCGCCTCCTGCATGCCGCCCTCCATCCCGGACTCGATGTGCATGTCGCGCCCCTCCTGGGTCGGGTGCTCGACGAGGACGGCCAGCGTCGTGCGCCCGTCGACCTCGGTGAGCGTGAGGGTGTTCAGCGCCGCGTGCTCGTCGGGGTCGGGGATGCCCTCATAGGCCTCCGTGGAGACGAGCCGCTCGTTTGGGAGGATCTCGCGGTACTCGCCGTGGAAGGCGACCTCGAACCCCTCGTTGGCGATCATCGCGTAGCGCCACTTGCCGCCGACGCGCAGATCGATCTCCGCGACGGTCATCTCGCCGCGCTCGCCGCACCACCAGCGCCTGACCAGCTCGGGCGTGGTCCACGCCTCGTAGACCAGCTCCTTGGGAGCGTCGAACTCCCGGGTGATCAGGATCTGCTTGTCGCCGGGAAGCGTCACCTTCGCCGTGCCGCTACTTGTCATCGGTGCCATCTCCTTCGTCCTTTCGCTTGAGTTCGTCGAGGACGGCGTCCATCCGGTCGAACCGCTCGGACCACGTGCGCTCGTACTCCTTCACCCAGTCGTGGATGGGCTTGAGCGCCGGGCCGTTGAGACGGTAGAGCCGCTGCCGTCCTTCTTGCCGTACGTCGACCAGCCCCACCTCTCGCAACACCTTGAGGTGCTTGGAGACCTGGGGCTGGGCCAGGTCGAGCAGGCCGACCAGGTCGTTGACGGGGCGCTCCCCGTCGGCAAGCGCGTCGAGGATCTCTCGCCGCCGTGGCTCCGCCACCGCGTTGAACGCATCCGCCGTCGTCGCTGCTCGTGCCATGCCGGACATTATATACCGATATGGGAATACCTCAAGTGGAGGGCGCCGTGCCGCGGTCTTGGACGAACTGGCGCTGGCGGCGGCATAGGCCGTCACATACCCTGGTTGCAGGTGAGGAGTGCCCTGGGGACCCCCGCGCGCGTGCTCGCCGCCTTGGCGGCCGGCGTCGCGAGCGTTGCCCTGGCGACGCCCGCGGCGGCTGAGGTCAGGACCGAGACGATCCGCTACGGCCCGATCGGGATCGGCCCCTACCAGGTGCTGCAGAACGACCTGAAGATCGGGATCCCGAAACCGGCGGCCGACGGCTTCATCACGAACATGGAGGTCGACGTCATCGACCCCGACGGCAGCCAGGTGCCGATCAACCGGGTGATGCTCCACCACATCGTCTTCACCAACCTCGGCTCGCAGATCGGCCAGAAGCACGACGGGACCTGCAACACCTTCACCGCGTTCGACTACAAGACGAAGATCCCGGCGTTCGGCGAGCGCTTCTACGCCGCCGGCGAGGAGCGGGCGAAGATGAAGCTGCCGCCCGGCTACGGCTACCCGATGAAGGCCGCCGACCAGTGGGCGATGACGCTGATGCTGATGAACCACCGCAGCAAGGCCGACGACGTGTTCGTCCAGTACAAGGTGACCTACGACACCGAGCCCCAGACACCGGTGACGCCCTACTGGCTCGATGTCGAGAACTGCCTCGCCGACCCGGTCTACAACGTGCCGGGCGGCGGCAAGTCCGGCTCGACGCACACCCGCTCGGCGAACTGGACGGTGCCGTCGTCGGGCCGGATCGTCGCCGGCCTCGGCCATGTCCACGGCGGCGCGAAGGACCTGACGCTGAACCGCGGCGGCTGCGAGCTGTACCGCTCACGACCTACCTGGGGGCTGAAGAGCCACCCCTTCTACAACGTCAAGCCGGTGCTCCACGAGCCCGGCCCGATCAACATGACCGGCTTCACCAGCGCCGGCGGCTTCCCCGTCAGGGCCGGCGAGCGATTGCGGATGGACTCGAACTACGACGCCCGGCTGCTGCACACGCGCGTGATGGGGATCATGGTCGTGTTCCTGGCTCAGGATCCGGGGGCCGCGGCGCCCAATGGGTGCTCGAAGCCGGCGGACATGCAGGAAACCGGGCCGAGCGAGCCGGGGCGCTCCGCCACGCCGCGCTTCACGGTGCCGCTGACCGGGATCGGCCGCAACGGCAAGGCGCGCACGATCTCGAAGCCGCCCGGAAGGCGGGTCCGGGTCAAGAGCGGCGCGCGGATCACGGTCGGCGACCGCTTCTTCTCGAGGCCGAACCTGACCCTGCCGTCGGGCGGCCTGCTGCGCTGGAAGTTCGCCTCGACCGAGCTGCACAACGTGACCGTCGCCAACGGGCCGCGCGGCTTCGCCTCGGACAACCTCGACGCTGGCCGCGCCTACTCCAAGCGACTCGCCAAGCCCGGCACCTACCAGCTCTTCTGCGCCCTCCACCCCGTCTCGATGACGCAGACGGTGAAGGTGGTCCGAGCCGGGCGGCGCAACTGACGAGACTGCGGGGCCAGCTGACGAGGACGCAGGTTGCGACGTGTGCGCCAGCACACGAGCAGCCGAGGACGTCGTCAGGTGGTTCCGCAGGCCGTCAGTTGTCGCTGCCCATCCTGTCCCAGCAGTAGAGTTCGACCGCCTCCGCGGCGAGCTCCGTCATCCGCTCGTGGGACAGGAATGGAAGGACCGTGTCGATCGCCTGCTCCTCGCTGACGCCAGCATCGAACGCATCATCGCCCCGGAACCCAGCCGCGATCTTCAGCGCCTCGCGCCGATGCTCGCCCAGCTGACCGAACGCCTTCAGCAGGAAGTCCTTGTTCGCGATCGGCTGCCCGACCTCGAGCGACGCATGCCAGGCCGCCAGCATCGACAGATCGTCGTCGTCCAGCACCTCAACCGCCTTGGCGTAGTGCACCGCCAGCTCGTCCTCCGGGATCTCGTCGACCCAGGCACGAACGACCTCGCCAAGCAGCTGCCGACGAGCCTCCCGCCCAACAGCGTCCGCGATCACACGGATGGCCTCTTGTGGCTCGATGAAGCAGAGGGACATGGGAGGAAGGTACGGGTGGGTGTGGACGGAACGAGGCATGCTGATGGACCCACCATTGAACGTGCCTGTGGTTTCGATTTTGGGCATTACATCGGAAACGGTGTGATAGCATCTATGCATGTCGCAAAGCCCTATCCGCCCCCCCAATACACGTCGGCGAGCCGCTTTGGCACTGCTCGAGGCTGAGGAGCTCCTCGATCAGGTCGCACGCGAGCGTTCGACGCTCAGCGACGCACCTACCGGCGACGCCCTCAACGCACTGAACGAGACCTTTGACCGAATCGAGACGATCGCGCGCCGCCTGCGCGACGCGCTCAGCGATGTGGGCGGCGTCTCAGTCGAGCAAGCCGCGAGCCGCCTCAACGTAACGGCTCCGACCATCCGGAAGTGGATCCGTGAGGACTTTCTCGAGCCGATTCCCGATCGCAAGCCAGTCGAGATTGACGCACGCAGCGTGGTCCGGGTCGAGCGCATCCTCGACAAGGTGCGCGAGACCTATCCGGCCCGCGAATGGACCCGTGCGCTAGGCGCGTTCCTCCATGACCGGGACCTTCTTGCACAAGACTGGGCGCGCGAGGGAATCGAGCAGGCGAAACGCGGCGAGTTCGTCGACTTGTAGGTGAGCCGATGCAGTCGAAGATGCTCTTTCGCATACAAGCGACCCCTGCCGCAAAGAAGGCGATCGAGTCGCTCCCCCGTAGGACAGCAGGCCGGTTCGAGCAGCTCCGCCAAGAACTCCGATCAAACGGGTGTAAAGCGGGCGGCTACCGGCTCCTATCGGATGACCGCACCACGCCATCCACGTACTGCTGCAAGCATCTCGATCGCGACTGGCGTGTTGTGACCACGTTCCGGACCGAGCGGATCGTTCGTATCGTCGCCATCGGCCGCCACGACGGTCCGGGCTTCTATGCCGGGCTGTCTTCGGAGCTAGGGATCAGCTCGACGGGTCAGCGGCGAGATGCCAAGCCCGGATGCTGCGTCGGGAACTGGCCGAGCATCGGTCACGATCCCAACGGCTACCGATACGGCTAACCACGACCGACCGAGATCGCGCAGACATACCTCAAGAATAGGAACGGGCTCGTACCTTCCCAGCCACGTACGCGACAATACATACGTGCCTGAGCCAGGAATCTCGATCATCAAGCCCCTCTGGTCAGTTGCACGGCACGTCCTTCCTTGGGTGCATCGTCATCCGTTCGTCTTGAGCCCGGTGACGTGGCTGCTCTTGCTCGTCGTTCTACTGGTGGCTGGCGGCGCGGTCGTGGCTACGGGTTTCGGCGTGCCGTACTCGGCCTTAGGGCTGATCGTGGTCCTTGTTGTTATCTGCGTAGCCCTTTTGAGTTGGCGCCAGCTCCTGGCTCCCGCGAACCTTCCAGTGGTGTTCTTAGCCGCGTTCGAGCCCTCCACTGACGGTGCAAAGGACGCGAGCGAGTTGCATGAGCAGGCCCTCCTTCAGCGGCTCACTACCGGCGAGGTCGCCAAACATTTCGCCATACGGCGACTTCCTGCGCCAATCACGCACCGCGTCGCCCAGATGCTTCTAGAAGAGAGCGGTGGCGTCGCCGCCATATTCGGACGCGTGAAGGCCATCGGCAATGAGGCAACTTGGGAGGCCGAACTGCTTGCGCGATGGCCAGAGCCCGAACAGTCGGGGCATATCGTCGTCCAGGCAGACGGGCTGATCATGGAGCCAGTCGACCGGCGAAAGCAAGCGCCAACTCGCCATGAGGCTGTCATGGACATCCGCCTCCCGCTTGGCGTACTTATCGAGGAGAGCTTCGAGTCCGACCACGCGGCACGCATCGAGGGCACGCTTCTGATGCTCGCAAGCGCCACGCTCTTCGAGTTTGACGAGGAGGCCGCGACAGCGTGCTGGGAGCGGGCAGACGAGTTGCGCGCCCACCTCTCCGAGCGGACCAGGGCAGCGCTCGAGATCAGCCGGGGCCTAGTCCAAGACTTCGCAGACGGACGAGCAATGTTGGCCGCCCTCGAAGAGGCAGGCGAAAATGACACCGACCATCCGGAGCTTTGGAATTTCATCGTTGCGATGGCCTTCCTTGGCATGAATGCGGGTGACGTTACGACAGCCGAATTCCTTCGCTATGCGAAGCGGGCGGTCGCCTCAGACCCTACGGACGCGGTCGCTCGCTACAACCTCGGCGAGGCGCTCCTGGCGGCAGGCGAGCCAGCCAGGGCGCTCGTCGAATTCGACGATCTTGTTTCCGATCCGGAGTACAGCAAGCGTCCGTACCTGCATCTCAACCGCGGCATCGTGCACTACAACGCAGGCCGCTTCCAAAAAGCGCTAGATGCTTACCAAGAGGCCCTCGCGCTCCAGCAGAGGTCCTCGGTCAACCATCTCTACGTGGCCGACACCTATCGCCAACTCGGCCTCGTCGATGAGGCCCGAAGGCACTACCTGCGTGCTCTTCATCTTCAGCCAGATCTCGTGGACGCACACCGTGGCTACTGGTTCATTCTCAAGGACGAGGCCGCCCCCCACAACCCGGCCCCGTGGTTCGACCGGGCTTTCCTTGCCGTCGACCAGCTAAGAAGATTCCCTGTGCTTCGAGCCCTTCGTCGTCCATTGCTGCGACGACTGTTAGTGCGGCACTATCGTCGCCACCCCGAGGACTCGCGTATCCATTACATGCTCGGTGCCCGTGCACTCCTCGACGGCAGACTCGAAATGGCAGAGGAGCGCTTGACATTTGCGAACGAACTACTTGACGGCCATGACCTTGAGGCTCAGGCGCGGCTAGCCATCGTCTACGCCATGCAAGGCCGTGCTCAAGACGCAAAGCAGGTCATCGATGCCTTGTGGTGGAATGCCCCCCCGCCGGGACTCTCAAAGCAAGACTTCCGCCGAGCCCTCGCGGCCAGCTTCTTTAGTCCGTTCCTTGATGAGCCGGAGATCGGCGCCCGACCGGGCGTTGACTGGGTATTTGGGCAGTTCTTCGAGATTTTCAAGCCAGTGATAGGCGATATGACGGAGTTCCTGAATGCCATTGCGACCAAAGATGTCCTCCCGCTCGGCGAGATGCCGCTGCCAAGTACGCCCGCAGGCTCCGACTACTAGGCATATCGCGATACGGCTTCCCACTCGATCTGTACGCCGACTTGCACTGAGCCGCTACTGGCCAAGCGTGTCCGCAACCAGCCGTTACACGGGCTCGGGCGCCAGCGTCCGCTCGGGTGGCCAAGAGCAGAGACCGGGTTGGCCGGGGCAATCGGCGCAGAGGGCGTGGTGGGGGTTGTCGGTGGGCTTGAATTGGCCGGTGGCGACGGGGGTGGCGAGGTGGCGGAGGCGGGAGTCGAGGGTTGGGAGGTCTGAGGCTTGGTAGGTGGCGGAGACGGGGTCGTTGGGGCGCTCTAGGAAGAGGTAGGTGACCTCGACGAGGGGGGCTTGGGCGTGGAGGGCGGCGAGGGCGTAGACGGTTCTTTGGATGTCGTAGCCGGACTCGACGACTTCGGTGGGTTCGCGGCCTTCGAGGCGGTCGGACTTGTAGTCGAGGATCAGGGTGCGGTCTGGCTCGGTGGCGTGGACGTCGACGATGCCGTTGACGAGCAGAGAGCGGCCACCGGCGGTGTCGGGCGTGAGCTGGAAGGCGAAGGGGAGCTCGGTGCGGACGTGGTTGGCGACGGCCAGACGCTCGCGCAGCGGGGAGTTGGCGAAGGCGGTGAAGAGCTCGATCAGGTCGGCCACCTCGGGGTCGCGGACGGGCTCGCGGTAGCGCTCGATCGGGGCGGCGACGTCCTCGGCGGGCGGTGTCGTGGGCTGGACGAAGTCGATGTTCTCCAGCAGCTCGTGGGCGATCGAGCCGCGGACGGTCGGCGGCAGGGCGTCGATCGGCGCCTCCTCCGGGGGCGCCTCGGGCGCGGGCAGGGCGTCGCCGCGCGGCAGGCGCAGCGAGCGCTCGAGATAGAAGCGGTAGCCGCACTCGCGATGGCGCTGGAGACCCGAGTAGCTGACGCGGCTGACCGGCAGTGCGGTCGGCGGCGGGACGGCGGCGAGGGCGGGCGCGTCGAGCGCGTCGAGGCCGGCTGGGGGCTGCTCGGGTGGCTTCGGGGCGCGATCGGCGGCGGGCAGTAGGGCGTCGACGGTGTCGGGGCGCAGGACGGTGCAGCGGACCTCCACCCCCCTCCCGTCGAGATCGTGCTCGACGACCGCGATCGTCTCGACGTCGCCGATCCCAGGCGCAAGCGCGCGCCAGATCCAGCGCATCGGCTCCTCGAGCGGCTTCTCCTCGTCGAGCTTGGCGAGATCGGTGCCGCCGCTGAGGATCAAGTGCCGCTCGGCGCGGGTGGCGGCGACGTAGAAGACGCGCTTCTCCTCCTCCTCGTCGGCGAGCTTCTGGCGCTCGCGGATCTCCTTCAGGCGGGTGCTGGCAACGCTGCCACCGCCGAGCTGGGCGAGGCTGATGCCGATGCTGCCGTCGTCGGAGATCTGGAGGGCGGAGCGGTCCTCGCGGCCGGGCTTGCCGAGATCGGCGACGCAGACGACGGGGAACTCGAGACCCTTGGCGCGGTGGACGGTCATCAGACGGACGGCCTGGACGTCCTCGGGCTCGAGCGGCGCCTCGCCCTGGCGGTCGCCGAGCTCGTCGCGCTCGGCGACGTAGTCGATGAAGGCGCGCAGGTCGCGGCCCTCCTCGGCCTCGAACTCGCGCGCGAGACGCATCAGCTTGCGGACGTTGGCCATCCGGCGGCGGCCGGCGCGCTGGGCGAGCAGGTGGAGGTCGTAGCCGGAGCGCGTCACGCCGCGATCGATCAGCGTCTCCAGCGAAGCGCGCGGGGCGGCGGCGCGCTCGGAGGCGAGCAGGGTGGCGAACGCCTTGGCACGCGCGGCGTCTTCTGGTGTGAGCTCGGCCGCGAGGTCGTGGCGGGGGATGGAAGCCCGATCCGCTTGGGAATCGCTCCTCGGGCGTCCATCCCCCGCCAGTTCGGAGAGGAGGACCCAGGGCTCGACGCGACGGCGCTGGGCGGCGGCCTTGAGAACGACTAGGGCGTCAAGCGAGACGCGGCCAAATGGTGAGACGAGGGCGGTGTAGAGGGCGAGGTCGTCGAGCGGGTTGGCGAGTGCGGCGAGGTAGGCGCGCAGGTCGCCGACCTGCTGCTGGGACCAGTAGCCGCGACCGCCCATCACGTAGGTCGGGATGCCGCGATCCTCGAGCGCGCGCTCGTAGGCGGCGAGGTGGGTCGTGGCGCGGACGAGCACGACGACGTCGGCGACGGCGAAACGGCCGCCGGCGATCAGCTCGTCGATCCGCTTGGCGAGCATCCGAGCCTCGGCGGCACGGCCGGGCACGACGTCGCGCAGCGACTCGCCGAAGGCGAGCTCCGCCAGCGGCCCCCCGGCCTCCGCCTCCGCCTCGAAGCGCTCGCGCCAGCGCGCGCCGGTGTGCTGGCGGTCGGCGACGATCAGCTCGACGCAGGGGCCGTCGGCCCGGGCGCCGCTGTCGCCGCCGGCGGTCAGGCGCGGAAAGCGCTCGCCCCAGACGGAACCGAACAGCAGGTCGATCGCGTCGAGCACCTCGGGACGGCTGCGGAAGTTGGCGGTCAGCGCCTCGAAGCGGCCGTCTGCTCGCGTCTGCTCGGCCTGCTCGCGGAAGACCGACACGTCGGCGTGGCGGAAGCGGTAGATCGACTGGAACTCGTCGCCGACGCGGAACAGGCGATCGCCGGCGATCCGGCCCAGCAGCTGGTTCTGGAGCGGGTTGGTGTCCTGGAACTCGTCGACCATGACGTGCTGGAAGCGCCGCGACCAGCGCTCGGCCACGACGGGGTCGTCGCGCAGCAGGCGGTTGGCGATCAGCTCGAGGTCGTCGAAGTCGAGGCCCGAGCGGGCGCGCTTCAGGCGGGCATAGCGGTCTCCGTAGGAGCGCAGCAGCTCGCGCAGCAGCGGATGGACGCGCAGCTCCTCCTGATGGGCGACGAGCGCGGACAGCGCCTCCAGCGCTTCGCGGTACTCGTCGAAGGCGTCCGTCTTGAGCGCGCCGGCGCTCCTGCCGACCTTCAACTTCGCGAACTCAGCGAGGTCGGGGCCCCCCGAGACGCCCGTCTCGCCCCTCCCAGCCGACCGGCCGGCGGCGCCCGTTCCGTCGCCCATGTCGCGCGACAGGAGGCTCAGGCAGCGCTCCAGCCTCTCACGCGCCTCCGCGACCCGCACGCCGTCCTTCGCCCCGTCCAGCTCCGCGAGGGCGACCCTCGCCGCGCGCCCCAACCGCTCCTCCTCCCCCTCGGACCTGGCTGGCTCGATCTCCGGCAGCTCCGGGCGCTCGTCGCCCTGGCTGCGCAGGTGGGCGTAGGTGGTCCGCGTCATCGTCGCCAGGCGCTCGGGCGTGTAGGCGGCGACGAGCCGCAACCGCTCCGGGCCGGCGTCGTCGTGCAGGAAGGCCGCGAGCGCGCCGTCGAACGCCTCGACGCCGATCCGGTCGGCCTCGAGCGCGTCGAGCACGCGGTACTCGGGGTCGATCCCGGCGGCGAGCGCGTGGGCGCGCAGGATCGTCGAGCAGAAGCCGTGGATCGTCGAGATGAAGGCGCCCTCGGCGGCGCGCGCCTCAGCGTGCAGGCCAGCGCTGGCGAAGCGGTCGCGGACGCGCGCCTTCAGCTCGGCGGCGGCCTTCTCGGTGAAGGTGATCGCGAGGATCGCGTCGACCGCCACGCCGTCCTCGATCACCGCGCGGGCGAAGCGCTCGACGAGCACCGAGGTCTTGCCCGAGCCGGCGCCCGCCGCTACGAGCAGGCCGCCGTCGCGACGCTCGATCGCGCGTAGCTGCTCGTCGGTGAAGCTGCGCCCGCTCACCGCTCGATCCTGCAGATCGAGGGGTGGGAGCAGCCGCCGCGATACGCGCAGGAGTCGGGCTTCGAGCAGAGCTTGCCCTCCCCCATCTCCGCGGCGGCCGTGGCGATCGCGGCGCCTGCCCAGTCGCGCAACGCGGCGAACTCCTCCTCGGAGAGGACGTCGCCGCCGACGAAGTGGCCGCCGAGCTGCTCGGCGAAGTCGGCGTTCAGCGCGCCACGCGGACGGCGGTCGTCGCCGGACAGTGGCGTGTAGAGGCCGGCGACCGCTTCGACCCCGAGCAGCCGCTCGGCGACGAGCATGTAGAGCGCCGCCTGCAAGCGGCCCTTGCCCGGCCAGTTAGCGGCGCTGTAGTCGCCGACCTTGCCGCTCTTGTAGTCGCGCACCGCGACCTTGTCACCACGGCGGTCGACGCGGTCGATCTTGCCGCGCACGCGCAGCCCGCCCTCCAGCTCGACCTCCGGGTGCTCGGCGTCGGGCAGGCCGAACGCCAGCTCGAGGTGCTCGGGCTCGAACTCCGACGTGCTGGTCGACTCGTAGGCGAGGTGGCGCAGCAGCTGGAACTCGAGCCGCCGCACCGCCGCGCGCATCCGTGGTCCGCGCATCGCGGCCCCGCGGCGGTCGACCTCCTCGGCGAGCGCCGCCAGCATGACCGCCTCCGCCTGGCCGAGGTTGGCCTCGGTGATGCGGCGGTCGCCGGTCTGCTCGCGCAGGCGCGAGTAGGTCAGCTCGAGCACGTCGTGGGCGAACGCGCCCTGGACCAGCCGCTCGGGGTCGGGCTCGAGCGCGACTGGCCTCAGCACGTCCTCGACCAGCCAGTTGACCGGACAGCCGGCGAACCGCTCGACAGAGGTCGGCGAGACGGCGCCGCGGTCGCGCAGGGCTGCCAGGGCGGCGCCGAGCGCGATCGGACCAACCGGCTCAAGCGGAAGCGCGTGACGCTGTGCCGCGACCGCGCGCTCCCACTCTGCTTCCGTCGGTGCCTCGTCCGGCGCCCAGGTGACGTCGGCGAGCGAGCGTCGCCGCGCCGCCGCGCGCAAGCCGGGAAAGATCCGCTCGACGTCGTCGAGGAAGAACGACGGCTGCTCGGCCTCCCCCTCCTCGCCGCTGACACGCGCGCTCAGCACGAGCTGGCGCTCGGCGCGCGACGCGCAGACGTAGAAGAGGTAACGCTCGCGCTCGAGCTGGTCCTCGCGGAGTGGCAGGACGAGGCCGCTGGCCTGGGCGATCTCACGGCGGTCGGCATCGGAGAGGAACGGATCGGACGCGCTGCCGGCGGGGAACTCGCCCTCCTGGAGGCCGCAGACGAAGACGGCGGCGAAGCGGCGGGCGCGGACCTTCGCCGGCGAAGCCACCGCGACCCGTCCCGGCTGGGGCTCCTCGCCGACGAAGACCTCGAGCCCGCCGAGCGTCTCCTCGATCCGGCCGAAGTCGATGCGACCGCCGGCGCGCCCCAGCGCGCGCATGTCGCGTAGCGCGGACCCAAGGGCTTGGAAAGCTCTCGCGTCGTCGAGCTCCGCCCCCTCGAGCACGTGCGCCTGGCGGCGGTAGGGGCCGGAGAACAAGCGCCCGGCGTGCTTGGCGATCTCGTCGAGCAGCGCGTCGGGATCCTCACGCAGGGACGCGATGCGATCGATCTCGGTCAGCGGGAACGGGCCGATGCCGTCGCGCTCCGCCCAACCGTCCCACAGCTCGCGCGCGCGAGCGGCGGTCGAGGCGCCGTCGCGGCGCGCCGCTACCTCGAGCCGGTCGGCGTAGATCGGCTCCCGCAGCCGGCCGGGGGTGCGCAGGTAGGCGAGCAGGTCGTCGGCGGTGCCCGTGCCGGCCGCGCAACGCAGCAGCGCGAGCAAGCCGCGCCCCACGCCGGTGTGGCGCAGCGGGATGCGGCGGTCGATCGAGTACGGGATGCCGTAGGCGCCGAAGACCTGCTCGATCGTCGACGCGTAGGGGCGCGGGTCGCGCAGCACCACCGCGACGTCGCCGGGCGCCGTTCCGTCGCGCAGCAGCGCGAGCACCTCGGCGGCGCACAGCTCGATCTCCGCGCGGCGCCCGCCCGCGAGGTGGACGCGAACGGCGTCGCCCGGCCCGACCGACGGTGGGCCGATTCCGGCGATATCTCCGCTGAGATCTGCCCGGCTCGAGGGGGCCCCGGATGCTGGGTCGATTTCGGCGACCATTTCGCCGGAATCTGCCCGGCGTGGATCGTCCACGCCCGGACTGTTCTCGAATAGCCGGCGCTCGAGCGCGTGGAGCGCGACCCGGGAGCCGTCGGCGTAGAACTCCGACAGCGCCGGGAGCTCCACCTCCTCGCCCGCCAACCCGCTCAGCTCCGCGTAGGTGCGCGCGGTCGCGCGGAACGCCTCGCGACCGGCCTCCCAGGGCAAGGACACCGCCACATCCACCCCCGCCGGCCCGGCGAGCGCCGCCAGCGCCGCCAGCTCGAGCGGGGTGAAGTCGTCGAAGCCGTAGGCGAACACCGGCGTCGTCCCCCAGCTCTCCGGGTTCTCGCGCAGTGCGCCGATCGCCGCCCAGGCATACAGCTCGTCATCGACCAGCCCCGCGCCGTCGAGCCGCTCCAGGTAGCGGCGGTAGATCTCGGCGATCTCGTCGACATGCCGCCGCCGCGGCCCGTCGCCCGCCCAGGCCCGCAGTGCCTGGGTCAGCCGTGCCGGCTCGACCATAGCCGGGCCGGCCGCCGACCGATCGGCGAGCGAGCGCTCGATCTCGGCGACGAAGCGCGTCGCCGCGCGCACGAAGCCCGGCTGCTCGGCCGACTCGGCCAGCGCGTCGAGCTCCGCCGCGCGCACCGCGTCGGCGACGATCAGCTCGCGCTGCAATCGCGACGCCGCTCGTCCGCGAACCCCAGCGCGCCCCGCGATCTGGCCGAACAGCCGCTTGAAGCGCACGACGTGGACGCCGAACACCGCCCCGCGCGCCGCCAGCTCGCGCTGGTTGTGCTCGACGTCCTCGAACGCGGGGACCACGAGCAGCGGCTCCTCGTCGACCCGCGCCCGCAGCCCGCCCAGCACCTCACCTGCCTTGGCGGCGTTGGCGGGACCGGTGACGAGCTTCAACGGCATGGGGCCGTCAGGTATACGGCTTGGCCGGGACGGTCAGAGCCGCGATGCGGCAGGCGTCGGAGCGGCGGCGATCAGACCGCGGCGAGCGGCATCGGCGAGCGCATCCGCGTAACGCGCCGCGGGCAGCATCGGCGGCGCGTCCTGGAGCTCCCAGCCGATCGCGGGGCGCAGCACCCAGCGGGCTACGCGGAGCTGCCCGTCGTCGAGCGCCTCGACGCGCAGCTCCTCCTTGAAGTCACCACTGCGGCCGCGGCTGATGCCGGCGTGACCGCTGGCGTCGGGTTCGGCCGCCGTCTCGAGCGCCGCGACCAGCTTGGCCGCGTCGCGCGCCTGGAGCGCGTCGGCCGAACGTGCGACAAGATCGGCCAAGTCCTCAGCGGGCAGCACCGGCGCGGACGGCGACAGCGCGGAACCGCGCCACTCGCCGAGCCGGACACCGCCCGGCACCCGCTCCAAGCGAATCAGGTAGAGCGCGTCGTCCCCGTCACGGCGGGCCGGGCCGGCGACGTGCGGCCCGGTGAACGCGGGCGTCGAGCCCTTGCCGCCAGCCGAGCGCCTGCGCGGCCCGCCGGAGCTGGCCTTACGCGGAACTCGCCGTCCCCCGCCCTCCAAGACCGTGCCCTTCGAGCAGATCGGGCAGTCGGCGGTGAAGCGGTTGTGGCGACAGAAGGTGGACACGCGGGCCGACCAGGATAGGCCCCTTGGCGCGAAGGCGCGCAGGTGACGCCTGCCAAGATGGCGGCTGTGGCGACGGCGATCGTGTCCGACCTGCACCTCGGCACCGTGCCCGGGGCCGATCTGGCACGCCGCCCCCGGGCGCTGGAGCGGCTGCTGGCGGTCGCCGAGCAGGCCGATCGCCTCGTCGTGCTCGGCGACCTGATCGAGCTGCGCGAGCGCCCGGCGACCGCGGTCCTCGAGGACATCGCGCCGGTGCTCACGGCGATCGGCGACGCCACGGCTGGGAAGCCCGTCGTGCTCGTCCCGGGCAACCACGACCACCAGCTCGTCGCCCCGGCGCTCGAGCGCGAGCGCCTAGCCGGCGTCGGGCCACTCACCATCGCCGGCGAGCACCCGCCGCGGCCGGGCGACCTCGCCGACCGCGTCGCCGGCCTGATGCCGCGCAGCGACCTGACCGTCGCCTATCCCGGCATCTGGCTGCGCGACGACGTCTACGCGACGCATGGCCACTACCTCGATGCCCACCTGACCGTGCCGCGCGTCGAGTGCCTGATCGCCGCCGGCTTCGAGCGCTTCGGTACGCGGCTCGGCCCTGACGGACCGCGGAGCACCAGCGACTACGAGGCGATCTTCGGCCCGATCTACGCGCTCGCCCACTCGCTCGCGCAGAACGCGCGCGCCCACCCCGCGCTGCGCCGCAACAGCCTCTCGCGCGACGTCTGGAAACTGGCGACCAACGGAGCGGGCAACGATCGCGCCACCCGTCTGCGCGCCGCGCTGGTCGGGCGCGCCGCGATCCCCGCCGCCGTCGCGGCGATCAACGCGGCCGGTCTCGGCCCCTTCCGGCCCGAGATCTCGGGAGACGCGCTGCGCAGGGCTGGCCTCGCGGCGATGGCCGAGATGGTCGAACGGCTCGAGATCGATGCCGACCACGTCGTCTTCGGCCACACTCACCGCGCCGGTCCGCTGCCCGCCGACCCCCTACACGGCTGGTTGCTGCCCAGCGGCACCCAGCTCACCAACACCGGGAGCTGGATGCACGAGGAGTCGTTCCTCGACGGCAGCGGAACCTCGAACCCCTACTGGCCGGGCCGCGTGGCCTGGCTCGACGAGAGCGGTCCACCACGACTGGTGGCCGCGCTCGAGGCCAACGATCTCGGCTCCGACCGGTGAGTGTCACCTTGCCGACGCAATATGTCGGCAACGTCGCTCTCGGTCAACCAGCCGCGCGCTCAGGCTCCGGCTGCTCGGCGATCGCCGGCTGGGCCTCATCGCCACCGTTCTTGGCGGCGATCGCCTCCTCGGCCGCCGCGGCGGCCTCCTCGCGCTCCTTGGCCGACATCGTCGCCCACTCCTCGTCGAACTCGACCTTCCACTTCGTCGCGTCGTCCTCGCGGCGCTCGATCTTCAGCTTCGCGCGGAAGCTGCGGCCGGAACGTCCCTTGAAGCCGGTGACCTGCTTGGCGGTGCGGCCGATCGGAGGCTCGTCGCCGCGCTCGAGCGACTCCTTCAGGCTCGCCATCAGCTCCTTGGCGACCGAGACCGGCAGGTTCTTGCGCGCCTTCTGCTTCCAGATCACGAAGCCGCAGCCCGGATCCTCGCGAGACCAGCACGAGTAGCCCTTGCGGTTCTCGACGATCTCGCGGCCGCAGACCGGGCAGGGACCGAGCTTCGCGCGCTCGATCTTCACACCCTTGAGCTTGTCGAGCTCCTCGACGGTGTCGCCGATGAACTTGGCGATGTCCTTCATGAACGCGGGACGCGAGTCCTCACCCTGCTCGATCAGGCCGAGGCGGTGCTCCCAGTCGCCGGTCAGCTCCGGTGAGGTCAGCGCGTGCTGGCCGAGCAGGCGGATCACCTGGACGCCCTTCTCGGTCGCGTGCAGGGCGCGGCCCTCGCGCTCGATGTAGCCGACGCCGAGCAGCCGCTCGATGATCGACGCGCGCGTCGCCGGCGTGCCGATGCCGGAGTCCTTCATCGCCTCGCGCAGGTCGGCGTCCTCGATCTCCTTGCCGGCGGTCTCCATCGCGGCGAGCAGCGAGGCCTCGGTGAAGCGGCGCGGCGGCTGGGTCTCCTTGCGCAGCGACTCGACCTCGAGCGTCGCGACGACCTCGTCGGCCTCGAGCTTCGGCAGCATCTGGTCGCCACCGGAGTCGTCCTCGTCCTTGCCCTCGCCCTGGACCTCCTGCCCGTAGACGGAGCGCCAGCCGGCGACCACGAGCACGCGGCCGCTGGTGCGGAAGACGTTCTCCTCGACGGTCGTCTCGACGCGCGTGCGCTCGAACTCCGCGTCGGGATGGAAGACCGCCAGGAAGCGCTTGACGACGAGGTCGTAGATCTTCAGCTCGTCGGCGCCCATCTTCGACAGGTCGTGCTCGGACTTGGTCGGGATGATCGCGTGGTGGTCCTGGACCTT
>Ga0190272_10000550_pt1 | contig 19467 bp, 15 predicted proteins | sample Popmic504T_FD_133746 | JGI IMG/M metagenome (GOLD analysis project Ga0190272, IMG submission 133746) | Populus adjacent soil microbial communities from riparian zone of Shoshone River, Wyoming, USA - 504 T | ecosystem: Environmental > Terrestrial > Soil > Riparian zone | place: USA: Wyoming... | reverse complement strand
TAGGCAATTTCCGGGGAGTACCGCCGACTGCCAGAATGATCCGATCGCCCTCGAACATGCGTCCATCCGCGATCTCGAGCGTCTTCGCATCAATGAAGTGAGCAGGACCAGCCTCATCAATCACTTCAATGCCTTTTCCCCTAACCTGGTCCGTAACGTGTCTTACTTCGTTTGCGTAAGCCGATACCCGGTTGGCGTTTTTGATAACTTCCTTGAAGTTCACACTCGGAGCATCTCCTTCCAGACCGAAGGCAGGAAACAACGAAGTGTCTGCGCGCAAGCGGGCCGCCCGAGCCAGAGTTCGAACTGGGGCGGGGCCTTCATTAAAGGCTGTTCCACCCAGGCGTGCGCTTTCTATCAGCGTCACGTCGGCGCCTAGCTCGCACGCTCGTAGTGCAGCTTTGATCCCTGCGGGACCTCCTCCGACAACAATGACTTTCATAGTTTCTTCCCCTACTGGCAGAGGTACGCGCCATCTACCGGGTAATAGGATCCGGTTATGAAGCTGGATTTCTCGCTGCTGAGAAAGACCACGAGTTCGGCAACCTCATCGGGCGTTCCGAGACGGCCGATGGGGTGTTTCGAGAGTCGGTCCGCCGCGAGCTTTTCATCCTGCTGGTTCAGTAACGGCGTGGCGATGTAGGCTGGGCCGACCGCATTGACACGTACTCCACGGGCTGAATACTCAACCGCCCCTACTTTGGTGAGCCCCAACACACCGTGCTTCGAAGCGACATACCCGGAGATATTCGCAGCACAAATCTGCGAGTGAATTGAAGCCATGTTCACGACCGCGCCGCCGCCCGATTCAAGAATGCACGGGATCTGGTAGTGCATTGCGTAGAAGACGCCGGAGAGATTGATATCGATGACTCGACGCCATCCTTCTATGCTGGTCTCAGCGATCTCTTTGTATTCGCCCGTGATGCCTGCGTTATTACAAGCGACGTGCAAAGCGCCGAATCGCTTCATCGTCGCGTCGACGAGGGCCTCGTTATCCTCCGCGCTGCCCACGTTGCATCGAACAAAGATCGAATTGGTCTTGTACTGGTCGGTGATCATCTGGACGGTTTCCTGGCCGCCCTTCTCACTGATGTCGGACACGACGACGTTCGCTCCTTCACGGGCGTACATGAGAGCGATGGCTCGTCCGATCCCTGAACCGGCGCCGGTAACGATGGCTGTCTTGTTTTCTAAAAGCATGTTCTTCGGTCTCCTCTGTTTCTCAGATCCTTCCGCGGAACTCGAAAAATAAAATCGGTCCTTGAATCTAAGTTGGAGGCGGGCGACTGCCTACTGTCAGTTATGACAGTTTGGAAGAGAGGGGTGAGTGGAAGCCGTAGATGAGAACGAGTTTTCGGACAATCAAACGATCCACGAACTCACACGAACCTTTGTTCGGTTGGGTAGCTGGTCAGTTTGAAACCCCACCCACGGGAGTGGGTGGATATTTTAGGTCCAACCTACCAGGAAAGGCGGTCTCTCTGGAGACGAGCGAGTCCCACCAACTTCCGTGGGTGGTATTCTCTTCTCTAGAGAGGGTCTTTTCCTGGTAGGTTGGATCTGAACAGTCCACCCACTCCCGTGGGTGGGCTTTAAATTGACCCACTACCTTCGTGTGACTTCCTGTGACTCGGGTGGTCTTGTGAATCGTCTTGGTTCTTCGCTCTAAAGAGGTGATGGGGCGATCAGTCGCCCTTACTCCACCGTCACTTCATTCTTGAAGATACCGGTCCACTCGTACCCATTCGGGTTCCAGTAGATCTTTCCGTCGATTGGTTGGCTTCGACCTAGGTGGTCAGTCGCTCGGGCCCAGATTTCATGGGTGCCGGGTTCGAGTTTCTTCTCAATCTTCCACTCATACCAACTAAAAGGACTCTCCGGTACGTCGAATTCTGCCGGCGTCCAGCTCTTTCCTTTATCGACGGACACCAGTACCTGCTCGATGGGTGCCTTGCCATCGTTGTAAGCGACACCGCTGATAGTCAAAAGACCTGCTTTCAGTTTCGCTCCCGGCAAAGGGTCCAGGATATAACTCATCAACTTGATGTCCCAGGTCGGTCTGCTGTTCTCCAGAGTGAATTTGAATTTTTCTCCCGGTTGCAGGAGACGATATGGAACACGGTATTCCGTCGCATGAAAGAAGTTTGGAGACTCCGCAGTCTCGAACTTCAACCGCGTCACCCATTTGATCTGCATGGTGCCGAATAATCCGGGTGTGACCAGACGCACTGGGCCACCGTGAATTCCTGGAATTGGCTCGCCGTTGAGATTCAGAGCCAAAATACCTCTTTCCAGAACGTCATCGACAGGCATGCTGTGCTCGAGATCCGGTTTCTCTGATCCCATTGGACCATCAGCGCCCTCGGCGGTTACGTACCTGACCTGGGGATCGACCTGAACGTTATGCTTCGCGAGAATTGCTTTTATCGGGACACCGGAAAAGCGAACATTTCCCACTCCACCCTGATTCCAGGGCGTACCCTTGATGCCGCCATATTCATTGCGCCCGTTTCCCGAACACTGCAGGATCATCTCGTATTCCATCTGTTCCATCTCGAGTAGATCTGTAGCTTTGATAATCAACCGGTACGGAAAGATCAGTCCGCTGAATTCGATCTCCCAGCCTTCGAGCGGCACGGGTGCCATGGTCATGCCAATATCGAGGTCCTGAATATTGCGAATGAACAGGACGCTCTTGTCGGTGATCCGACTTTTGTTGAGTAACTCGACGGGGGTCGACAGCACTAGTGGAACCGCGTTCATCACTTCAAGGCGCGGGTCTACTCCGGGGATCCAATTTTCTTTTGCCTTCTTTGCCTGCTCGGCTAGTACCGTTTGTAGCTTCGCTTCGCTCATTTTTTTCTCCTTGTCTCCGGGACAATCTTTCGAATACCAAGCGGGGCAGTAGCCAGATCGTAAGGGATGGCGTGAGCGCATGGGATAAACGCCCTCACCAACGGTCGGGTGGTGGGTCAGTTTGGGAACGAGGTCAGTACCACCACGCGGTAGCGGGTGGGCCGATGGAAAGGCACTGACCCCTCGATTGTTCCGTGGCTCACTACTTAAATCCTGTGAAATCGAAGTTTTGCCGAAATTTTAGAAAACGTTGCAAGACTCGAATGCTTCTCCCTCGGCCCACCCGCTACCGCGTGGTGGTACTGACCTCACTCCCCCAAAACTGACCCACTACCCAACGGTCGGGCCACTGCCTCGCTTTGACATCGGCCCTCCCCGAAAGCGGAGGAGGGCCATCAGCTTATGAACTATTTTTTCGGACGTCCGCCGTTGCTCTTGAGCATATCGTCGAGCACTGACATCTCGGTCAATGCGAGCGTCATATCGCCTTCGAAGTGCATTGCCCCGAGGAGTTTCAGAACCGGCAGCTTGTACGACGGATCTTCCTTTGACTTACCGAACCCGATTGACGCGTCTGAGCCCTTGTTAAAAGTCCCTTGCAGACGCCACGGACCGCTGATCAGTCGGGCCACCGACGGCGCATTACCAAACTCCACACCCGGCATCACCTTGAGGCTTGCCGAGGGCAGAGCAACATCCGCCTGCTCTTTGCCAGTCGGCGCGGGAAGCGGAAACGTCATGTTGTAGGGATAGGGCAAGGACACCGGCTTGTCAGCAGGCAGCGGTGTCGAAAAGAGTTTGCCACCCACGTTCATGCTGCCTGAGGCGAACCGGATCCCACGCCGTTCTGCAGAACATCTGTATTGACCGCCAACGCGATCCATTTTGATGTCGGCCATCTTCTTCGGCCACCCGCCGATCTCACGGCCGGCGGCGCACGCAGAGTCGTTGTCGACATAGATGAAGGGGACGTAAATATACAGTTGTCCTTCGAAGAGACACGGGATGCCCGGGAAGAACTCGTTATACGGACCAAAGCTGCTATCCGGATAGTGGGCCCAGACATGTTTGACCGCAGAGTAGCCCGGCAATTCCGGAATCGGCAGCGTAGTCACCTGCTCCGGCAACATGGCAGCCGCACTGTTGTTGTCGGTCAGATAGTCGAAGATAACAATGTCGATGTTATTCCAGTTCCACACGGGCGCATTGTCGTAAAGCGGACCATTCGCCGGCATAGCGAACGGATGATTCGCGAGAGTGATTTGTCCCTTGACAGGCATCGCGACCGGACCGGCACCCGGCATTTCTATCGAAGGATCCGGGATCCATTTAAACTCTTCTTCGGTGAAACCTTCCGGCAGCGGGCTCGGCGCCAGCGGAGCATCCGCTTCGATGTACCAGCGAGTGATGGTCCACCTGCCGTCGCGCTTTTCCAGGTTGGCGTTGTACGTACCCGTAGTCAGCACGTGTAGATGGTCGGCCGCGGGCACGCTCGAGATGATCATGTAGGTGCGCACCTTCGCGGTCGTAGGTGTCTGCTCGGCCACGTGAACGTTGCCCTGGGTATGACGACGCACACCTTTCGAACCCTTCCCCGGAATGATGTACCGCGTGTTCACCAGATCCCTGAAGGCCGCCTTGCCTTTTATGAGGACCGTGCTGAGTTCGGGCGTGGAATTTTCGAAAGCGACGTCGTCCGAGAACAACTGGAACCACTCGTCCCAACGACCTTCATCGATGAGGTACGAATAGGCCATCACATGGTTAATGATCGCCTGCCGGTCAGCCATGAACTGCGGATCAGTATTGACGGTGCCCGAGTAGTCAGCGACGGCCATATCCAGCCGGGGCGGCCCTGGTACGGTCTTGTGGGGAACAAATGCTTGTTTTGGTGATGACATTTCTACTTTCTCCTTAATGGTTGACCTGTCAGTTACTTGTCCTGGATTAATGAATGCCGATTCGGGCGGGGGCTCGGGTCGCTTCGAACTTTGTTCCGAATAAACTTCCTAATCTCGGTGTGCAGCCGTCCCGTAAGGTCCGGGATCGGTTGCACACTCGAGTTTGGTGGAGCTTTTCGACGTTCGCGACGATGAGTCACTGCTGGTTTGAGCTCACGGTATTTGCGATGCCCTTGTTTTGCAGGATGATGATCTCAACGCGCCGGTTCTTCGCACGGCCAGCAGCGGTTGCGTTGTCGGCGGCAGGCTTGCCCTCCTCGCCATACCCAAAGGGCTGAATCAGCCGTCGCAAATCCATGTTGTAAGTAGTAACCAGGTATCGAATTACGGCCTTTGCGCGACGTTCGCTCAGGGCGCGATTCTTCGCGGTCTTGCCGGTGGTGTCCGCATATCCCACCACTTGATACATCCAACCGTTTCCGTTTCCGGACTTCCTCTGCTCGACCGCCCAACTTGCAACTTCATCAATCGTCTGCTTGGCCGTGGGGTCAATCGTGCTGCTGTTTACTTTGAAGAGAACCGGGACGGTCTTGATGGTGTCGTAGTCATCGAGCCCGTTGATGCGGTTGTTTGCCATTGCGGCCGACTTGAAGGCCGCATCCGCCTGGGCTTGTGCTGCGTCGGCTCGGGCTCTTGCGTCATTGGCAAGCGCAGTGTTTTCTGCTATCTGGCCCGCTAACCGTTCTGCATTTGCTTCCGCGGCCTTAATCCTCGCGAGATTTTCTTCCGCCAGTTCATTTGTCTGTTCCAGCGCCTGGGCACTGCGCAGATCCTGCTCATCAAACCGGACCCACTCGGCCACCAGGTTACCTTCGGCATCTCCCCTCCCCTGGGCCTGCAAACGCAGACCGCGCATGATGTAGGTCACCGGATATTCCTGTTTACCGCGCAAACCTTTGCTGTGTGAGCTGACTTTGGTTGAAGCCGTCATGAGCACGGAGGTCTCCGCGCCGCCGGGATCCCGGACTTTGAATGAGTCGCCATTTCGGATACTGACGACGCCCTGGACCTTTACCTTTTCGCCCTGCGGAACGGCCACCAGGTGGGCTTTGGCTGCGCTCTGAGCAGACGCCACGACGGCGGTCATCAACGTAATCACAAAGGTTAGAGCAGTTAGCACCGCGATTGATTTTCTGTTTTTCATGTCTATTTTCCTTTTCAAGTTTCTGAGTTGTGGGCAATAAACCAGTAAGCATGCGGCTCCAACGGAAAATCGCTCGTCAGGTTTTCGGGTGCCATAGCTTGATGGTCCAAACTATTGAATCTTCTTTCGGAAAAGCCTGTGTCCTTTAGCTGTCGGCCAGCCTATTCGCAATCAGAGGGGTCGCCAACTGTCATTTATTACAGGTTTCGAAGAAAATAGGCGGGGAACGGCGGGTCAGGGAGAGGCTGGGGAGGTAGCGATCCGTTTGGGAGCCCAGTGTTATGGAATTGATGTAATTTCTTCGAGTTCGTTAGGGCCGGTAGAAGATGTTGATGACCTTCAGCGTCCAATCGCCTGATCTCGTAGGACCGATCGGGACCTCGCACTTTACCCCGAGAAAAAACCTCGGAGTGAGCACCTTCCCTGCGCCGAAACCAACGCGAAAATCTGTGCGGTTCTGGTTTTTCCAGTTGGTTCTTGTTTCCGCCTCAACCTGCACGGCCCATCGTTTGGCCGGTATGTAATTAAGAGTAGGATTTACAAACAAAGCGTGAACATCGGGCCGATCCCCAACACCTGCGATTGAAATGAAATCCTGAACTCTCACCAGGAAGTAGCCCTTCTTCTGCGGCAGGAACCACACGGGCACTGCTAGCGGCGCGACCTGCCACTTACCTAATCCCAAACTCTTGTGAGTGGCAGTAGGAAGGACTATGCCCGACCCGGTGACAAAGGCAAACTTACGGCTGAGGTATGGTATGTAGAGCGCCTGAGCATAAATGTCGCCGAGACCGTTATGTGTTTCTGAGCCGAGATGTGTGGTGGTGATCGGGACATCAGTGCGGAGCAGATAGCCGGTGCGACCGCCGCCGTGCTTTCCTTTCAGCACGACGGCGTCCTTTCGCAACACAACTCGATTATTCCACGCCCCACCCCGCAGATTGCGAAACTCTTCTCTCACGCTAAAAAAGACAGCGCGGGTCGGGTCGTCATCGACGCCCGCTTCAGCTTGTGCGGGCGAAGGTGTTGGTTCAGACGTCTGGCCCGCGGTTGTAGTTGAAACCGTAAGAAACAACGCGGCAACGAGCGCGAAAGCGAACCCTGTAATCAATGGTGTGTTGCTTGCTGATGGCATCCGAAATTTTAGGCCCGGGGTATCGGTCTTAATACTGTCACTACTGACAGGGACCGGAGTAAAGAAGGGGGGTGAGGATGAGGGGGATAATTATCCGACCCGAGAGTCGGAGTTGCCTGGCCACCGAGAAGAAACTGTGTCCAGGAAATTACACGGAAGCCACGAACCAGAACGGAGGCCTATTTCGATTTACCCGTCGCCGGATACTTTTTAAAAATCTTGGCGATCCCTTTGTTGACTGTCTTTGAAACCACCTTTGCGTCGGCGATCGGGTCGGGACCCGGGGCGCGCTGAAGCGCCTCCTTCGCCGTCCCCCGAAAGACCACGCGATCCGACTTGTTGTCGTAGAGGTCTATCACGAGGGTTCCGGTCGTCACGTCCCACATCGCGGTTCCCGTCGGCACGAGTCCCTCATAGGCAAGGTTGACGTTGTAGCCAAAGGAGGTTTCGGCGACCCTGAGATTGGGACCCGAAGCCGCCATGTAAGCGATACGCAGGTCCGGGTTTGCGTCTACCCTGGTCAGTCCTCGGGCCACAAGCTCACGCTCAATTGCTGCCATGATCATTTCGTTGACAAAGGGATTGCGAGCACCGTTTTTCTCCGAAAACATGAACGTTTTGTAGCTCGAGAATGGTGCGTTCTGGTCAAACTTCGCCGTTGTCTTCTGCGCCTGGGCCTGACTCGTAATGAACGCGCCGGCCAGGACGACGAAACCAGCAACGAACAGTTTCCAGATCATGGTAGTAAGAGACTTCATCGTTCCTCCTCAAAACACGAAACTAGTCGGCGACAAACGCGAGTTGGATTTTTCTTCTGGTGTTGCTGGTCCCATCCATTGAGAGACTCGCGATCGCTTTCCCGTCCGGTCGCAGGAAAAGTCTCCCCGACCCCTGGGCACTGGCTCCTCCGGCGGTAATCTTCAAATCAATCCCGGCGCTGAGATCGGCGGGCGCGGACCATGTGCATAGGACTAACAACTGAAGGTCTGTAACCAGCGTGACTTCGCCCGTGCCATCCTCCTTCAGTTTCACGACCACATTGCTAACCTTGAATTCCTCTCGCCCTACTTTCAACGTGCCTTTTCCGTGTGCGGTCACGAGGATAGAAGTAAACTGGGGAGTTGCGCGATTTGGCGTTGGGTTCAACGTCAAAAGGACAAGCGTCGCAGTTATGGCAAATATCTTGCGGCTGACTTTCATCGTATTCCTCTTTCCCTATCGCAAGCTTGACGGGAGATTTCGGGTCGTTTGTGCGGGTCAGATTTTATCGGGTTGAATTGTGGTGGGTAACTGTCACTTCTAACAGGGCTTGGTGTTATGGTCTGCGAATGCACGCGACCACGAACCGGCTCACCAGTAGACAAACGATACTTACGAACGGGATCAATACCCAACGCGGATCGAAGGAAGGGAAACGTTGTGCAGCAACAGCGTTGCCGGCGAATCCCATAGCGCTCTGCTGGTATGCGCGGTTATCAGCCGTTTGAATGGCAGACTCCAAACGCACGCGACTGCCAGCAAGCAGATCGAGCTGCCTGCGAACCCCGTCTATTTCAATCCTCAACTCACGCTGTCGTTGCTCACGAAGCTCTTCGGGTCGAGTTGACCCAATTCCGGCAAGCGCGCGCGCGATGTTTTCCGGCTTCGAATCCTCTTCCAAACGCTGCAGGTTCGTCTGCAAGCTCGCCACCGTGGCCTGAAGCTCCACTAACCGCGCGCGCAAATCCGCGGCCGACAGCGCTGCGTCCGATGAACCCTGAGCGAGAATCGCGGGCGAAAACATCAAGCCAAATAGTAAGACTGCAAAAACACTCTGATGGCCCTTCATTCTAGTTGCGCCTCCCACTTAACTCTTTTTAAGTCTAATGATGCGCCGACGCGTTGGTAACTGTCAGTTTTGACAGCCAACCCTGAAGCGGAAGCCCGCGCGTAAGCAAAGGCGTCTGCTGAGAGTCTCGTTCGCCGCCAGTGGCACCTGTATCTTTTGCCAGTAGTACTTTCAGACGGAGGTTCTACTATGGGCGCCACGAATTTGCTTTTGTGAGATTGAAATCAGTCCAGTTGTTTCCCGGAGCACGTTGATCACCGCAACGCTTGTCCTAAACCCTGGCCGAGGCCAAAATTTCCGGTCCGGGCCAAGCCTTTGTTCAGCTCGTTTCGGTCCCTCGGTTTAGGAGTTGCATACGCCGCAAGGTAGCCAATCATGAACCAGGAAAATACCGACGGTAAAACCCAGAGCGTCAGGACAAGTGAAGAGTACGAATCGCTTAACCAACATCCTCACAACCTCCCCAGCGCTTTGGCTCAGGTTGATCTTGCGGGTCACTCTCATCGGGGTCACATTCGAAACAATAACGAGGACCATTACCTCGCCGTCCGGATGACTCGTTCCCTCGAAACTCTCTTGACGAACCTGAAACACGATGCCCGAGCGACAAGGTTTGACGAGACTGCATACGCGATGCTGGTGGCCGACGGAATGGGTGGCATGGCGGCCGGCGAGATAGCCAGCAGCGTGGCGCTGATGACGCTCATGGACCTGGTGGTGCAGACACCTGACTGGATCATGAGAATGAAGGAGCGAGAAAACGCCGCCATCGTTATGCGACGAATGACCAATCGATTTCGTCAAATAGACGATGAAATGAGACAACTTGGCGAATCCGACCGCGCGCTCCGTGGGATGGGAACGACCCTGACCGTTACCGCCAGTTTGGGTACGGATCTGATTCTTAGTCACATCGGCGATTCGCGCGCTTATCTCTTTCGGAACGAAAAACTCCATCAGTTGACGAGCGATCACACGCTGGCCCAGGCATTCATAGACGCAGGCATAGCGGGCCCGGACGACACGGCGACCCGGGCAATGCGTCACGTCTTGACCGCAGCATTAGGAAGTACGGGCGTACCAACCGATCCGCAGGTCCTCCGGCTTCATTTAAATGAGGGGGATCAAGTTCTACTTTGTACAGACGGTCTGTCTGAGATGGTTTCCGACGAGGCTATCGCTTCGGTTTTAACTGCTACGGATTCATCAACAGCGGCCTGCCAGACACTAGTTGATCTAGCGCTGGACGAGGGCGGCAAAGACAACGTAACAGTCGTCCTCGGTCGCTACCACTTTCCACGAGAGAGCGCGGAGAAAGAGTAGGTCCAGGGTTCCGAGCGCGAACGGCGCCTGGAGCAAATAAGTTCCGAAGGAGATTAGAGAGCATGACAATGTTGGAAATAAAGAAATATGACGTCGCATACTACGCGGGAGGAAAGAACGCAGCCGGCTATCCTTACCGGGCCATTATTGGTTTGCGTAATGAGGAAAGCGGATTGATTGGCGCGGCTTACTTTCACCACACCACCGCGACAATGCCCACGGCGGACACGCGAAAATCCTCCGGCTACATCTCATGCCACTATCTTGCAGAACATTACCAACAGGTTCTGGATCTGCTGAGAAACGAAAAACCCGTATACGTAGAGTTTGAAATCGTTTCCGGTAATACAGCTAATATCAGGACTAGCGCCGAGGCGGTCGGCGAGGGTGAACAGGAAACTCCCTGAGATCTCGAGTCTGTGAAAAGCTCGCGGTGATGGCCGGCGTTCATCGGCCCGCAATTCACAGACTCAGAAAATGAGCCTAGACCGCGCTGCCTTATTTCGTTGCGGGCGTAGGGGGAAACTTCTTAAACATCTTCGTCAGCACCTTCTCCAGCTTCTTCTGGTTTTTCTCAGGCTTGTCGCTGAGGGTATCGGAAGCCGTACCGCGCCAGATGAAAGACTTATTCTTGACGTCAGCCATGTCAACTACGAGTTGGCCAATAGGAATCTTCTCGACCGTGGTAGTCGAAATGCCCCCACCCCAGCCTCTACGATAGCCGCCCCAGGGCCCACCAGAATCAAACGTATTAATCTGTGTTTCCGTAGTGGTCGCCGCGCTATATATCACCATCACGTCAGGATCGCTTTCTACCTTCTGCCATCCTTTCGCGGCAAGCTGCGCCTCGATGCCTGCGACGATCCGCTGATGCCCCAGCGGGTTTAACGCCGGCGTTCCCTGGCCCCAGGAATATGTCTTGTACGACGAGAAGTTAGCGTTTTGGTCGTAATCAACGGCAACCTTCTGCGCGTAGGCGGTCGTCGAGATCAAAAAGGTCAGGAAGATGACCAGATGAAATTTCTCTCGCATGTCTTTATCCTCCTCTGTTGAACGCCATCGGCGCCCACACCAATAAGGAACATTACCGCAATTGGGAATCACTTCCGTTTGCTCCGACCGTCGACCCGACCGCCGTCGGCCGCTGCGGCTGCTGGATTTTCAAGTACTCGGCCGTGGCTGCGCGCCATTCCCCGGGTACATTGGGATCCTTGTAAATCCGCAACAGTTCCTTCATCGCCACTTTGTTTCCAATTCTCTTAAGCGCTGAAAAACACAAGTCCCTTGCCTGAGCGTCTCTGGTGCGGCTGAAGATTGATCCGACCGCTCTTGCCGCTTCGTTATCCTTCAGCGATCCGTTTTCGGCAACGAAGCGCAGCGACGGCATCACCAGCTCCATTTTCCATACCACTTCGACGACAGGTGAAGACCTGGCTATTTCGCGCAGCCTGCGCGTGTGGTAAGCGAGCTGCCGCTCTGTGTTCAACCGTTGCCGCAACTCCGGCGTCAGTTTTTCGCGATGGGTATAACGCCCCAGGGTAAGTATGTTGGCGAGTCGCATGAGCTTGCCATCCCAGCCCCGGTGCACGAACCTGGCCATCTCTGCTGCGCGCTGCCGCTCGAGTCGCGCGGATAAGCCATCGGAACGCAGCGCGTAGTGTTGTAGGGCGCGATACTGGGCAAGCGCCAGTTTTCTCTCGTGCTCGCCACCGCTTTCAAGCGGGTTGACTGACAGGCCTTCCAGCCCCTCATTGAGCTCAGCGCGCAGGCCGTTACTGATGTTTGGGTTGAACAAGAGCAGCAACCTGAGTTCGGCCGCGCTCCGCAGTCGGGAAGGTTGGTTTATGTCTATGCCGCGTCTGCTGGTAACAAAATCGAAAGCTGAGCGCGCCAGGAAATAGTAAATATTCCCAAACCGTGAGACTGAAAGAACGTCACGCGCTATGTCATTGATCAGGCGGCCGGAAAGCTCACGTCTTCTCGGGTTCGCAGAGTCACGAAAGTCTATGAGGAGCGCCGGTATTTTCTTGAAGTCGAGACCGTAGAGTGCGAGTGGAATCATCTTTACCGCGCGGTTCTCCGGGTCGTCAGTTGTATTGACTGAATCCTGTTGGTTTTCGTTGCTGAAGAATTTCGTCTCAGTGTAGCCCCTCCATTGCGTTAGCCGTTTGTCTTGCCAGGGATCCTTGATATTGAGAAATCTGCCTGCGAACGGGCGTTCAATTTGGCCCTTGCTCCTCAGGTCATCGGCTGAAATCCAAACAAGCGCGTGCGTGGTCGCGCTATCGGGGAGACAAAGCGGTTCGAAGTGCAATCCCGAGGCTTCGGTTTGCTGGCGGAGCAACTCCCAGTTATGACCGCGTGTGTCGCGTAAGGCCGTTATTTCCTTTTCATAAAATTTCGGGAGGTCGTTCTCGTCGACCAGGCCGCCAAGGGTTTTCTCGGTTAAGCCCAGTTGCGCCTGCATATGGACTAACTCAACTTCGCTGAAGCCCGAATCCTCTTTTGCCTCACTCTCGTAGAGCGACAGGACAGTGAGCGCCCGCATCACGTTCGACTTACGGTAATCCGCAATGTTCCGCCGGTAATTATTGACGGACGCTTTGAGCAACGGCTGATCGATAAGCACATTCGCAGCGCCCGAGACAAACAGCCGGCGCCATCCCGATTGGCCGGCGTCCGAGAAATTGATGATCGCCCGCGGCGGACTTGTTGATCGAATATGTGGGTCTACCCGCAGACCTTTATATAGGAAGGGGACAAGAGCCGCCGCTTGTTGGACCAGCTTCGGACGGACGTAGGTATGCACCCACAGATCGCGGAGAACGTCGTTTTCCCGGTTGGTATCACCGAGAGTGTCTCGCAGCACGCTTACCAGTGGGATTTCTTCAGTCAGGACCTGCGACTCGTCTGCCGCTGAAACCGGTTCTGAACCACCAACCATCCGGCCCCAAATCGTCAGCAGTTCACCGCCGCCGGACACAGCAGTTCGCTCCAGCCGAAAATGGCCGGCTGCACTGTCTGTTGTCTCGCTCTTTGCGACCTGGTCCTGCTTTGGCGGAGGATCCTGGGCGAGAACGACTGCGTGTTGCCAAACCAGAACAAAGAGGCAGAGCAAGAGTGACGAAACTCTTAGAGACGCCGCCATACTCGCGGGGACCGGATTTGAGGCGTTTCTAAGAGTCATTTTTCTGGGGCGTTCTGCGGAAGTCAATCGTCTTCTCCTGGATCTGGTCGACTTCCCCTTCAATGCAGCAAGCCTACTAACAGACTCGGGCGAATGAAACTGTCAGATCTGACAGTTGAATATGCGGAATTCTCTTCAACGAACCTCGCGTGGTGTTGCTGTCATATTTGACAGTAGAAAGGCCTTTCCATCGTGAATACGATTACGGCGAATTCTGCAGAAAATGATCTGGACTCACCTGATCAGGAACTGCAAACGACACACTGACGCCCGTTTGGGCTGTTATTGAGCCCGAACACTTGAGAGGAGAGAAGCAAGATGAGAAACAGAAAATCAATCGCGGAGCTAGTGGCGCTGGCCTTTGTAATAACGCTTATGACAGCAGTCGGATCATCCGCGCAGAGCGCAACTAGCTCTCGTCCGTACAGGTTCCACAGGGTGCAAAGCAAAAGGGTCAGGGAGTCGTCAGCGTCCGCAGCGGGGATTCGTTCAAAGTCCGCGATCCTGGCGGCAATGAAACGTCGGTGCTCTTAACGGCCGATACAGACGTAACTTCCCACAGCAGAGGTCTCAGGGGGAAAAAGGATTATCCCGTGACCTACATCATGCGCGGTCTGCGCTTGCAAGCTCAGGGCACCGGAGATGCCAACGGGAACCTGATAGCCGAATGGGTCAGGTTTGATGAGCAGGACCTGCGAAGTGCCCAGGCTCTTGAGCAGACGGATGAATTGGCCCAGGAAAACCTCGCGAGGATAAAGGAAGCTGAGGCGAACGCCCAGCGATTGGCCGGGCAGATTGCTGAGAACACGGCTCTTGCCAACGATGCCAGGGCCAGGGCCGACGCGGCGCAAGCTCAGGCAGATGCGGCTTATAAAGCTGCCGCGCTGGCAAACAACCGCATCAACGGACTGGATGATTACGAGCAGGTGCGCACTGTTCCGATCCTCTTCAAGGTAAACAGCAGCATCATTAGCCCGGCCGGTAAGCAGACGATCGACGAGACTGCGGCCTGGGCAAAGGGTGAGAAGGCCAAAGGGAACGCGAACGGTTGGCTGGTTGAAGTAGTGGGATTTGCGGATAGAACCGGCAACACAGCGCGCAACCGCGCCTTAAGCGAACGACGCGCGAAGGCCGTAATTCAATATCTGGTGGGCGTCCACAATCTGGATTTGCGGCGTCTGGTCCAACCATTTGGCTATGGCGATTCCAAGCCGGTGGCAGACAACAAGACTGCAGACGGCCGCGCGAAAAATCGGCGGGTTGAGATCAGGATTCTGCAGAACAAGGGAATTGCGGGAACCGGGCAGTAGCAGATACCCGACTACCCGTTTGCACCTTAATCGGGTCGCAGCAGCCCATTTAGACTCCAGGGCCGCGTTGGATTCGTGTTGTTCGTGAGATTGCGTGTATTCGTGGATCGCGTGGCTGGGATTTCATAGCTATTCGATCCACGAAATCACATGAGGGAATAGACCTTAAGCCGCGGCGCATATGCTGAACTCAGGAGAACTACTCTATAGCGTAAACCTGTGGGTGATCGCGCTTGTAGTGGTCGGTCTGCTTTTGCTGCCAATCGAGGTGGGCTTTCGGGTTGGTGGCAAAGTCTCGTCCAGTGTCAGTGATAACGCCAAGGGCTCCGTGATGGCTATCTCAGGCGCGACCCTTGGACTCCTTGCGCTCCTGCTGGGATTCACCTTCAGTATGGCGCTCACCCGGTTCGAGCAAAGAAAACAGTTGGTGCCAGACGAAGCGAATGCCATCGGCACCGCCTACCTGCGCGCTAAGTTGTTGCCGGAGCCCGAACGATCCGTTATTGACGGTTTACTTCGTTCGTATGTTGACGCCCGACTGGAATTCTACGGCCACAGGAACGATCCATTGAAGTTTAGGAGCGTCGTAGATAGAAGTGAGACGCTGCACAACGAACTATGGACCCAGGCCACGAATGTGGTTCAGAAAGACCATCGACCGGTAACGACCAGTCTTTTTATTCAGGCCTTAAACCAGGTTATTGATCTCCATACCGAGCGGTTGGCCGCTACGCAGAATCATGTCCCGGAGACTGTGCTGCTGCTTCTTTTTCTGGTGGCCGTCCTGGCTTCATTGCTTGTCGGATATGGCTGCGGCCTGGCGACGAGGCGCAACCTGCTTTCCACCTGTGTCGTGGCGCTCCTGATCGGAATGGTGATTATCGTAATCATGGACCTCGATCGACCTAACCGGGGAATGATCCGCGTGGACCAGGAAAGCATGAGACGCCTGCGCGATACTCTCAAGACGGACGCGCCATAAGACAGTGTCGTGGTTTTACCTGGGCTGGTGCCTTGCCTTGGTGGGCATTCGCGCCCGTACCTGTTTTTAGCGGCGGATGCGGCTGCCGACGCTACCTCGCACCGCTCAGCCACCCAACCGAAGCTCCGAAACGGGACTAATGTCCCGCCTCCAACCGCTGCTTTAAATGCAATCGGGACGAAACTCCCATAGCGCGGGCCCTGCCGATTACCAGATCATAGGGCAACAAGAAAGGGGAGAAGATGCTCAAGCGATTCCTGTTTTTCGCCTACGGAAGTCTCAGCTACCTGGTATTCCTGGGAACATTCCTTTATGCAATCGGCTTTATCGGCAACTTCGGCGTGCGGGCGACGCTGGACGGCCCCGCGAGCGCCCCGCTGCTTGTCGGCTTAGCAATCGACGCGGGACTGCTCACGCTTTTCGCCTTGCAGCACAGCCTCATGGCCCGCAAGTGGTTCAAAGACTGGTGGACTCGCATCGTGCCGCAGCCGCTCGAACGCTCGACCTACGTACTCTTCTCAAGTCTGGCTCTCATTCTATTGTTCTGGCAGTGGCGCCCTTTAGGCGGTGAGATTTGGTCGGTGGAGGACCCCGCCGGGCAGCTCGTCCTGCGCGCGCTATTCGCCTTCGGGTGGGGTCTGGTGCTGGTCTCCACATTCCTGATCAATCACTTCGACCTTTTCGGAATGCGACAGGTTTGGCTGTACCTCATGGGTCGCCCTTATACCAGCCCGCGCTTCTCGACTCCTGCGCTCTACCGGCTCGTGCGTCACCCGCTCTACGTTGGCTGGTTCTTCGCATTCTGGATGACGCCGACAATGACCTTGGCCCACCTGCTCTTTTCAGTCGCGACTACTGCCTACATTCTTCTGGCGATCCAGTTTGAGGAGCGAGACCTGATCCGCGAGCATGGGGAGACCTATGAGAACTATCGCCGATCCGTGCCGATGCTCGTCCCGTTTGCCCGCAGACGCGGACTGAGGCAAGCGCAGAAAGCGAGCGACATGAAGGATGTTCGGGCACGCTCGCCACAGGTAGAGGGTTGATCACCGGTGAGTGCTTCTGCTGGCTTCTCCTGCCGGCGTCGAGTTCACCTCCTCGTATTTTCCCGTTGGGCCACCGCTCATCTTGCCCAACGGGAACCCTCAGCCCCACTAGTCCGACTGCAATTGCTTCATCGACGACTTCCATAAGCGACCACTTGTGTCCTTACCCGACAACGCGGCTTCAGGTTTCGGGTGCCTGAACGTAATTTAAGCGCGAAGCGGTGCAGGCAGGGTACGAGAGATCGCTAGGCCCGAAGCCATTCTCACCTTACCGACGCAAGGAGGGCCAGGAGACTTAGGAAAACATGGACAAGGAAAAGGGGCACGCTAACCGTGCCCCTGAGGTTGCGGATTGAGCTGATGCGAAGCTACCTGTCCTTCAACTCAATTTCCCGTTCGATGCCTGTATTCAATCGAGCTAATGAAGGCCTTTACCATCTCTGCGTTCACGAAATTGCCGTTGAACTGATTCAGCTTGGTCAGCCAGAAGTCGTAGCCGGTGTGGTCTGAATCAGGAGCCGCATTCGGATTGCGCCGCAGATATCCAAAATACTGCATCAGCACGAAGGCCCGGTTGAACTCGGCGTTGACCAGGTCCGAATCTTCCGTTACCGCTCGCACGACCTGCGCCCGGCTTTTCGATGCCGTAGACAGGTCGTTGACTAACTGATCGCGTTCGGCCTGCGACAACGGGTTGCCCGCGTTAGCGTTCAGCTTGTCCACAAATTCCGCCGCAGTCATCGAAGACGGATACTCGGTGGTAAACCGTGAACGCTCAACGAACCGCGAGGCGAAGGTTGCGTTGTTGGTCTCCAACACGGCCTCCCATCCTGGTTGTCCAACCACCACACCCTGGCCAATCTCCTGAGTGTCAAACAGAAACTCAGTGAACCTTACGACCGGAACCGGAAGGGTGTGAACGCCGCCAATGGTCGACGTGCCGGTCGCGTCGCCGTACGCGGCTTTGTACATGCGCTCTACAAAATATCCAGTACCCTGGAATTCGATAGAGAGGTAGAAGGCTGCCGAGACGTGGATGCGTCTGTCATCGATGCAGGCCTGATCTGTCCCGCACGCGGTAATCTGGTCGGTCCAGAAGGCGAGGCCGCTTGCATCAGGCTCGCGATTCAGGAAGTCGTGATAATGCTGGCGAACGAAATTCTGAGCATCATCGATTGGGTTTGTGCTTGGCTCAGTCAGATCGTCTGCAATCGTCAGCGTTGCGGTTGAAGGCTTGCCAAACACCGCCCCGCCGGTCAGGTTCGAGAGGGTAAGATCCAGCGTCTCCGATCCTTCAACATAATTGTCCTGAGAAATCAGAACGGTGAAGGTCTTCGAAGTTTCTCCAGCAGCGAATCGCAGCGTACCCAGCGCGGTCGTGAAATCGCAGCGAGGCGAGGCCGATCCGTTAGTGGTTGCGCAGGGAACCACTGTCGGCGACTCGCTGTCATCCGGCGTGGCATAGTCGACGCTTACCGCGCCGGAAGTGTCACCCGTGCGTTCGACTGTGATCGTGACCGAGTGCGAGCTTTCGGTAGTGTTGTAGGTTGCCGAACTGAATCGGATGATCCCGCCCGACGAATCGTCGTTGGTGATGGTTCCGGTCGCCGCACTCGGAGTGCCGACGTTGTAGCCGGCGGCGGACCCGAGCGTCAGTATGACCGTCTCATCCGATTCCGCAGTGGTGTCGGATGATGGGTCGACGGTTACGGAAGCAGTGGAGTCTCCGGCGCCAAAGGTGATGGTGCCGCTCGACGCGCTAAAGGACGCCGCGCCGGTCTGCGTGTAATCGGTAGCGAAGGTTGCGGAACCGGCTACTGAGAAATTCACGGTCAGAGCATTGCTGGTTACACCACTTCGCGTGAAGGTGTAGACCAGATTCGCAGCGCCATCTTCGGTCACCGTCGAAGGCGCGACCGCCAGGGTCACGTCAGTTTCGTCGTTGGTGATGGTGCCGGTCGCAGCATTCGGAGTACCGACGTTGTAACTCGCGCCTGAAGTCACGGTCAGGATTACTGTCTCATCCAATTCCACAGTGCTGTCGGACGAGGGATCAATGGTTACTGAGGCGGTGGCGTTTCCGGCTCCGAAGGTGACCGTACCGCTCGAGGCGCTATAAGTTGCGGCGCCGGTCTGGGTGTAATCACTAGCGAAATTCGCCGAACCCGCTACTGAGAAATTCACGGCCAGAGCATTGCTGGTTACACCACTTCGGGTGAAAGTGTAAACGAGGTTCGGCACGCCATCTTCCGTCACCGACGAAGGTGATACCGCGATCGTCACTGCGGTGTCGTCGTTGGTGATGGTTCCGGTCGCCGCGCCTGGGCTGGCGACGTTGTAACCCGCTCCGGGAGTCAGCGTCAGGATGACAGTTTCATCCGGCTCGACGGCGGTGTCGGCTACGGGATTAACCGTTACCGAGGCGGTGGCGTTTCCGGCGCCGAAGGTCACCGTTCCGCTCGAGGCGCTAAACGTTGCGGCTCCAGTTTGAGCGTAATCACTCGTTAATGTCGCGGTACCGGCCACTGAGAAGTTGACCGTTAAGGCGCCGCTGGTTACGCCGTTTCGCGTCAAGGTGTAGACGAGATTCGGAGCCCCATCTTCCGTCACCGACGAAGGTGATACCACAATCGTCACATCGGTATCGTCGTTGGTGATGGTTCCGGTCGCCGCGCCGGGGCTGGCGACGTTG
>Ga0190272_10000549_pt1 | contig 19469 bp, 17 predicted proteins | sample Popmic504T_FD_133746 | JGI IMG/M metagenome (GOLD analysis project Ga0190272, IMG submission 133746) | Populus adjacent soil microbial communities from riparian zone of Shoshone River, Wyoming, USA - 504 T | ecosystem: Environmental > Terrestrial > Soil > Riparian zone | place: USA: Wyoming... | reverse complement strand
GCCAGCTTCGCGAACCCGGCGCGCGATGAGCTGTGTGTATTGCGATCCAAAGTCAAGTACTATGATGGTTTCGTGTTGTGTGTCACTGGACAAAAAAAGCACCTCTGGGGACGCTTTGTGCGTCCTAATGTTCGGTCAAGCTAAGGAACCGTGGATTATACTTTTGGATTTGAATAACTCAAGAAGCGTGAGCTCTAAGACGGCGATTGCTAACCAAATGTTCATAGTCAATGCAAGATGGGAGAATGTCGTTCTCGTCGTTCTGTTGCTATTAATCGGCGCCGGGTGTCCCGCGACCTTTGGTCAAAGCGTCGATGGCCCTGCCACCAATGCCAACCGTCCGCTGAATCTGGCTCAGCCGCTGACAGTAGCCTGGCGTTTCGATTCCAATCAAACTTTGAATTTAACCCCAGCCTCGGATAACGAACGCGTCTATCTGCCGCTTGCAGGGGGCACGATAGTTTCACTTAAAGCCGAGAATGGGCAACTAAATTGGCGTTCGGAAATGGGTGGCGAGCTCTCTGCTTCCCCAGCCGCCGACGATTTAAGAGTCTACGTGGCCTCGGAGACGGGCACGCCGGCAGATGGCGGTCGCCGGGCGACCGGTGCTTTGCGCGCTCTCGGGCGGGAAGGCGGCGTCACTCAATGGATGCGAACTCTGGCCATGCCGCTGAGGGGATCGCTCACCCTCAGCGATGGAATACTCTTCGGGGGAAGCGACGATGGAAAAATCTATGCTTTCTCTGCTAACACAGGTGAATTGAAGTGGACTTTCGATCACGGGAACGCGTTTAAAGGACAACCGACAGTTGATGATGGTCGCGTTTACGTTGGGAGTGAAGACGGAAATGTTCTTGCTCTGGATGCCGGCTCAGGCAATGCCCTTTGGCGTTTTAAGACGAAGGGGCCGGTGCGTGGCCCGGTGGCCCACTACCGCGGTGTAGCCCTATTCGGATCGGGCGACGCCTATATCTACGCGATAAATGCGCAAACCGGAAAACTCCTCTGGCGAAAGCGCACCGGAGCAGCGGTTCAGGCAGTTGTGTTGGCCGGTGAAGAGCTGTTAGCCGCGTCGCTTGATAATTTTGTTTATAAGTTTTCTTTAGCGGGCTCGCGATTGTGGAAGCGCCAACTTCCGGGACGAATCTCGTCACAACCGCTTCTCGCCAGCGGCGGAGCGTTATTTACTCCTCTGTCCAGTGCGATTGGGGTTGTACTTGAAACTCGGGACGGGCGTCAGGTTAACTCACTACCGGTAGGCGAGGAAATTACCACTTCGGCATCTTCAATTGCCGTGGGAGACACGGTGCTAATAACTTCTGAGCACGGCCTGCTTGCTTTCAGACAACCGCGCGACGCTGCGCCTGCAAAAATCTAATGAGATGGCTGCGCTTTTAACCCGCGCAGGTCGGTCAGAATTAGTTAGAGAGTCTTAACCTCGGCCTCAGTCTCGTCGTCATCCACGTTTGGTCGCCGCCTGAAGATCCACACTATTCGCGCCAGAAGCCCATTGAGGATATAGCCGACTACAATCGCGAGCAGCACATAACGCGAGTAGAGAAAAATGAGCATGCCTACGGCCAGAGTAAGAATGATCGTTCGCATGCTGCGGCTGCGAGTTCCCACTGTCTTAAAACTCGAGAACCTGAGCGTGCTAACCATGAGCAATCCAAGCAACCCCACCAGCGTCATTAACAGGAAAGAATAAATTTCTGCGCGCGCGCGACCGTAAGCGATTAACGGCACGGGTGCGAAATGGATGATTGCTGCAATCAAGCCGCCGGCCACCGGAATCGGCAGCCCAACAAAACTCTTCTTATCCATCTTGATGGTGCCAGCAGCCAGAATTCGCGGCCGCGAAGACTGGACATTGAATCGAGCCAGCCGGAAGGCGCCACACATCAGATACATGAATGAGAGGAACCAGGCGAGGCTGTGGAGGTCGCTCCCTTCCTGCAAAGTTGCGCCATAACCCCACACATACGCAAGGACGGCCGGTGCCAGTCCGAAGGTAACAACATCAGCAATCGAATCAAGCTGAACACCAATCTCGGTGGTGGTTTTCGTCATGCGGGCAATGCGGCCATCCAACATGTCAAACAACAGAGCCCACCCGATTGCCTTTGCTGCATTATCGAGATACACCGCAGCTTTCAGCAGGTCCTCGTCGACTCCGGTGCCGACAAACTGGAAACCACGGGCCGCCGCCATCACCGCGTAGAAACCCATGCCAATATTTGCGGCGGTGAAAATTGAAGGAATCAGGTAAACGCCCTTGCGCAAACCTCGCCGATCGGGGTTTTTGGGCTCCAACTCATATTCCTGTTCGGAGTCGGTCGTCATCTGATTCTCCCGATAATGGTTGTTCCGCCCTGCACCCGGGCGCCTTCAGTTACGATGACTTCAACATTCGCAGGCATCAGAATGTCCGTGCGAGAACTGAACTTGATCAATCCAAATCGTTCGCCCAGCGAAACGCTTTCGCCGGCGCGCTTCCAGCAAATAATTCGGCGCGCCAGAATTCCCGCAATCTGTTTGCAAACGATAGTGATCTTTTCGCCTTCGATCGTCAGAGCGTTTTGCTCGTTGATCAGACTCGCCCTCTCATCCATCGCCACCAGAAATTTTCCCTTCGTATAGGTCACATTGGTGATCTGGCCGGCAATGGGAGCGCGGTTGATATGCACATCCAGCGGCGAGAGGAAAATGCTAACCAGAGTTGAAGAATTCTCAGCCCCGTCTTCAATCTGCTTGACGCGAGTTACTCGACCATCGGCTGGAGATACCACCACATTCCGATCCGAGGGCGGTTCCCTTTTTGGATCGCGGAAGAAATAAGCCATAAAAGCAGCGATCGTCCCAAATCCAATAGCGACTGGCCAATAGCCAAACGCCAGGAGGGCGGCCGCCAGGGCCACGGGGACCAAAACGTATAAAATTCCTTCTCGAGCTATAACGACTCCTTAACTCCGGTTGCACTCCGTGGCCGGACTGCTGCTGTAAGAAAGGGGACGTGTAGTGTTCCACGTCCCCCAAAAATCAACCCTGTAGAGAAAAAACTGTTATTCCAGTTATTAATGACTCACGCTTTCACTCTTTTGGTGCTGCGTCATAATCGAATACATCTGATCTTTTAGTGCCAACTTTTTCTTCTTAAGCATAACCTCTTCCAGCTGTTCTTCGTCACTAGGATAAGCCAGAGCTGATAATTCACTTAGTCGTTCTTCATATCGAGTATGTTCCCTGGCCAGTTCCCGAAATTCAGGGTCTCGATTCATCAGCTCTTCTTTAAGCACATCCGCGGTAGTAATTTCCATTTTACGCAGGTCTCCTTTCAGACGATAGACGGGGCGAGATTGATTTGAGGAGGTTCTCGATAAGACCTCCCGGGAATGTTTGGGCACGAAAAAATGGTAGCCCAATTAGCGTATGGGATCAAGCGATCCGACGAGGTTGACGGTCATCACCAGGGCGTCTTCCACCGGATCCGAATAATAGTTTTTGCGACGGGCCGTGACGCCAAAGCCACACTTTTCATAAAGTGCAAGGGCCGCACTGTTTCCAGCTCGTAGCTCCAAAAATGCCACCGGCGTTCCAAGCAAGCGCCCTTGTTCGAGGATTCTCCCCAGCAGTTCCTGGCCCAAACCTTGGCGGCGGTATTCGTCTCTGACCGCTACGTTATTGATGTGCAGTTCGTCAGCTCCCATTCTCGCCACAATATATCCCGCCAGCGCGCTTGCCCCGCGGCGCTGTTCAGGATTCCTGATTCGGGCCACAAACATGAAATTGCGGTGGCGGCCTTGTAGTTCAGCGTAATAGGCTGCCCATCCCCAACGACTTAAGCCCGAACTTTCTTCAATTTCAACTACTTCGAGCAGGTCGTGCTCAGTCATTCGAGCGATTAAAACGTCGTTTCTTACTGCAACAACCGGTTCAGTCATTGGTCTGTTTAGCCAGTTCCGCGTCAGAAGGTCTGACGTAAAGCGCGTGTAAGTCTTCCGGTGCCAGTGGCGCTCCCTGTTTATAAGCCTGGTTTGCCAGAGCTGCAACGTGCCTCGCGAGATTCGAATCGTTGCGCATCACGCTCCATCCCTGTCTCTCCATCAGGGAGGTTTGGTTGCTCGATACATGCCGAAACACAATACCGCCTTCGTTTGCTGCACTCTCGATTTTTTCCCGGTGCAACTCTGCCCCGGGGCCGGTCCAGCAAAGACTTTGTAACGCCCCGTAGCGCTCGATCAATTTGTTGGGTGAAAGGTGCGCGGGCAGGTCAGCAGGGCTAACCGTAGTTTCTCCGGAATCATTTGAAACCGAAAACATCTGGGCAAAAACCTCACCACGTCCCGCCGGTAAGAGTGCCACCGTTGCGGGAGAGGCGCCGGCGGAGTGGGCAACTGCGTTCAGAGTTGGTATTCCGATACAGGGACGATTGAGCGTGGCCGCGAGCGCTTTCAAAGTTGCAATTCCAATTCGCAGGCCTGTGAAACTTCCTGGTCCAGATGCGCAAGCAAATATATCCACATTCTCTAATGAAAGCGTCGCCGCTCGCAGGCAGTCATCAATATCTCGCAATAAGGTGTTCGACTGGGAGATGCCAGGATCCCCCTCCCTGAACGCTAGTTCCGTATGGCCGCGTCCCAGCCACACACTGCCGCCCAGCGTTGCGGTTTCCAAACTTAGTATCAAAGGAGAGTGGTTCATTTAACTAAATCTCAGCGCAATTCACTGCGCGGTGTCCGGCGCACGGGTTACTACTCTGACAATTCTCGACAAGCAGTTAGCAACCTGATACGGCCACCGCGGAAAATTGTTAAAGCGTCCATTAACGCTGATCGTGGCGAGGATTGGATCGGGCCAACGCTCGCGCAACGCTTTGGCTAAACCTCGCGGGCTTTTCCACTGCTCAGCGATCGGAATCGGATGACGCATGGGGGGTTGATTAGCCGCAAAAGGGTTGGCCCATTGCTTGAGAACATTTTCAACTAACCACCCCGGCAGTTCCAAGGTCTTTTCAGAAATCGGCAGAGCTTCAACCCGTGCGTCGAGGAGCCGGTTTGCGAGGGCAATAACCGAAGCGATCCAGCCGGCTTTTTTTGCATTACGCCCGAGACACACCTCCCAATCAAAAGAAGCTGGGAGAGACTCGATTGAGGCGCCAATATCGCAGAGCCATAATGGCCGCCACGCGCCATGTTTCAAGAGATGAATCGCGGAAAGCGCAAGATGATCTTCACGCCCTACTATGCGAATCAACTCTGAACGAAGGGGAACCTGCGATGATCGCGCGAAGATGTCATCAATTTTGCGGTCGGAGATTTCAGAAAAGTGTCGATGCAAGTCTATCCAGCAATCTCTGACTTCGGGGGCCGATAAAATTTCTTCCGCTAATTTGTAATGACTCGGATGGATGCAGAGATCAATATCGCCGTATGGACGGAGACTCCGATCCGGATAGAGCCCTGCGGCTGCCCATCCCTTTGCGAGCACCGCGTCGACTGAAGACTCCCGCAGTAAACGAAAAACTCTTTCGATCTTCTCTTCGTGAATTTCCGCCTGCAGTGAGAGAAGCCGATAGGCCTGGTGGAGCAACTCTGCGGGAGGTGACTCTCTAAATTCAGTTTGACTAAGGCGCCGCCATCCGAGTGCTGCCGCGCCCGACCCATAAAGCAGAGGGGAAACTTCGTCAAGCTCCAACTCGGAAATATCGAGTGATGGAAATTTTGAAATGCGCCAGGATCCGGCCAGGACTCGCGCAACCAGGTTGCCTTTTCGAACGCTGCGGTTCATGTTCATCAGTTTAGGTCATCAGGAGCATCACCGCGGATTTTCCACCCTGGCGAGCATCGACGGGACCATTTCAGAGGCATTGCCCCTGACGCCTTTTAACAGCGCAGCTTGCGCTGCGACTCGATACAAAGTGGACATCGCTCGTTCGGGATTGCGCCTTGCCGAGACAGTATTGAACAAAAGTTCAAGTACGCCTTTACCCGGAGTCAGCTGGCGTGGCCGCCATCGCGCGCCGCTCTTGAAATGAGTCAAGAGGACCATACCGACCGGCAATGGTTTGGTTCCCGAGCGGCCTCCAAGCTCGGCCACAGTCACCTTGGTCTGTTCATATTCGCCTTCGTCGCGGAGCTCCAATGCTTTGGCGAAGGGATGCACCCGGCCGCGTGAATCGAAGACCGCATACTCGTCTGAGTAGTAATCCGCACCTGCCCGAACCAGTGCAGCCACTAGAGTCGATTTGCCGCTGTAACTGCGACCAGGAATCACGATGGCCTTCCCTTTCCAGCCGACGACGCCGGCATGAACAAACACACGATGGTGCGCCAGCTCGGCAACATGAAGCCGGAGGTCTGACTCAAACCTCTCCATCAGTGCGTCCATGTCTCCGGAACGCTCAAGCTGCAAATGATCGCCGTAGAGAAGATTGAACCGCCGCCCTTCTGAGCGAGCGTTCTGGCGTCCGATCAGGATCGAATAGACGCGGTCAACGATGGGTGACGAAGTCGTCTGCCATTCGTGAGGGAAATGTCGCTTCACCCGGTCGAGCACAGCGGAGTCGTTTGAACGAATCCCAATTCGAACGCCATACGACTTAATTGAAAATCCAGCCGCCCAACCAAGGCTATCCACTTTGGTCATTGAGGCTGGAGGGATCTTGAGTCGCGGGAGACCGGGCGATGAGCTATTCATTTCGGTTTTAGCGCTGTGTTTAATTGCTCAAGAGAAAAGCTATCGAGCCAGACTGCTCCAAAGGCCGGACAGGGCGAGGTCGCACAGGGCTCCCTCTGCATCCCAACGAAGACCGCGGTCGTATTCCCTGCGGTGTCAAACTCGAAGCTCGAAACCTGCCAGCCGTAAGTGCCCTTTGACAGTGCCCCGGACTGTCCAAGTTTTAACTTCGCTCCTGTAGCGTCTTTGACCACAACTATTGGGAAACTACCCGACACAAGATCCTTTGAACGAACCGCAAAATTTATTCGGTAGCGCTTCGACGGTTCCACGAGCAGCAACTGGGTTACGAATGGAGGCTCAGTACTCGAATCGCCCTTAAACTCCACTCTCAAACTTTTGGATCCGCTGTGTGGATCGGCAGAATCAATGCCGAGGCCAATGGCGGTTATCGTGCGCGGCACCCGCCAACCAAAGCCATTCAGATCGAAAGCCAGTGGGGCTTCAAACCCGCCATCCTGAATCATAGGCTTCGTCTCAGTTGCTTGTCCGCTCCAGATTTCGTGCGCCTCAGCAAAGCGCTCCCTTGCCAGAAGTTGCTCGACCAGTTCCCGCCGAACATCGACGGAAACGTTTCGGGCGGCCCGCACCTGTTCCAGGGTCTCAGTTACCTTCCCGCGGCGTGCCAAAAATTTTGCGAAGGCGATATGTAATTGCTCGGTGTTTATTTGTGCGAGCTGCTCGGTCAGCTTTGTATCGGCCTTTGAGATGCCCCATGCGAGATCGATAAGGTTAGGAATGAGCAGGGGTTCACTACGGGCCGCCTGATTTAGATCCCTGAATGCCTCATCATATCGACCGCTTCGCAACAAGACATTCCCACGCTGCCAGCGCGGCTCCGCATAGAACGGCGCGAGCCTGACTGCCTCATCAAGCGCTGCCAGACCAGCAGCCGTATCACCAGTTTGATCGCGGAGGACACCCAAATTCAGCCAGAGCGAATAGTCGGAGGGTCGGAGCGCAACTGCGCGCTCAAGCTCCGCCTTTGCCTCCTGGTGTTGGCCCCCCACACTCAGAATCTCGGCGGCGGCCAGATGAGATTCTGCATCGGCTGGAGTTAATCGCATCGCACGTTGGCCAGTGGGAAGATCCTGCATGACCACCGCATATCTCGAAAAGAGGCGAGAGAGCCCGAAAGTCGCAGCCTCGCGGATTGTCCAGAGTGAGAATGCGATTGCCAGCAAAACTCCGCAAAGCCGCACGGCAGAATTCGAGGTCAAGTTATGTGTTTGGGTTTGCAAAGGACGGGAGGTCGGAAACTACTTGCAGCTGGATTCAAATGAATAAAGGGCGTGCCAGCTCCAGTCGGAGGACACGCCCTTTTGTTTCGTCTAACAGGTTCGTGATTTAGAGTCCGCTAGGGCTTGGGTTGCCGCCTCGCCCACGAGTGGCTGCCCAAATCACTACCGGCACCGCTACGACCGAGACTACGATCGCAGCCACTACGCCACCACCCAATCCGCCGCCACCTCCGCCACCCCCGGCAGCAGCAGCAGCAGACGCCGAGCCCTGAGGATTCAATGCACCGTTAACGTAGCAGAAGCCCATAGCTCTACGGTTGCTGTTCGTCTTCTCTGAAGAACCTTCGGCGGTGTATACCTCAGCTTCACCGGGACCCGACTTCCTGACGTTTACGCATCCACGGATCACCTTGACGCGAACATTACCGTCGTCGGCAAAATCCAGTTGGACTTGCGAACCTGGTGGCAGTTCCACGGAGCCCAGCGCACCGAGATCAATAGTGGCGCTGACGCCGGCGGGTGTTTCAATGGTCGCACCCGTAAGCAGACTCGCACCGCTCGCAGCACTGGCACCGTTCACGGTGATTGGTCCACCGGTGGTCGTCAACCTCGCAATAAATTGCTGAGGCACGGCGGCCACGGTTGCGGAAGAAGTTGCCTCGGCAAAACCCAATTGGATACAGACCTGAACCATCGCAAATGCGAGGAACACGGTTATTGCTTTAAAACCCTTCCGTCTCTGTGTGGTCATCTTGTTTGTCCTTAAGTTGAAAAAAGCAGTACCAGAATTTAAAACCGAGGTCTTGAATGGGCGAAGTTTACTTTGCTTCAAGTGTTACGTCAATGCCTATATGCGGAATTCCGCTCATTTTCGACAAAAAATAGTCTTTCCATCCCTTGAACAGGAGCTGTCATTTCTTTAGGAACCGGCGGTGAAACTCGTCGGCCAATTTTGGATCCAGAGTCTTAAGAATCTGGTATTCAGCGAGCGCGCCCTTGCTGTCACCGAGAGCTACATACGTCAACGCCAGGTTGTAATGGGCTTCAGCGTACGACGAATTCAACGCGATTGCTGTTTTAAAGGCAGCCGCTGCCTGCTGATATTGCTTGGTTCCAAAGTAAACCTTGCCGATGTTGTTATGCGTTTCCGCGCTTTGCGGTTTCAGAATGAGAGTCTTCTTGTAAGCTTCGATAGCCTGGTCAAACTGGCGAGCCTGAAACAGAGCCGAACCAAGACTGTTGTAAGCGTCCGCGAAATCACTTCTAAGTTTTACCGCCTGCTGGAGCGCCGCGACTGCTTCAGTGAATTTACCTAGTCGGTAGTAAGCGGTGCCGAGATTGTATTGAGCTTCGGCGAAATCTGTTTCGAGTTGGACCGCTTTGCTGAGAATCTCCGCGGCTTCACCATATCGCCCCAGGTTGTTATAGATCGAGCCCAGATTATTAAGCGCCTTGGCATAGTCAGGCCTGAGACGGATTGCTTCGATATAGGCTTCAATCGCTTTGTGGTATCGACCGGGGGAGGAGGCCTGATCGGGCGCTTCGGCTAACTTGGAATAGGCATAACCGAGATTGTTGTAGGCGACGGCGTTATCCGGTTTGAGTTTGACCGCCTGAAGCAATTCGCTGACAGCCTGACTGAAATCGCCGAGCAATATCAGCAAACTTCCGAGGTTGGTTCTCGCTTCCGCATACTCCGGCCGGAGTCTGAGAGCTTCGCGATACGCTAGTGTCGCCTCCGGATATTTTCCGGCCATGTAGTGAGCGTTTCCCAGATTATAGTGCGCGTCTGCAAACTTAGGGTTCAGGGCGATCGAACTGACAAACGTTTCGACCGCTTTGGGATACTGGCCGGTGATGTAATAGGTCGCCCCAAGATTGTTGAGCGCATCCGCGTCGCCCGGCTTCAATCGGATGGCATTGCTAAAAGCGCTGATGGCTTCCGGATAGCGACTGGCTTTGTAAAACGTAGCGCCGAGGTTGTTGTAGGCCACGGCGTCGTTTGGTGTCAGCTTGACGGTCTTTTGCAATGCATTCAACGATTCAGCCTGCATTCCCAATTTGTCATAAACAAATCCGAGGTTGCTGAAGGCTGTTGAGTTATCCGGTTGTAGCTTCACTGCTCGCTCATACGCATCGGCAGCCTCTCGATAGCGGTTCAGGCTTAGCAGGCTGTCGCCCAGTGCATTGTGCGCTTCGGGCCAATCAGATTTGACGCGGAGGGCTTCTTTGAATGTCCCGACCGCCTCCTCGTATTTCTCGATCGAGCTATACGCAATTCCGAGATTAAAAAAAGCATCGGCATCGTTTGGCTTCAGCACCAGTGATTGCTTGAAGGCTTCAGCGGCTTCGCTGTTTTTGCCACTACTAAAATATGCAGCGCCCAGATTGTTGTAGATGACAGGATCTTTTGGCGTGTGTTTCAGAGCATTCAGGTAGGCCTCGATAGCGCGGGTGAAATCTCCCAGATCGTAAAAACTATTTCCCTGGTTCTTAAACGCCTCTCCTTTGTCTGCTTCGGAGGCCGTTGCTACGACTACAGTCGCGTCTGGTGTCGGCGTCGGCCGCGGCCGTCTTCTATCTGGAGTGGTGTTTCTCGCAACCTCCGTCGGCCTCACCACTGCTTTCGTGGTGCGTTTGACCACCAGCATGGCGGCGCCGCCGGCCAGATCGCGCACTCGCTGCGGACGTTTAAAAATAATCGCCGCGCCGCCCATCATGTCTTGTCCCCGAAAGGCGCTCGCACCTCCGCCCTGCGGAAGCATGGCCGCAGGCAGCGCCTCAACTAATGAAGCGATCAACAGCAGCGCTAAGGCGGAATTGACTCGCATTGAACTTGATCTAAGCATAGTTCTTAGTTGGCTCTTCGGCCCATCGCGGCTTGGACGCAACAATCATAACCAGCGTTGTAAAAATCAGTGCGTTAATCAGGATATGAAGTCCAAAGTCCACCAGGCTGTGAAACGCGACACCCGCGATCGCGACGGTAGCGCCAAAGCCGGCGGCTCGACGAAATCGATTTGGCGAACGTAAGTTCTCCCGTCCCGCTCGAAATAGCGACAATACAAACCAGACTCCGATTGCTAATCCGATTAGTCCACCGCTAGCGAGTAATTCCAAATAATCGTTGTGGGCCTGCTGGGGTGTCATGGCTCCCGAGGCGTCATGAAACTCCGGAACCCGCGCCCAATACGCGCCGAAGCCCACTCCGGCAATTGGATTTGCCGCAAACATTCTCCACGTGGTGGCCCACACTTCGTTTCGTCTAACGCCGTCTCGAGATTCAACTCTTGCGGAGGGCAACTCACTGCCAGTTGCAGCTATCCTCGCCGCAAGTTGGTCGCCCCCCATCCAAAGCATTCCAAAGATAACTCCCCCAACCAAAACGACGATCAGTGCAAGCTGCGCCGTTTTTGATCGGAACAGTTTTGCCGCTCGGGAACTTGCCGCGGCCGCTTCCCTACCTGTCACACTGCTGAACAGCAGCACGGCAGCGACGATTTGCGCCAGCATGGCAATCAATCCGCCACGCGAACTGCACAAGACCAGACCGGTCCATAGCGGCAATATGGCCGCCAGGTAAATCAATCCCTGATCACGTCTGACCCCGCCGCCGGCTACCAACCCGAGTGCCAGGCCAAAACCCATCTCCATCAGGAAAGCGAAATGGTTTCTATTGATGAACTGTCCATAACCCTGGTCCGGCCCCATGAGCGGCAGCGGGAACGCGGCGGAATGTTGCATGGTTTGTCGCAGAATGCCGAAGAGTGCACTGGCCACTGCGACAGCAATGACGACGTTGATCAGCGTGCGCCAGCGTCGTTCAGTCGAGGCATAACGATGAATAAGCAGACCGGCCAGCGCGAGCGCCAGAAGTTGAAAAACAAAAAAACGGGTCTGATAGGGATCGGCGCTAATCGAATTCCAGCCCGCTTGAGCGATGGTGTTAGCTGCGTTTTGAGGCCTGATGAAATTACCCAGATGGATAGTTTGCAAAAAGGAGAAGAGCGCGAGCGCCAAAACTGGAAGAAGTATCCTACCCAGGCCGTTTAAGCCTTCAAACCACGTGTGTCTTAGCAGTCCCTCAATGACCCATAGAATGCAAAGACTGAAGACTGCGCAAACGAAGAATGCTTTCCACCAGGGCTCTGCTGTGCCAAACGGAATTGCGGTGAAGGAAATTAACGCGAGCAACAGAACGAAGATGAACTTTCCCAAGCCGTCAGCTACACGGATTCGCGAAGGCAAACCTGGCAACTCTACATCCGCCACAGCTCGCAGTTTCGTTGATTGCGACATCAACCTGCGATCTTTCCAACCGTCGCACCCAGAGGGATCTGGGAGACATTCGCGGAACCAGCCGCCGCTTGAAATGATCGCTCAGTTGCATCGGCGAGCTCTCGCCGAAATGTGCTGGTCAGGTAGTTCATGTTTAAGAGGAGCGGCGACCCGTCGACCGGGCGGTAGAAATTCATCCAACCCCATTCGCCATTTGCGGTCGCGAGTGGTAACTGAAAACACCAAAACTTGCTCGAGTCTTTGACCGTGCGCTCGTTTACGTCTCCGTGTTGCCATAACCAGCAGATTTGACCTCCGCGAAACTCCACCGTCCCGCGGCCTCGCCGCTGCTCGATGGAGCTGTAAATGCGTTCATTAACTTCCGCACCGGGTTGTCCCAGTCGCAAGTTTGCAAACGCAAACTCTTCAAACTCGAGCAACACCCCAACCGCTTCGAAGAGTTCATTCAACGTTGTCGCCTGGGAGAGCGACAGGCTGGCCCGCCGCAAGCGAACGTTGTTAGCAACGCGAATTCGCCGATCTCCGACGGTGCGTTTCATGCCCGCCCGCAGTTCCTCAACTTCGTGATAACGCAGGTGACCCACACCGATGATCACCGCTACCGCGATCACAAACAGAACAAAACCCGTCTGCGGCGACGAGGTCTTTGTAAATAGTGCAGCCATCAATCCGAAGAGCGCGCACACCGCGTAGAGAATCAACACCACTCGACGTTGTGACCATCCACGGGCCAGCAGCATGTGATGAATGTGTTCGCTGTCGCCCTGGAAGATTGGCCTTCCACCGACCAACCGGCGGGCCATAGTCATACCCGTGTCTACCACCGGCAAACCGAAAGCAAGGATCGGAGTTAAAACGGCCACCGCAGTCGTCGCCTTTTGCGTGCCCAGCACCGCCAGTGCGGCCAGAAGGAAGCCGACGAAGAGCGCGCCGGAATCCCCCATGAATATTGAAGCTGGGTTGAAGTTGTAACGAAGGAACCCGGCCAGCGCGCCACAGAGCACAAGGGATACCACGATCATCAAGTGGTGATGTTGTGCAAGTGAAATGACCAGAATTACCAGGGATGAAAACAGAGCCGCGCCCGGCGCCAAGCCGTCCATTCCATCGATCAGGTTGAAAGCGTTGGCAATGCCGACCAGCCAAAATACCGTAACCAGGAATCCAACCAACGGGGGCAGGTGCACCGCACCAACGAATGGAATTGCCAGGATTTCGATACGCCCGCCCATCCAATAGAACAGCGAGGCAACTAACCCCAGACAAACAAACTTCGCCACCGCATTCGCGCCGCGCAAATCGTCATAGATACCCAGCAGCAATACCAGGGTGGAAGGCACGAGTGCGATGAGAATATCGGTCCTGTAATTGGTGCGGAGCGACTCAGTGACAAAATTCGAGACCAGCGGCAATGTGGCTAGCGCCAGTCCCATTGAGAAATAGATGGCCACTCCGCCCAACCGCGGTATTCCAAATTTATGAATTCGACGATCATCTATCGGAACGTCCAGCAGCTTAAAACGCTCGCACAGCCGCCGGACGAGCGGCGTGATAACCAATGCCGCGGTGGTGGCGATCAGAAATAAGGCGAAATACGATTTCAAACGCGGCTACCTCTTAGCATTCCGTTTCAATTTATTTACCAAAGTTCGTTAACCCTAACCCTGTCGCTTCGCCCAATCATGATCACTGCTGATGTCAGCCGCGCGCGGTGGATATATAACTGGCCGGCTTGGTTTGCGTCGAGCCTTCGTTCTCAGCTGGAGCCTGGGAGCGGAACAGGGCAATCATCTGCGGTAGCAAATTCCTTATGGAAAACGTGTCAGCAATTTTCGCAGCCCGCTCGCGCCTACGCGTAGGTTTTAGTTTAACGGCATCCAGAATATGTTTGGCTACAGTTTCAGCGTCGCCGTGTCTTGCAAGGTAGGCTCCGTAGCTCTCGTGTGTTTGAGCGGCTATCTCGCTAATGTGGCTTTGCGCCGGCCCGATGTAGAGAAATGGACTGCCGATTGACAGAATGTTGTAAAGCTTCGATGGATGAACAATCCCCACAAACTCGTTGCCCATCACTATCGTGTGCAGGTCCGCGGCAGAGAGCGAACCCCCGAGCATCTCGAAGGGCTGGTAAGGAAGGCACTGGATGTTATCCAAACCGTGTTGCGACGCGAAGTCTTTTACCTTCTGTTGCTCACTTCCTCCGCCAACAAAAATAAAGACGATCTCAGATGCTGGATCCGAACTACCACCCCGAAGCATCCGCGCCGCGTCGAGCAGTGTGTCGAGCGGATGACAAGGGCTGTGATTGCCCGCGTACATTACCACGAACTTGCCGTTGAGGTTGTGTTCCTTGCGAAATGCCTGGCGGCCAACCTCATCAAAATTTACGGTGTTGTCGTGTGCCCACGGCGGCAAGACAACTACGCGTTCAGAAGCCACGCCTTTTTTAACTATCCGCTCCTTCATAAAATGATCGAGCGCAATAATTTTCTCGGCCTTCAGCAAACTGTAACGCAGCAGCCGCCCCAGCACTCTTGCCGGAACAGATCCTTCCTTCAACCAACCTGCTGCGATTGCTTCGTCAGGGTTCAAATCCATTACCCAGAAGAAAAACCTTCCGCCTCTGAGACGCACGAAGAGTGAACCAAGAAATGAGATTAGCGGCGGGGACGTTAAAGCCACGACCACATCAAAACGAGGCAACGTCGCCAGCTTAACGGCGCAGTTCACGAGAAAGCTTCCGAAGTTTGCCGCGCGACGCCAACGAGAAGTCTTCCCAAGCGAGAGCGAGGAAATGCGAATGATGTCGATTCCCTTCCAGCTTTCGCGGCGTGGAAACGACTGGGCGGGATTGTCGTAACCCCGATCGCTCGTCACGACAGTCACCGTGTGTCCCTCTTCGGTGAGGCCAAGGGCTAAATCGGTTAACTGCTGGGCCGTAGCAACCACGTCAGGGTGGAAGCATTGGTTTAGCAAGAGAATCTTCATTGGGTGACTAGTAATGAGTGATGAGTGATGAGTAATGGGCGATGCGATCGGCTAAAGTGGCTTCTGATCTCGACGAAATGAGTCTCGACGGCGTTCCACCGATCGTCTCAGCCCTCCAAGTATGTTCCCCACCTCCGTCGCTTGCGTCATCAGCGATTCAAAGATCGGAACCGTCAGATATCCAACATCCAGGGCAACGTACAACTGTGTTCGAAGTTCGGCGCAGGATCCTTTGGCTACTGAAAGAAACTGGTGAAACTCCGTCGGGCGACCGCGCTCAAATCCCTCCGCCAGGTTTGACATACTGGATACCGCCGCCCGTCGAATTTGGTCCCTAAGTCCAAAGTCCCGAGCAAACTCTCCTCGGCTCGTCACTTTATAAATTTCCGAAGTAAGCTTTCGCGCTTTCTGCCATGCAATGAAATCCTCAAATCGGTCAATTCTGTTGGACATACAACCTCCTGTTGAGTTAAGCGGAGGGGTAACCGAATTTAGTTTTCACTCTTTCCCATCACTCATCACTCATCACTCATCACTCATGACTCATCACTCATGACTCATCACTCGTCTCTTAAAATCAGCCACCGTCTTCACCAGTCCCTCGTCAAGGGGAATCGTTGGATTCCAACCGAGCAGTGTTTGGGCGCGCGAGATGTCGGGTTTTCGCTGTTTTGGATCATCCTCGGGCAGCGGTAGATACCTGACGCCGGATTGCGAGCCACAGGTCTTCACCACCTGTTCCGCAAGTTCCCTGATCGTAAACTCACCCGGATTCCCAAGGTTGACCGGATCGTGAACTGCTTCGACGTTCATCAAACGGATCAGAGCCTCCACCAGATCGTCGACATAACAAAAGGAACGCGTCTGATCGCCGGCGCCGTAGAGCGTCAACGCTTCTCCGCGCAACGCCTGCACGATGAAGTTTGAAACGACGCGGCCATCATCTTCCAGCATTCGCGGTCCATAGGTGTTGAAGATTCGCGCAATGCGCGTGTCCACCTGATTCTGGCGGTGGTAGTCCATCATCAGGGTTTCTGCGATGCGCTTTCCTTCGTCGTAGCAGGAACGCAGGCCAATCGGGTTCACGTTTCCCCAGTAGGCTTCGGTTTGCGGATGCTCCAGCGGATCACCATAGACTTCGGAAGTGGACGCCTGGAGGATTCGCGCTCGCACCCGTTTGGCGAGTCCGAGCATATTTATCATCCCCATAACGCTGGTTTTCACTGTCTTGACCGGGTTGTATTGATAGTGAATCGGCGACGCAGGACAGGCGAGGTTATAAATCTGGTCCACCTCGAGCAGGATGGGCTCGATCACGTCGTGACGAATCAGCTCGAAGCGATGGTTGTCCATCAGCTTGATGATGTTGACGCGACGCCCGGTGTAGAAATTGTCGAGACACAAGACGTCGTGGCCATCATCCAACAGCCGTTCACAAAGATGTGAACCAATAAACCCGGCCCCGCCGGTCACTAAGATTCTCATAAATTTCGCTTCCGAGTTTCGAGTTCCGAGTTTCGAGTTTCGAGTTGCAAGTCGGGTAGTCGCGCTTAAGCGTTCTCTAGTTATTCGCTACAGGCCTAAACTTGGTACCCTGGTAACCTGACCCACGCAGATATTTCATTAACCCACCAACCATTTTTCCAGTCTCCGCTGCCAACGCATTGAGTCGAATGAGCTCATTTTCGTCGATATAGCCCTGGTCTGCCGCCACGTAGAGCTGACACCGAACTTCCGCAGCAGAGGCTTTTGCAGTTGCCAGAAACTGAACGAACTCCCTAGTGCCGCTCCGATCATGACCTTCGGCTATGTTAGACATAACAGACACAGTAGCCCGGCGGATTTGATCCTTCAAACCATAGTCTCTCGAGAAGGGTGCTTTATTAGAAGCCTTGTAAACGGCACGCGTAAGTTCTCTTGCTTTCTTCCAACATTCAATCTCTTCGAATTCCTTAAAGGTAGCCATAGATTTCCTCCATGCATCTGAGGGTGGAGCGGTAAGGGGTAATCTTTTAACTCGGAACTCGGAACTCGGAACTACGTCGTTCTTCTCACCGCGTAGTTTCCCAGGTACAAAACATCCATGCGGGTTTTCAGAAAACAGTCAATCGCATGTCGCGGCGTGCAAACCACCGGCTCGTTTTCATTAAAAGAAGTATTCAAGACAATCGGCACACCAGTCAGCTCGTGGAAATCTGAGATCAGATGGTAATAACGCGGATTGAGTTCCCGCGACACTGTTTGCAGACGACCAGAGCCATCGACGTGGGTCACCGCTGGAATTTCAGCGCGCCGCTCTTCGCGCACCTGATAGACCATCAACATCGTCGGCGCCGGATGATCCTGTTCAAAATAATCAGCCGTGCGTTCCTCCAGAATAGAAGGCGCAAACGGTCGAAACGGTTCGCGCTTCTTAATCCGCTCGTTCAATATCTCTTTCATGTCCGCCCGCCGGGGATCAACCACAATGGAGCGATTGCCAAGCGCCCGCGGTCCAAACTCCATGCGTCCCTGAAACCAGCCAACTACGAGTCCATCCGCGATGTCCTGCGCCGCTCGCCTGGTGACCCCGGCGTTGTCATACGTTTCAAAAATCAGATTGCTGGCATTCAACTCCGCCCGGAATTGTTCATCCGTGTACTCCGGACCAGTGTAGGCACCCAGCATTACTTCACCGCGCGGCTGCTTCAGTTTGCGATTGTAAATTTCGTAACACACGCCGAGCGCAGTACCGCTGTCTCCCGCCGCCGGCTGAATGTAGACGCGACGAAACGGAGTGTTGAGCAGAATCTTTCCGTTCATCACCGAGTTGTAAGCCACTCCGCCTGACAGTCCCAGGTCGGTCAACCCTGTCTGCTCGTGCAAGTGATTGAGAACGTGAAAGCCGACTTCCTCCAGACGCTGTTGCAGACTCGCCGCAATGTCGCGCTCACGTTGACTGATTGCGATTCCAGGTTCACGCGCCGGCCCAAAGGTGGCGGCGAATGCGTCGGAATAAATCCTACCGATTACAGGCGAGCCCTGGTCCCACGTCATGTCGACGCCTTCAGCGTGGTGGCGAAAATAATCGAGGTTGATGCGAAACTGTCCGTCTGACTCCGTACGAATAATGTCGCGAAACTCTTTCATGAAGCGCGGCTCGCCGTAAGGAGCAAGGCCCATCACTTTCCCTTCGTCGCCGTAGTAGGGAAAACCGAGAAACTGCGTGGTAGCCGTGTAGACGATCCCGGTGGAGTGCGGGTATTCCACCTGGCCCAGCACCTCGATTGAGTTGCCCTCCCCGATGCCCCACATCGTCGAGATGAAATCGCCGAAGCCGTCAATGGAAAGAAGTGCGGCGCTGGAGAATGGCGACACAAAGAATGAACTCGCCAGGTGCGCGCGATGATGCTCCACGTTGTGAAACTGCGCGCGCAGATCCTTTGGCGAAACTCCCAGCGCGTTTGCGATTGCATCCTTTAGATCCCGAACCTTGGCGGCGTTTCCCAGACGGTCTTTCACCTGGCGGAAGATACCGGAACCCTTGCCATTGCCCTTGCCTTCGCCATTAGCTGCCGAGCTCGTTGTTGCCTCGCTGTTGTCAGTCTGCATCCCGACAACATTTCCTTCAGTTGTTTGCGGACTGCCGATTGCCAACTGCCGTCTGCTCCTGCCGCTCAGTTGGCTGGCGGCACGTCCGGCAGCAAACAAGACTTTCTTGTGCAAATGGGCGGAAGGGTCGCGCGAGATGCCGATGTGCTCGATATCTTCGATACCAACCCCCGCGGTATTCAGGCAGTAACGAATTGATTCGGTGGGGAAACCGGCGCAATGCTTTACGCGATTGAAGCGTTCCTCTTCGACTGCGGCAACGATGGTCCCGTCTTTGATGAGCGCGGCGGCGGCGTCACCGTGATAAGCGTTTATTCCGAGAATGTACATAAATAGGATTTCGACTTTGAATGAATACTTAGCCGCGGATTAACGCGGAGAAACGCCGATCAGAACAGGTCAGAATTTAAAATGGCTACGTGCTCGCTTTTCAGTCTGATTAGCTGCTGTACTGTTTCTGATCCGCGTTTCTCCGCATTATTCCGCGGCTACTCCAAATGTTTCTTGGTCCATTCATTCAAAGACATAGAGACTCCAGGGCGTCACCGTGATAGGCGTATATTCCGAGAATGTACATAAATAGGATTTCGACTTTGAATGAATACTTAGCCGCGGATT